>MDTC01272809.1_pt1 | contig 15446 bp, 15 predicted proteins | sample 811181 | NCBI WGS metagenome assembly MDTC01 (sample SAMN05326644, study PRJNA326480) | marine metagenome | isolation source: seawater | place: Pacific Ocean: North | collected 2011
AAAGGTATACCCATGAAAAATATTCCATTTGCGGGAGTTGGTAGACCTAGAAAATAAGGTTTTGATGGGAGTGTATTAAATCTAGCTAATCTAATCATTGAAAATGGAACTATTAATAAAGATATAAATGGCAATAACTCAATCTCGATTGTTTTACTTTGAAAGAAATCAAAAATAAAAAAAGATGGAACCAAAGAAAATGTAATTAAATCAGAGAGAGAATCCAGTTGAGCACCAATTTTAGATTTTACATTTAAAATTTTCGCAAAATATCCATCAAAAAAATCAAGCATAGCACCAATAAGAACCAGACAAAGGAGTTGAATTTGTGTTCCAATTCCCATCGAAATACCAAGAATAGCTAATGTGCCACAAAAACCATTAAGAATAGTTAGTAAATTTGGAAGTATTTTGATTAATTTCAAATCTAGATTTAATTTTATAATTTATTACAAATTTAAAAATTTAATTATTGAATATATATAAAGCCTTTTTATTTACAATAGTTGGTGGTTTATTTATTACTGCTTCTTGGCCAACATATGGTTTATTTCCACTTGTTTTTTTTGGACTAATTCCTTTTTTATATGTAAATGACTATTACAATGGAAATAATATTTTTTTAGTTTTTTTTATTGGTTTTCTAACATGGAATTTAACTGCAACTTATTGGTTATCAAATGCAACTATATTTGGTTATCTATTTGCATGTTTGATTAATTCATTAATGATGACATGTGTTTTTTATTTTTTTAGAAAAGTAAAAAATAAAACAAATGAAAAACTCGGGTTTATATTTTTAATAACTCTTTGGATATGTTATGAAAAACTTCATTTAATTTGGGATTTTTCATGGCCTTGGTTGATTTTTGGAAATGTTTTCTCAGAAAACACATGGATAATTCAATGGTATGAGTATACTGGAATTTTTGGAGGTTCATTATGGGTTTTAATTTTAAACATAATTTTTTTCAAAATATTTAAAAACTATTTGCAAAAAAATAAACAGAATAATTTAATATCTATTCAAATAGCATTTTTTTTAATCCCAACTTTATTTTCAATTTTTATATATAAAAATTTTAAAGACATTGGAGAAATAAAAAATGTTTCAATAGTTCAACCTAATGTTGACCCTTATTCGGAAAAATACTCAATAACAAACAATGATAATCTTAATTACCTTGAGAATATAATTAAAAATAATAATATTAAAAATTCCTTAATTCTTTTTCCTGAAACTTTTTTTTCTGAAGGGGTTAAAATAAATAGTTTTTATTATGATGAATTATTTAATAAAATTTTTGAAATAAATGAAGATAATAAAAATGAAATTTTAACCGGGATAGAACTGTATGAAGTTATATACGATTCAACGGAATTAAAAGATTTTTCTAACAAGATAGAAAATAACAGATGGATAAATATATATAACAGTGCAATTTATATTGGAAAATCAATAGATTATTATCATAAATCTAAGCTTGTAGTTGGTGTTGAAAAAATGCCATACAGAAATATTTTAGAACCTATTTTAGGTCAGTTACTATTGGATTTTGGAGGATTATCATTTACGAGAGGAAAACAAAACTACAGAAGCTCATTTAAAGGTTCTATTTATAATCCATCTCCAATCATTTGCTATGAGTCAATTTATGGTCAATATATCACTGACTATATTAAAAATGGTGGAAAAGTGTTGGCTATAATAACAAATGATGCTTGGTGGGGTAATAGTGAGGGACACCGTCAGCATTTTTCATATTCAAAGCTTAGGGCGATAGAAACTAGGAAAAATGTAATTAGAAGTGCAAATACTGGAATATCAGGAATTATAGATTCGAAAGGTGATGAAATAATAAGAAGTGAATATGATGAGGAAATTGTTCTTTCTGGAAAGTATAAGGAAAATGATATTATTACTTTTTACATAAAATATGGAGATTTAATATTCAGATTATCATTGTTTTTTGTTTTTTTAATATTTTCCTATTATTTATCCTTAAAAATTTCACCAAAAAAATAATCAATTCTCAATAAAATGTTTTTTTTTTATTGAAAGTGTTGCATAGAATTAATAAAAATATACTTTTGCAGAAAATTATTATTTAATATTATGTATTGGACTTTAGAACTTGCATCTCACCTTAGTGATGCCCCATGGCCTGCAAGCAAAGACGAACTTATAGACTTTGCGATAAGAACAGGTGCTCCATTAGAAGTTGTTGAAAATCTTCAAGAAATTGAAGACGAAGATGAAGATGTGTTTGAATCTATTAGAGAAATATGGCCTGATTTTCCTAATGATGATGATTATTTATGGAACGAAGAAGAATATTAACCATATTTAAAATTATATACTAAAAGTCTCCAATGGAGGCTTTTTTTTTACTTAAATTTGATACTTTATACGTATGAGTATACTTAATTCCATATTAAAAATTTTTGTTGGTGATAAAGCAAAAAAAGATTTAAAAGAAATTTCACCTATTATTTCAGAAATTAATTTAAAACAAGAAAAATACATTAAATTTTCTGATGATAAATTAAGAAATAAAACTCAAGAATTTAAAACTGTAATAAAAAAATTAAAAAAAACATTTCAGGATGATATTGATTTATTGAATGAAAAGATTGTTAATGAGAATGATATTGATAAGAAAGAAAACTTCTACAATGAAATTGAAAAAATTGAAGAATCTTTTTTAGATGAATTAGATAAACTGTTAAATAAAATTTTACCTGATGCTTTTTGTGTTATAAGAGAAACTGCTCGAAGATTTAGCGAAAATTCAAAAATTATTGTTTCTGCAAATGATTTTGATATAAATCTTTCCTCTAGCAAGTCATACGTTAAAATAAAAAACAAAAAATCAGAATGGAGCAATAACTGGGATGCTGCTGGAAAAAATATTATTTGGGATATGGTTCACTATGACGTTCAGCTTGTTGGTGGTGTTGTATTGCACAATGGAAAAATTGCTGAAATGCAAACAGGAGAAGGAAAAACATTAGTTGCTACTTTACCAGTCTATTTAAATGCTCTTACTGGAAATGGAGTTCATTTGATTACAGTTAATGATTATCTAGCTAAAAGAGATTGTGCTTGGATGTCACCAATATTTGAATTTCATGGTTTAAGTGTTGACTGTATAGATCATTATAAGCCACACTCAATTGAAAGAAGGAATGCTTACCTAGCTGATATCACTTATGGAACAAATAATGAGTTCGGTTTTGACTATTTAAGAGATAACATGGCTCACAAATTAGAAGACAGAGTTCAGAGAAAACATTCATATGCAATTGTAGATGAAGTAGACTCAGTTTTGATTGATGATGCAAGAACTCCTTTAATAATATCAGGACCAGTACCTAAAGGGAATAATCATGAGTTTAATGAATTAAAACCAAAAATTCTATCTCTGCTTCAAATTCAAAAACAACTTGTTACCCAGGTCTTATCTGATAGTAAAAAACTATTTAATGAGGGAGACAAAGAAAATGGAGGTTTTAAATTATTACAGGCCTTTCGCGGGTTACCTAAAACTAAAGCCTTAATAAAATTTTTAAGTGAGGAAGGTGTAAAACAAACACTATTAAAAACAGAAAACTATTATATGCAAGATAATAATAGAGAGATGCCTAAAATTGATGCTGACCTATATTTTACTATTGATGAAAAAAATAATCAAATTGAGCTAACTGATAAAGGAATTGATCATTTATCTAAAGATGTTAATGATCAAAAGTTCTTTATTCTACCTGACATATCAACTAAAATATCTGAAATAGAAAATAAAAAATTAAAATCTGAAGATGAGGCAGAAGAAAAAGAAAAAATATACAATGATTTCAGTACAAAGAGTGAAAGAATACATACACTAAATCAATTGTTAAAAGCTTACACGCTATTTGAAAAAGATACTGAATATGTTGTAATGAACAATAAAGTGATGATTGTAGACGAACAAACTGGTAGAATAATGGAGGGAAGAAGGTATTCTGACGGATTACATCAAGCTATAGAAGCAAAAGAAAATGTAAAAATCGAAGATGCTACCCAAACGTTTGCAACTATTACATTGCAGAACTACTTTAGAATGTACCGTAAACTTTCTGGAATGACAGGGACTGCTGTCACAGAACAAGGTGAATTCTGGGATATTTATAAATTGGATGTTGTAGAAATTCCAACTAATAAACCAGTCATTAGAAAAGATGAAAATGATCTTATTTATAAAACAAAAAGAGAAAAATATAATGCTGTAATAAATAATGTTAGTGAAATAGTGAATCAAGACAGACCAGTATTAATTGGAACAACTTCTGTGGAAATTTCAGAACTTCTTTCTAGAATGTTAAATATTAAAAATATAAGACATAATGTTTTAAATGCTAAGCTTCATAAAAAGGAGGCGGATATTGTAGCTCAAGCTGGTAATGCTGGAATAGTTACAATTGCTACAAATATGGCAGGAAGAGGTACTGACATAAAAATATCAGATGAAATAAAAGTAAGAGGAGGTCTTGCAATAATTGGAACAGAGAGGCATGACTCAAGAAGAGTTGACAGACAGCTTAGAGGAAGATCAGGAAGACAGGGTGACCCTGGAAGTTCTCAATTTTATGTATCACTAGAAGATAATTTAATGAGACTTTTTGGATCAGATAAGGTTTCAAAAATGATGGATAGAATGGGACATAAAGACGGGGAAGTATTACAACATTCTTTAATGACTAACACAATAGAGAGGGCTCAAAAAAAAGTTGAGGAAAACAATTTTGGAATTCGAAAAAGACTTCTAGAATATGATGATGTAATGAATTTACAAAGAGAAGTTATTTACAAAAAAAGAAAAAATGCATTAGATGTAAATAGGCTCAAAGTTGACGTTGCTAACATGATTTATGAAACAGTTGAATCAATATGTTTAAAATCAAAAGAAAAAAATGATTTTAAATCTTTTGAATTTGATTTAATCAGATATTTTTCAATTACCTCTCCTATAAATAAAGAGGAGTTTGAAAACATAGATTTGAATAAGATTTTGGATGATTTATACACATTAGTTTTAAAACATTATGAGAGAAAAAACAATGAGAATTCGAAAAAGGTTTTTCCCGTAATTAAAAATGTTTATGAAAACCCTCAAAATAAGTATGAAAGAATTGTAGTTCCTTTTACTGATGGTAAAAAAACAATGAATATTGTGACTGACCTCAAAAGAGCTTATGAAAGTGATGGTAGAGAATTAATTAATGATTTTGAAAAAAATATTTCTTTAGCTATAATTGATGAAACATGGAAAACTCATCTTAGAAAAATGGATGAGCTTAAACAATCTGTTCAACTTGCTGTACACGAACAAAAAGACCCTCTACTAATCTATAAGTTTGAAGCAAAAGAACTATTTTTCAACATGATAGATCAACTTAATAAAGATATATTAACCTTTCTTTTCAAAGGTGATTTACCATCAAATAATCCAAATGAAATAACTGAAGATAGACAAACTAGAAGAAGAGAAAATTATAATACTTCAAAAGAAGAAGTTCTTAATAGCGATGAGTTAGCTACTAGAAACAGAAATATTGGAGCTAATGTTTCAAGTAATAATTCTGTTACTCAAACTATTGTTAGAGAACAGAAAAAAATTGGGAGAAATGAAAGAATAAAGATTATAAACAATCAAACTGGAGAAGTAAAAGAGTTAAAGTATAAACAAGCTGAACCTCTTATTAATTCTGGGAAATGGGCTATAAATGATAATTAAACAAAATGAATATATTAATTGTAGGTCCATACCCACCATTAAAAGGAGGGATATCTGATTTTAACTTTAAACTATTAAAACATTTAAAAAAACATGAATTTGTTTATTTTATATGTTTTGATAGGAATTATCCTTTCTTTCTTAGATCAAAAAGAAAACAAATACTAAATAAGAATATTAATTTACAGAATATCCTTAAAATTAACCCCTACAACCCTCTTTGTTATATAAAAATCCAAAATTTTGTAAAAGAAAAAAATATCAGTAAAATTATTACAACATATTGGACACCAATTACTGGGTTATCGTATTTACTTATTAACTCAATTGTATCGAATAAAATAATAAAAATTGGACTTTTTCACAATATATTTCCTCATGAAAACTATTTTTTTGATAAAAAAATTTTAAAATATTATATAAAAACATTAGACAAAGCTTTAACGTTATCTAAATATACTTCAAAACAACTATTAGATTTTTCTAGTTTAGATTCATATATATTATTCCATCCTGTCGATGAATTAAAAAATATTAGTAAAAAAAAGTCATTGGAAAAGCTTGGTTTAAATAAAAATTTTAAATACATTTTGTTCATGGGGATGATAAGAAAATACAAGGGGCTTGAATTACTTTTAAGAGCTTTGAAAAAAGTTGTAAAATTTGATGCTAATATTAAACTTATTATTGCAGGTGAATTTATTGAAAGAAAAAAAAATTACAAAAAACTAATAAAAGAATTATCACTAGATAATTATATTATTTTAAGAGATAAGTTCATTGAATATAAAAAAATTCAATATTATATGTGTGTCTCAGAACTTATTGTTCAACCTTATGTAAAGGCAACTCAAAGCGGCATAACATCAATGGCAATATCTCATAATAAAATAATTGTCACAACTGCTGAAGGTGGAATAAAGGAAACCATAAATAATGATAATGGTTATATATGTTCCAAAGATCCAATTTCAATTTCAAAAAAAATTATTAGTGCACTAAAATCAAATAATGAAAAAAAAATCAAAAACTTAGTAGATTTAAAGAAAAAACTATCCTGGAATAATTTTTGTTTAAAACTAATCAAAAACATTTAAAGTTGAAAAGACTGTTAATTTTAGGAATATTATTTTCAAATTTTAATTTGAAGTCACAAGGTGATAATAGAGAAGCATATTTTGCATCTGGTTGTTTTTGGTGCGTAGAATCAATATATGAAAGCTTAAGAGGTGTATCCGAAGTTGAATCTGGATACTCTGGTGGTAAAACCGAAAACCCAACTTATTATCAGGTTTTATCTGGAAAAACAGGTCATGCAGAGGCAATAAAAGTTACCTACGATCCTAATATAATATCATTCAAAAATCTAGTAAAAGTTTTTTTTTCATCACATGATCCAACTACATTAAATCAACAAGGTCCGGATGTTGGAACTCATTATCGCTCAATTGCCTTCTTTCAAAATGATATTGAGGAAAAAATCATTAATAACCGAATAAAAGAACTTCTAGATAATCGTATCTACAAAAATATAGTAACCGAAGTTAAAAAGTTCGATACTTTTTACATAGCAGAGGATTATCATCAAAACTATAAAAAAAACAACCCTAATAATCCCTACATATGGAATGTTTCAGTACCAAGAATAGATAATTTTAAAAACAAATTTCCAGATTTACTTAAATAAATCTATTCAAAATTTTTATAAATATTAATTTATAAAATACAAATGAAATAAGAATTCCAATCATTGCACCTACAATTATGTCTAAGGGAAAGTGTACGCCAAGATATATTCTGCTATAAGCTACCAAACAGGACCATATAAATAATAAATAATACCATTTATTATTTTTCAAAAACAAAAAGAAGATTGATGCCACAACAAAAGAATTAGATGCATGTGCAGAAAAGAAGCTATATAAACCTCCACAATCCTGTTTTACAATTCTAATTAAACTTTGAATTTGTTCATCATGACAGGGTCTTAATCTTTGAAAAGAGTATTTGAAAAGGTTTGAAAGTTGATCACTTATAAAAATCAAAAAAATCACTGAAAAAATAAAAAATAAATATATTTTGATTAGTTTTTTTTTATTTAAATTTTGACGATTTTTTAATTTTTTAAAAGCAAGATAAAGTAGAAAAAAATATAAAGGGATATGGGTGTATTTATTAGTTACAATTAACCAAAATTGATCAAACATGTGAGAACCTATAGAATTAAGAAATATTAATAGATCTTTGTCAAATTCAAGTATGATTTCCATTTTACCTTATACCAAAATGATCAAAAAGATAAACTAAGGATGCTATTGCACCAGACCCTAGTTCTAACTCTCTTTTGTTAATCGCATTAAAATTGTCTATCTCTGTGTGATGATAGTCAAAATATCTTTGAGAGTTTGGTCTCAAACCTGCCAATACATTATTGTCTGATTTTAAATTAGCAATATCTGCTCCACTTCCTCCTTTAATAAATACATTTATAAAATAAGGAGCAAAATATTTTTTCCAATCTAACAGTTTAATAAAGTTTCTGTTGTTTGTTGTAAATGAAAAACCAAGAGGTCTAAATCCTCCAGCGTCAGACTCAATAGCAAAAATATGATTAAGGTTTTGTTGATCTGAAATCTCTTTATATTTTTCAGCTCCTCTACCACCATTTTCTTCATTAATATACAAAACTACTCTTAAGGTTCTTTTAGGTTTATAATTAATCTTACTAAAAATATTTAAGATATCCATTGAATGAACCACTCCAGCACCATCATCATGGCTTCCATCTCCGTTATCCCAAGAATCTAAATGAGCACCAACTAAAATTATTTCATCAGGAAACTTACTCCCTTTTATTTCAGCGATTACATTATACGATTTGACATCTTTTAGCTGTTTACATTGTTGTCTAAACAAAAACTTAAGATCAGGTTTAATTTTTAAAAGACTACTTAACTTATCAGCTCCATTAGTACTTATAGCAGCTGCGGGAATTCTTTTACTTATTGGTAAAGCACCATATGTTAAACCACCAGTATGAGGATAATCATCTGATCTTAGTGTCATAGATCTTACAATTACACCAATAGCACCATACTTTGAAGCCTCCATAGCACCAAGTGCACGTTGATCAACAGCTGTTCCATATGCTGTAAATGCTGAAATATATTTTGGATCCATGGGTCTATTAAAAAAAACTATTTTTCCATCAATATTTTTCTTTCCAAATTTCTCTAAATCTTTAAGGTCAAAAACTTCAATTACATTAGCTTTTAAACCTACAGATGGTGTTGCTACAGACCCACCAAGGGCTGTAATAGGAACATTGAATGTTATTCCAGGGTCAGTTTCGATAAGAGCAAACTCCTTTGGACCTCTAACCCATCTTGGAACTAATACAGGTTGAAGCCAAACTTTATCAAAACCTAATTGTTCTAATTCTGACTTGGACCATTCAATTGCTCTTTGAGCTTCTAGAGATCCAGAGAGTCTTCCGCCAATTTGATTTGAAAGATAATCTAACCAATCGTAGGCCTTACTTTCAGTTAATGATATATCGAAAATCTTATTAATTAAAATATCGTGTTGAGAATTTACTGATTGAAAAAAAAGAAGAAATATTAATATCTTTTTCATATTAACTACTTGCCAGAAAATCTATCAACCTCTTTGTCAGAAATTTGATCATTTTCAGATAGAATAAACAATCTTTCAACAACGTTTCTCAGTTCTCTAACATTACCATTCCAGTCATATGATTTCATTTTTTTCATACCTGTTTCATCAATAAATATTCTTTTATTTTCATATTGATTTGATAAAGTTGAAATAAAATGTTCAATTAAAATTGGGATATCATCCTTTCTATTATTTAAAGGAGGAACCTTAAGTTCAATAACTGAAATTCTATGGTATAAATCTTCTCTGAACTGATTGTTTTTAATTAATTCAGAAATATTCTTGTTGGTAGCAGCTAAAACTCTTGTGTTAACATATATATCTTTTTCGCTTCCAACTTTTTGAATTTTATTTTCTTGTATAGCTCTCAAAACTTTAGACTGAGCTGAAAGACTCATATCACCTATCTCATCTAGAAATATTGTACCATTGTTTGCTGCTTCAAATTTACCAGTCCTGTCCTTATGGGCAGATGTGAATGAACCTTTAATATGTCCAAATAATTCACTTTCTATCAACTCTGAGGGTATAGCTGCACAATTAACTTCAATAAAAGGACCATCGCTTCTCAAACTATTTGTATGAATTTGTCGAGCAACAAGTTCTTTTCCTGAGCCATTAGGTCCTAAAATTAAAACTTTAGCATTTGTTGGTGATATTTTATTTATTAAGCTCTTGACTTTAATTATTTCTTTAGAGTCTCCAATTATATCATATTTACTATTGATTTTACTGGACTTAATATTTGATTTTTTTACAGACTTAACATTCAAAGAACTTCTGACAGAGGATAACAAGGTATTGAGATCTGGTGGCTTTTCAATGTAATCAAAAGCACCGAGTCTCATTGCTTTAACTGCAGTTTTCAAATCACCATGACCTGAAATCATAATGACAGGAATTGAATTATCGTATTGATTAACAAATTTTAAAACATCAATACCATCTTTTTTTGGCATTTTAATATCACATAAAACTAAATCATAATGATTAACTTTAATAAGAGATATTGCCTGATCTCCATTTACTGCTTCATCAAGATTATATTTAGAACTTTCCTCAAATAATACTTTTTTCAGAACCCTTCTGATAGCATCCTCATCCTCAACAATTAAAATTTTTGACATTAGCTTAATATACGAATTATGAAAACATGTCCTTTACTTTTTCAAAAAAAGACTTGTCATTATTATCAGGTGAAGGCTTAAAATGATCATCATCTTGCATTTGTTCAAAAAAAGATTTTTGGTCTTTACTCAAAGTTTTTGGAGTCCAAACATTAACATGAACTAATAAATCACCATTCCCTTGGTTATTAATGGATTTTAGACCCTTTCCTCTCAATCTTAATATTTTACCAGACTGAATTCCAGCTTCTAATTTTATTCTAACTTTACCAGTAACAGTATCAATTTCTTTAGAAATGCCAAGTACAGCATCAGAAAAACTTATGTATAAATCATAATGAAGATTATTTCCTTCTCTTTTTAAATTATCATCTTCTAATTCATTTATAAGAATAAGTAAATCACCTGGAATTCCATCTGTAACAGGCTCATTACCCTTTCCTGAAACCCTAAGCTGCATTCCATCCTCAACACCGGCTGGAATTTTAACTTCGACCATTTCTTCGTCTAAAATCTGTCCATTAGAATCTGATCCTACTGGTCTATTTATAACAGTTTTTCCTGTTCCAGAGCAGTTGTCACATACTGAAGTAGATTGCATTCTTCCGAGGATAGTATTTGTATAAGATGTTACCTGACCGGTTCCATTACAAACTCTACATGTTGAATATTCCAATCCAGGGGCTTGAACTTTTCTTTTAACCTTAATTTTTTTACTGACACCTTCCGCAATCTCTTTAATCGATAATGATACTTTTATTCTCAAGTTAGTGCCTTTTGCTCTTCTTGAGGATGATCCTCCAAATCCTCCAAATCCACCAAATGCACCACCAAAAATATCACCAAATTGACTAAAAATATCGTCCATATTCATTCCTCCAGCACCAAAACCTCCACTTCCATCAAAAGCAGCATGACCAAATTGATCATATTTAGCTTTTTTATCTTTATTTCCTAAAACTTCATAAGCTTCAGCAGCTTGTTTAAACTTTTCTTCAGCTTTTGAATCTCCTGGATTTTTATCTGGATGATATTTAATTGCTGATTTTCTGTATGCTTTTTTAATCTCATTATCAGAAGCACCTTTGTCAACGCCAAGAATTTTATAATAATCTTCTTTCATTAGTTAGCTACAACAACTTTAGGGTATCTTATAATTTTTTCACCAAGCATAAACCCCTTCTCAATTACATCAACAATTTTCCCCTTGTTTTTTTCTTTATCAGCTTTTATTTGAGTGATTGCTTCGTGATTTTCAGGATCAAACTTATCTCCTTTATCAACTTTAATTTCATTAAGACCTTTTGACTTTAGAATTTCGTTGAACTTTGAATATATTAGCTCAAAACCTTCAATTAATTCATTATTATTAGATTTTTTAAACTCTATTAAAGCTCTATCCATATCATCAGAAATAGGCAAAAGAGCTGTCATTAGTTCTTGAGAGGCTGTAGTGAACAATTCTAACCTTTCCTTAGCTGTTCTTTTTCTGTAGTTTTCAAATTCAGCAAAAAGTCTTAGAAACTTATCTTTTTCATCGTTAAGTTGTTCATTAAGTTCATTTACTTGATCTTTAAGAGTCGGTTTTTTCTTTGATTTTTTTTCTGCCATCTATGTATAATTATTTAATATAAGTCAAAATATTTGCCAAAATCATAAAATGTCAAAATGTCATGATTTTTTTAAGATTTTCAAATTTAAAAACAAAACCACTTTCTAAAAGCTTTTTTGGAAAAACTTTTTGATTATTCATTATTATTTCATTAAAGAATTTTGTTATTCCTAATAATTTGAATGGGATTTTAGCTACAAAGCAAGGAGTTGAAAATGAAATAAATGGTTTTTTATTTAGTTCGATAACTTTATTATTTATATTATAATTTGTTGATGGATTAGGGGAAACTAAATTTATAACACCATTTAATTTATTATTTATTATAAAATGAATTGAGCGAATCAAATCATCAATATGAATCCAAGATTGCCATTGATTTCCTTTGTTAATTAATGGATTGATTCTAATATTATTTAAAAAAATTAATTTTTTTAAGAATCCACCGTCTTTAGATAAAACAATTCCAATTCGTAGTTTGGTTAAATATATATTTTTATAGGATAATTTATTTAACTCTTTTTCCCATTTATCAACAACATTACCTAGGAAAGATTCTAAATTAGTTTTTGAAAATTCATCTTGAACATATGATGAATTATTAAAGTAAATACCTGTTGCAGATGCTGATATTACGTGTTCTAATTTATCATTTTTTAAAATTAATTTATTCAAAGTGATTAACGAATCAATCCTTGAGTTTAAAATCTCTTTTTTATTTTTTTTAGACCAGTACGAAAAAATATTTTTTCCTGACAGGTTTATTATTACACTAACTCCTTTAATACTATTAAAATCAACTTTTTTTTCTTTGGGTTTCCATTTAAAAAATTTCAAATTTTTGGTGCTATTCTTATTATGAATATTTCTAGTTAAAACATTTATCTCATAATCCATATTTAAAAAATATTCAACAAGTTTTTCGCCGATAAAACCTGTACCACCTGTTATTAGTATTTTCATTTTTTTTATAATACAATATTACTTCAAAGTTAATTTGTAATTTTACTATAATCAAATTAATGATGAATATTACTTTATCCAAAAAATCGAAAATTTCTGATGTCGATTTTAATAATCTCACATTTGGTAAAACTTTTACTGACCACATGTTTGTATGCGATTTTTATAATGGTAAATGGAATAATAATAGAATTATCCCTTACTCTGATATAAAAATAAGTCCTTCCGCAAGAGTTTTTCACTATGGACAAGCTATTTTCGAGGGAATGAAAGCTTTCAAAAGTGACGATGATAATATATGGCTATTTAGACCTGAAGAAAATTTTAAAAGATTTAATATATCGTGCAAAAGATTAGCCATCCCGGAAATTCCAAAAAATATTTTTTTTGAGGGTCTTAATGAATTATTAAAAGCTGATAGTAAATGGATTAAAAAAGGAATAGGAAATTCATTATACGTTAGACCATTTGTAATTGCGTCCGAAGAATCCATAAACGCAAGTGAAGCTGATTTTTATAAATTCATGATTATATGTACTCCAGCCAAATCATATTATGAAAATCAAGATATTTGGGTTAAAATTGAAGAAAAATTTAGCAGGGCTGCTAAGGGTGGAGTTGGTTATGCTAAAGCCTCTGGTAACTATGCTGCTCAATTTTATCCAACCAAAATTGCAAAAGATGAAGGATATCAACAAATAATATGGACAGATTCGAATAATCACAGTAAAATTGAAGAAGCTGGAACAATGAATCTGTTTTTTAGAATTAATGATATTTTAATTACTTCACCTACAAGTGATAGTATTTTAGACGGTATAACTAGGAAAAGTATTATTGAAATATCGAAATCCATAGGACTTCAAGTTTTGGAAAGAGACATAACTGTCTCGGAATTATTAAATGCTTATAAATCAGGTGAATTAAAAGAAATTTTTGGAACAGGAACAGCTGTTGCTGTATTACCTATTAACGGTTTTGGATATAGAAATAAAAAATTTTTAATTGATTACAAAAAAAATCAAATTTCAATTAGATTAAAGAGTAAACTTCAAGACATCCAATATGCAAAAACAAAAGACTTTATTGAATGGCAATACAAGGTTTCTTAAAAGAATTTATTAAAATTTGGTTTAAAATAGTTTGGTCCTTTTAAGACTTTACCGTCTTCTCTATAAATTGGGTTACCATCACTCCCCAATTTGCTCATATTGCTTTTTTGAATCTCATCAAAAACATCTTCAATTAAATTTTGCATACCATGTTCTATAATTGTTCCACACAATATATAGAGCATATCTCCAAGTGCATCAGCAACCTCAATTAAATCATTATTATTGGCGGCTTCTAAATACTCTTTATTTTCTTCATCCATCAAATTGAACCTTAGACTATTTTTTTTACTACCTAAATTAGCTATTGGTGAATTACTGAATCCTATCTTATAAGTTTCGTGAAATTTTTTTACTGAATCTAACTGCTTTTTCATGGGGAATAAATTTGATTTATATTTACAAAAATAATTAAATATGTTCAGTAAAGGCCAGTTAATTTTTGCAATAATTTTTGTAATTATTTTTTCAATTATTATTTTTTTAAGTTATCGAAAAGATATTAAGTTTTTGAACAAAACATATAAAGGTGTAAAATGGGTTTTAGTTGGATTCATAGTTTTTTTTGCAATGTTAGTTTACCTAAAATCAATTGTAAATGCTTAAAAATATTTTATTGGTTTTTTTGGGTGGTGGTTTTGGAAGTGTGATTAGATACCTTATCTCTAAAATAGATTTTGTAAGTAACTATTATCCATATAATACTTTAGCAGTGAATGTAATCGGATCATTGATGTTGGGGGTAATTGTTGGTTATTTTTTAAAAAACGAAAACATAAACTCTAATTATTTAATATTCTTTACAACTGGGTTTTGTGGAGGATTTACTACTTTTTCAGCATTTGCAAATGAAAGCCTCAAAATGTTGACAGAAGGTGAACTAGTTTCTTTTTTCACTTACCTATTTTTTAGTATTTTTTTTGGCGTATGTGCTGTATTCTTGGGGTTTTATATTTCTAAATAACTATATAACAGACTATTAGTTATGTACAATTAAGAAATCTTAAAAATTAAATATTGATTTTTATTAATATTTAAAATTTTATATATCAAATTTTTGAAATTCACAATAAACACACTTTAATTTAGAAATAAGAAAGGGTTACTTTCTCTAAAAATTACATTTGAAATAATAAAATAATTAATTATGAAATACATATTACAAAAAATGATTTTA
>MDTC01012877.1_pt1 | contig 15445 bp, 10 predicted proteins | sample 811181 | NCBI WGS metagenome assembly MDTC01 (sample SAMN05326644, study PRJNA326480) | marine metagenome | isolation source: seawater | place: Pacific Ocean: North | collected 2011
CCGCTTTTAGTTATCGCTTACGGATTGGTTCTTCAAGATTCTATAGTCGATAATGCAAAGGCACGAACGAGAGTTGGTTCCTTCGCATCTATTGCTTGGCCCGTTTTACTCATGATTGCATCGCAGCAACTCAACCTCAATGGTGCTGAAACAACACTTGGCTGTGCAATGATAATCGTTGTTGCCTATGCCTGCTTTCGAACATCCAGTTCTGTGTTACGAGGAGGGCTCGATGTCATGCGATGGAGAGCCATTATGACTGGACTTGGTGTTGTGGCGGCCTTTTCTCTCTTTGTTGGACAAATACCAGAATCAATGACCTATGAGTGGCTAGCATCAATAAGTTCACTCATCCTTGGGGGCATTACAACTGGCTACATTTGGCTCGTAGGAGACGACCAACGTGTAAAGCGCAGACAGTTCTCAAAGCGACTCGATGTTTTAGAAATCCGCTTGCTTGAACTGAAAGCACAAGGCTCAGCGGTTGATCAGGCTGCAAGTTTGGTCATGACAGCGAAAGAAGAAGGCCATATCGACCCGGGATATGGGATGAAACTCCTTGATGAAGCGGAGGAAGATATTGAACGAAGCCTGTCACTGAGTGGTGATGTGGAAGTTATTCAAGAAGATGCGATACAGGCAATCGAAAAGGCAGAATCAATTGCACCTACTGTGAAACGACCGCGGAAGTCCTACGACATGGGCGCACGTGAAGTCAAACTCGGTTCATTACGAGAGGGAGAAATGTTGTTCAGGCAATCGAAGAAACTGGCTCAAGACATCATTGAATGGTGGGCCATGGCTGAACAAGCAATTACTGAAGCCAGTCGTTTACTCTCTGATAACAATGCAGAAAGTATCCAACACTTGAGAGAATTGTTATCTGATGCTCGAAAGAAGCTCGCGGCTGAAGCACCCCGTGAAGCATATGAATTTGCCAGTGTTATTCCGCAACAAATCCTTGCTGACGAAGACGCACAAGGTCGTGCGTTTGAATCTGTAAAAGAAGCACAGCGACAATTGGAACAAACCGATGGATTGGATACAACTGAACTCGTACAGCGATTACAGCATGCAGAGGACGCAATAGATGCAGGTAATCCAAGCCAAGCCATCGGATTAGCAGATGGAGTAGTTCGGGCAATAGAAACAGAACGCTCCGCTATGGATAATGTTCGACGCGCACTCAAACAACGTAAAAAATTGATTGAGCAGTACAAAGAAAGGGATGACAAAGATCAGTGGGACCAGCGCCTCTCTCGTTTAGAAGAAGCAGCAGACAGAAAACAATGGTCGCAGGCTAAATCTCTTCTCGATGCAATGACGACTGACTTAGATAACGAAGGGCAAGCAAGCGATGAAGCACTGGAATTGTATGATTTTGTTTCAGAAGAATGGCAAGTACTTCGTAACCAATGCGATGCAAATGGCATTTCGATTGAAGATGAGGTTCGTAGAAAGTGCGAACAGGCAATTGCTCTTGCTGCTGAATCTCTCGCAGGCGGACGTGTTGAAGATTGTCTCAAACACTTGTCTGAAGCAGATACTTGCATGGAAAAACTTCGTAGACGAATCTAGTTAGAACTCAAGTAAGCCTTTCTTTTCAATTGTGGCTAGGTCAAGTGTCCCTGGGAATCCAAGGTCCACTGGCATTCCAGAAACGGTAATCACAATACCCGTCAAGTGAGTGTGTATGCACATTGGCAATCCGTCTGGCCAAATCTGTTGAATCACTTTCCAGCCATTTGATTTTTTCTTCACTGCTTCTGCAAGACTGCCTGAACCATTCAAAGCAGTCCAGCCGTTTGAATTCCAGGCATGCTGATACAAGGGTTTCTTGGTAAAAGTCGGAGGAGGTGATACAACGTGTTTTCGAATCCAACTGTTTAACCAGTCGAGTCCAGAATCATTAAGCCATTCAATTGGCGTTGTTTCAGATGGCAACATCTTGACATGACCTTCTCGAGAAAGTGCACCAATTAGATTTCTTACATGAGGATGACGGGCATTGGACAGGGCGAGTTTCTCTGCCATCGACACGCCAGTATTGATACGACCTGCATCGATGTGGAGAAGTGCACGAACAACCTCTCCATGCGTCCAATCGGTAATTTGGTTGGTCTTGATGAAGTCTTCGAGTAAATTGAGGGCTTTGTCAGGCGTTCCTGCCAAACGCATACGAGCAATATCACTCAACAAGAAAATTCGGCCTGGAGATGTATCGAGATACTTCAAATCGCTTTGAGGCTTGCCGTCTCTGTAACGACGCACGAGGTCGATATTTCGTTTCATCACCGGATCAATAGAGAGTAAAGCCGTATGCTCTGGCTGTAGGAATCGTTGCTTTGGATTAAACAACGAGGCAACCCAGTGCAGACGAGCTGATTCAATATCATCAGTGTTCAATAATTCAAGACGTGGTTTGGCTTCCGCATAATCACGTTGAGCTAAACTCGATGCAGCAAGTACCAAACGAGCGACTTGTGCTTCACGCCCACCCCGGAGTGCGAGAAGAGAGATGGCTTCTTGTTCAGCTTCATTCCAACGGCCAAGGCCTGCATAGAGTTCCATCATTGCATCGGTTTTTCGTGCTAACGTAAGCCCTTCCAATTGCGAGTCGTGGCTCTCATGAATCTTGTCGAGACGGTCGAGTGCTTTGGACCACTGGTCATTTGAAATCAATTCAGTAAACGGCTTTTGCTTGAGATAAATGATGTCTTGCATTTCTGAGAGACGGGCTCTATTTTCTCCAACTGCTGCATCAAAGGTAATATCTTCAAGTTTCAAACCAATACGTCGAGAGTTTATCCAAACAATGAGGAAGGAAATCTGTCCACCGGATGCTAGCATCCAAGTAAGTTCTTCAAGTGCATCTTTTTCCAAAATGGAACAAACAGTATTCTCCCATTCGCCGCATGCTGAACCTTGGGGCAAGAAACTTGAATCCCAAAAGGTAATCATTGCTAATGCTAACAACAACATCGATTGACCTGCAAATCCGGTGAAGCAGAAATTGAGAACTTTTGCTTGTTGACTCGGTTCTGCTCTTAACAAACGACTGTCGGCTAATTTGATACCCCCCTTCCCTGAGACATCTTGGACATCCAGGAAAAGGATTCGGGCAACTTCATAGACAAAGAGGAAACCAATAACAGCGACGTTCAATAACAAAAAGAGCAGCACAAAGGTCACGATAGGGACCCGTATTCCTGGCTGAGGGATGAAGGAGAACAATTCAATGAGACCAAATCCAAGGACTCCCCCTTCCTCCATAAAGGTCGATTGGACTCTATACTCTGGTAAATCGAGAACACGGTCGGAATGAACAAGCATATTAGGATCATACAACAAAAGAAGGAGTGAAAGGAATGTATTCAATGCTACATAGGGCATCACAATCAAGTTGAGGTTAACGATTTGTGCAATGCCTTGCTGTTTTGCGCTTGGGACATGGTTGTGGAAGGGAGAGGGGTCTCCACCTGCAATTTTACGAGAAGACTGGCGAAGCGCTTGCCAAGACGAACCGAGAATACGGCCATAAGCGAGAATAGATGGAGCAAACATAGCAAATGCAGCGATACTGAATCTACGCGAAGGTGGGACATCTGCAACATCTAAAAGCAAGTACAATGCGATGACTAAACCAATCCATAGAATCATCAGCATGAAGAAAATATAGACGCGCCAAATGTTTGACTCTTGTAAGGATGCTCGGTCTTGGCCAATTGGTTTAATCACTTGAGCCCCGAGAGAAGTTCCTGCCGAAATCAAGGCAGGAAGAGCAATAAAAATGAGGGCGATGCTCAAAGAGGGAGCGTGGTATCCATCGGACAAACCAAATCGAATCATCAAGAATTCGAAAAACAACAGCAATGCTCCAACGAGAGCAAAGATGTAGGTCGCAACTCCAGAAAACATACCCCGGGAAGAGAGTAAGTCTCTTGCATCTTGAGTTGATGCGGTAATCTGGTGGACTTCATATCGCTTATTACCGGTTTCAAAAGCAACCTGTAAACCTCGTAATTGTCGAGGAACAACACGCGTCCAAAAAAGCCAAGCGGTCGCAGCTGCCAAGATATATGGAATCAAGGCGGCGGGAGATAATCCGCTTACAATAGGTGGAGCAGACATGTTTTACCTCATTCTTCATCGGGTGCAATCACTAAAGATGGCTGAGTGACTTTGTCATCAATTTCTGTTCTCAAATCCTTCAAAAAGGTGTCAAGAGGGATATCACTTACTTGATCTCCGTTACGGGCACGAAGGCTGACGGTGCGATTTTCAGTCTCACCGTCGCCGAGAATCACCATGTAAGCAGGCTGCATCTTTCGGTGGGTTCGGATTTTCTTGCCAATCGTATCATCCCCATTATCGACCTCAACACGGATTTCGTTCGACCTGAGCAATTGAGCAACTTCCTCAGCGTAGGCCGAATGTTTCTCAGAGATGGTAATGATATGGCAATGAGTCGGAGTGAGCCAAGTTGGGAATTTTCCAGCAAAGTGTTCGATAAGGACACCACAGAATCGTTCCATTGAACCAAATGGTGCTCGATGTATCATGACTGGTCTGTGAATTTCTCCATCACTACCTTTGTATTCCAAACCAAAGCGTTCAGGCAAATTGTAATCGACTTGAACCGTTCCTAGTTGCCATTCTCGCCCGATGACGTCTTTGACAACGAAGTCAATTTTAGGACCATAAAACGCTGCTTCACCTTGTTCTTCTGACCAATTAACACCAAGAGATTCCGCTGCTGCACGGCATGCATCTTCGGCTTTATCCCATCGTTCAGGCTCACCGACGTATTTGTCTGAATCCAAGTCGCGCAAGCCCACACGAACTCTGTAATCGTCCATTCCAAGTTTGTCAAATATAATCTGAACAAGCTCAATACAGCCGAGCACTTCTTCTGCGATTTGGTCTTCAGTAACGAAAAGGTGGGCGTCATCTTGAGTGAATCCGCGCACGCGTGTCATGCCGGAGATTTCACCAGATTGCTCCCAACGGTAGACTGTTCCGAATTCTGCTAATCGAAGCGGTAAATCGCGATAAGAGCGCATTTGAGATGCGTATATCTTGACATGGTGTGGGCAATTCATTGGCTTGAGCATGTATCCATCAATATCTCCACTTTTCATCAAATTCGATAGTTCTCCACAAGAACAACCCTCATCTGATAGTTTCTTCATTAGTTCTCGTTCAACGAGTGGCGGATATTGTGAATCTTGGTAATACGGGAAATGACCGGAAGTTCGGTAAAGATCGAGTTTACCTACGTGGGGTGTAAAGACTTGAGAATATCCTTGACGGCGCAAATGGAAAGAAATGAAATCTTGCAACTCTTGGCGGATAATCGAACCACGTGGAGTCCAAAGAATCAATCCTTGGCCAACTTCTTCATCAATGTGAAACAACTGCAAATCTTTCCCTAGTTTTCTATGGTCTCTTTTCTTTGCTTGCTCTAAGCGGTCAAGTGTTGCTCGAAGTGCTTCTTTACTCGGCTCAACAATACCGTAAATTCGAACCAGTTGTTCGCGGTCTTGGTCGCCACGCCAATAGGCTGATGAGATGCTTGTCAATTTTACATTCATCAAGCGGGAAGTGTTTGGAACGTGTGGCCCTAAACACAGATCATACCAATCGTCTTGCTTGTAGATGGTTGAGCCGCTTCCATCTTCGATTTTATCTTGGATAATTTCAAGTTTGTAGGGATTGTGTGCAAAATATTCTTGCAATTGTGCGTCATCCAACTCAATTCGTTCAACAGTGAAATTCTTACGTGCAAGTTCTTGCATCTTTTTTTGAATTGGTTTAAGGTCAGATTCCGTAATGGAATCCATTGCGAAATCATAGTAAAAACCGCGGTCAACTGGAGGCCCAATCGTCGGTTTAGCATCCGGATATATCGACATCACAGCTTGAGCCAACAAATGTGCTGCGCTGTGACGGAGAATATACATGCCCTCGTCCGATTCAGTAAGAATCCCTTCAACAGAACAATCTTCCTCAATGATGCGTGAAAGGTCACATTCCTCGCCGTTGATTCGGGCTGCTAAGCACCCATGCTTCCTTCCTAATGCATCAGTAATAACTTCTGCACAGGTAATCCCCACAGCATATTCATTGACCGTTCCATCGGGTAAGGTGACGTTGATGAGTGGCATTGGGCTCTCTCCTTCAACCCCTACGGGGTTGTTCGCCCTTCATCAAACCATCACTCTCTCAACATTGGAATAGGCATACCTTTGCCGCAATCAAACATCACCAAGGGAATTTGAGATTCCAATAGATTCCATCGAATAGGATGCATTGTATTCCGAGTAATATGGAACCAATGAGCATCTTTCCGCCTCCAGGCATTTTATCAACATACGCTGAATAAGCCAACAAGCCCATCAGTACATTTCCAATACAGGCCAAGAGTAAAACTCCGATGACCAAAAGAGGAGTCCAGCTGTAATCGTTTTCAATGTGGAGAATGGTGGCTTCAAGCCATAATGCTGAAGGAATCACCACCAACGCAAATGCAAGCAGTAAGCGTGCACCCCCTCCGCCGTCAGATTCGCCCCATGGCCAACGTAAAGACTCCATAGCCGATGGATCGTTTTGATAGAGAATTATCCACCAATACATCAAGAAGCCAAAAGCAGCTAAAAACATGAATGGAACAATGAATTGTGCTTGCGACCAAGGTATTCCGCCCCAGAGTGCTTCTTTGTCAGAAGCGTGAGAAAGGCCATACAGATAGGAAACTAGAACCATTGTTCCAAAGATGAAAATGAATATTCGTACAAATTTCCGCGAAACTTCCATAGCACACGGTAGAGGCTTACACTGATAAGGACCTGTACTGATGTTTACCATTCAACATCAAAATCATCACCTATAGACGTGCTCGGACGGTCAAGGGTTTCGACTTTTTCAGGTTCGGGTTGTTGAGAATCTGGTTCCGGTGATTGGTCGACTCCTTTCGCACTCACAACAAAACTCGTTTGCTCTGCAACATGTTGGGATGGACGACCATATTCTGGTTTTGAGACGGCCTCAACTTCTTTTTCAATGACTTCAGTGGTTTCAAGAACTTCTTCAACAGGTGAAGTTTCTTCCTCACCTGCTTTGAGGTCTGCGAAACCTTTTGCCAGCACATCAGCAAGAGAGGGGACCTCTCCTTTCCTTCGACTCATGATTTATCCAAAGCACGTAGAGCACATCAAACCTTGCGCAACATGATTCATTCCTCTTCGCCCGAAGTTTCATCAAAAACAACCTCTGGCCAAAAAGACAGAATGGTGCCAATAATTCCGAACACCAAAACGTATTCCCAAACTGCTGAAACATTGAGCATAGGATAGGGAGAACTTGTACAAAACTCCATCATGTCTGATGTCAATGAGTTGTATGCATCCCAATCAAAGTCCGCATCCCAAACTTGTGATTGCGTTGCAATGAGCTGATAAAGCCCAATAAAGGCGGATAATGCCGCAATGATTCGAAAACCAAGAACGGTTCTGAATCGGTCATGCCCCCACCAAATTCGAACCGTAACTGCTGTTACCAAAAAGCACCAATACACGCCAAAAGTGAAAATATCAAATGCATAATGACCGTGCATTGGACCGTCTGTATCCCAAGGAACACTACCAATACGAATACAAGAAAAAGCTCCGACTAATCCGGGAAACACGGCGAGGTGATTCAATCCATGCCAAAGAGAATGATGTTTACCTTCGGAAATACGCTTCATATTCATCGAATGAATTTCCATGATAATCCAAAAAACCAGATACCCTGTAACGAACGTTCCAATTGTGAAAATTGTATCACCTGGTTCATAGAGGTCAAAATCGGAAATAAAGGGCATGTAGGCCTTACAACCATTCCAAATCCATGTAGCATATCCGGCTATTAGCCATGCGAGAGTCGAACTTACCATCAAAAAAATAGCAAGGCGCCGTCGTCGGATAGTGTCCATGACTCCCGCCTTAACCACTGGTTTTTGATGCCATCGCTTCGCAACAGTCAATGCAGGTCTTCTTGAAGGTGATACGCTTCGGGGAATCATGCGCATCGGAATTGTAGTTAATCCAGATGCTGGTCTAGGGGGCCGTTTAGGATTCAAAGGCAGTGATGGACGTGCTGCAGAAGCTCGTGCTGCAGGTGCAGAAGACCGTGCTGGACCTCGAATGCAGCAAACGCTTGAAGCATTGAAATCTTTGCTGGAAAGTTCACTTAACCGGGCAAATGTCGAGATGGAATGTATTGGTTGGCAAGGTCGAATGGGCGGGGCATGGATGCCATCGAACAATGAAAAAATGACCTTCACCAGTATTGGTCAGACACCTGAGAAAACATCGGAAACTGAAACCAGTGAATTGGTACGCTCACTTGTCGAATCTGGTGCTGAAGCCATTCTGTATGCAGGCGGTGATGGGACGACTAGAGACATTGCGAATACACTTCAAAACATCAACAAAGATGCTCAGGAAATGCCGCTGATTGGCGTACCTGGTGGCGTGAAAATGCACTCTGGATGTTTTGCAACAACCCCGAAAGCTGCTGCTGAAGTCACATTAGCCTTTCTTTTGGGAGATTTACGTTGCGCAATCACTGAGGTGATGGATTTGGATGAAGAAATCTATCAAGAAGGTGTATGGAAAGTTCGAATGTATGGAGAGGCATGGACACCATCCAGTCCGAGATTTATGCAAGGGGCTAAGGAACAAGTTGAAAGAACCAGTGAATCAGATACCATCGAAGGTTTAGCTCAACATGTAAAATCACTCATCGCATCGGATGAAAACTTGATGATTATTTGGGGGAGTGGAGGAACTCTGCGACGAATGGGTGAGTTCTGTGGAGAAGATCTCACCTTGCTAGGCATCGATATTCTAGGGCCGGTTCAAAACGGTAGTCGAAAACTCTACAGCGACTTGAATGAACAGAAACTTCTCCAAATTATATCCCAGCATGTCGATACCAACGGAGAGCAAATGCCTCGATTACTGCTGCTTTCACCTATGGGTGGACAAGGTTTCCTCATTGGAAGAGGCAATCTCCAACTCTCACCAGAGGTACTGAAAACAATTGGAATTGACAATATTCTTGGCGTAGCAACACCTGCAAAACTGATTGGACTCAATGCTGTTCGTATCGATACAGGTGAAGTGGAACTCGATAAGGTGTTTCAAACAAAGCGATTTATCAAAATTTTACAAGGGTTCAGAACAACACGGCTCATTCGTATCGAAGAGGCGTAATTACAGTTGACCTGTTGCTGCTTTGAGTAAACCGAGGAACGGTGGGCTTGGGCGATTTGGACGGCTTTTGAACTCTGGATGGTATTGCACCCCGACATAATATGGGTGGCCTTCAAGCTCAAAAATTTCACATCGCTGACCTGTCTCATCTTTTCCAACAAACTTGAGGCCTGATGCTTCAAGAGGCTCGATCATATCTGGATTCACTTCGTATCGATGGCGATGACGTTCATCAACCGATTCGCCTTCTCCGTAGAGTCTGCGGATTTTACAATCATCAACTTGCCACAATGTGGGCCTGCTTCCAAGCCGCATGGTGCCTCCAAGATGGGTTTTGGAAATTTCCGGCATAAAAATCACGGCTGGATTTCTGCAGTTTTCATCAAATTCAGTTGAGTTTGAATCCTTGAACCCTAGAACATTTCTACAATATTCAATGGTGGCGACTTGCAAGCCGAGGCAAATACCGAGATAGGGGGTAGAAGAAGTCCGAGCATATTCTGCTGCGAGGATTTTTCCTTCTACGCCACGATCACCAAAGCCACCTGGAACCAAGACGCCGGATGCTTGCTTCAGTAAAGTCCACGCTTCTTCACGTTCTTGTGAATCAGACCAATCAGATTCAAGGTGACTTGCTTCAATCCAATCGATAACTAGTTTTCGATTAACCGCCATTGCTGCATGCTGCAAACTCTTGATAACTGAAAGATACGCATCAGAAAGGTTGGTGTATTTTCCGACCATTGCGATGTGAACTTCTTCGGAAAGTGTATCGAGATTGTAAGCCATAGCCTTCCATTGTTCAAGGAGGTCAGTGGCATGACAATCGAGTTCGAGGATGTCACACAAACCTTGTTCTTGAAGCATCAATGGGACGTGATAGATATTGGGAACATCGTGGGTCGACATTACTGCTTCTGGTGCCACATGGCAGAATGCTGCTAACTTTTCACGTGTTTCATCAGTAAGAGGGGCTGATGATCGGCAGACGAGAATATCAGGAGTTATACCCAATCCACGTAATTCTTTGACAGTGTGTTGAGTTGGTTTGGTTTTCTGTTCACCAACAGGTCCCATCACAGGAACAAGGGATACATGAACAAAAGTGACATTTTCACGTCCGACTCGGAATTGAAATTGACGAAGTGCTTCGATATATGGTGCAGACTCGATATCACCCACGGTGCCGCCCAGTTCGATAATACAAGCTTCCGGGGCTTGGTCACTTCCATCAGCGGGTTGGTGAGCGACTTTCTCGAGCCAATCTTGAACAGCATCTGTAACATGAGGGATGACTTGAACGGTTTTTCCTAAATAATCGCCCCGTCGTTCTGCTTCAATGACTTTGGAATAGATTTTGCCAGTGGTAACATTGTTGTCGCGACCCAAATTAATATCGAGAAACCGTTCATAGTTACCAAGATCAAGATCGACCTCGCCGCCATCATCCAAAACAAATACTTCTCCATGTTCAAACGGAGACATTGTTCCAGCATCGCTGTTAAGATAAGGGTCAATTTTCAAAGAAGTGACTCGCAGCCCCGCGCTTTTCATGAGCACACCTATGCTGCTTGCAGTTACTCCCTTTCCTAAACCAGAAAGGACTCCCCCGCTTACAACAACGTACTTCATGCACATCAACGGGCTTTTAGGCCGTCGCGCCTCCCATATCAACATACCTCTAAAAACCCATAATCAAAGTCATGAAGAAATGAGCGAAGAATCAAATGGTGAGTTCGACGTCTATAGCCATGGACCTACCAAGTGGACGAGTCCTAGTTACCGGAGCATTAGGTCAAATCGGAACAGAATTGGTAGAAGCACTACGAAAAAAACATGGGCATGAGGCAGTGATAGCCACTGATATTCGAAAAGCAGAAGGGTGTCAAATTCTTGATGTAATGAATAAAAAAGAAATCAATGAATTGATGATAAATGAACAAATCACTGAAGTTTACCATTTAGCAGCATTGCTATCTGCTACTGGAGAAAAAAATCCAAAATTATGTTGGGACATCAATGTAACTGGATTAGAAAATGTCATTGCTGCAGCAAAAAAGAATAATGCAAGATTATTTTCTCCATCGTCGATTGCTGTTTTTGGTCCTGATTGCCCAAAAACTGCTCCACAGATAACTCCACTAAATCCGACTACAGTTTATGGAAAAACGAAAGTAGTCGGAGAGAAATTAGCATTGACCTCAGGGATTGATATGAGAGGAATCCGATATCCAGGTCTCATTTCTTACAAAGCGCCTGCTGGTGGAGGAACAACAGATTATGCAGTAGAAATTTTTCACAATGCTTTGGAAAATGGACATTACGAATGTTTTGTTCGAGAAGATACAAAATTGCCAATGATGTATATGGATGATGCAATTCGAGCTACCATAGAATTGATGAACATCCCGTTGGAAGAACTAAGTGAATCAAGAGGAGGATACAATATCTCTGGATGTTCTTTTACAGCTGGAGAATTGGTACGAAGTATTCAACGGCATTTACCTGATTTCACGTGTACATTCAATCCAGATATTCGGCAAAAATATGCTGATTCTTGGCCTGATGAAATTGAAGATGAGATTGCTATGAAGGAATGGGGATGGATTCCAAGATTTGATCTCGATAGAATAGTTGATGAAATGATTACAAATCTAAAAAGTTAATCATTACCTTGTCGATTCCAATGCCAATCCGGATATTGCGAAAAATCCGTAACCGACTTCAACCGTTGACGCCGACCCACTTGTAACGTCGAGCGCCTTCATCAACGCCTTCATCACCAATTTCGACCAGTGCAAATTCACTTTGTGGTGTGACTACGCTGTCATCTTGCAAACCTTTGTGGAGGTTTTCATAGGTGACATGGTCGATAGCAACACGACCTGCAAGACGTTCAAACAAATGCCAACGAGAAACAACTTCTCGCCAGCGTGGACTGACTTTTCCTTCAAACACCTTTGCTTTTGCGCCTGAACCATAACCGCACAGGCCAAACAGCGTGTTATCGAGGTTACTGTTTTCTTCCAAATCAGATTCGAAGGTCGACATAAGAGCGAGGAAAATGGAACCTGTGTATTGGTTGCCGATAAGACTGCTTGCACGTTGTCCTTTCTCAATGCGACTCGCATGGAACTCAAGATATTCTGGTGTTTTGGAAATTGCTCTACGATAACCATCCATTGCTTTCTCCCAAATTTCGATAATCTGGGGGTCTTCAGAGTTGTGCTCAGCAGGCATAGGACCCAGCTGCTCTGCAATGGAACTCCACATTTCAGTTCCTATGCGGTCGTGTCGGAAAATATCAGGGAACATACGCTTGGCTTGGAATGCATAGGGTAGATGCATGATAATTCGAGACCATTGTTCAGTCAGCCGTTCATCTTCTTCATGGCAGTAGCGGCTCTGTTTTTCGGCTTTTTCAGCAAAATTATGGAAAGCTTGTCGAACTGCAGATTGGTAACAGCGATTTGAAAATTGTCCATCGAAAATAGGATCATCCCGGTGTACGCTGACTTTTTCCTCACCATGTGCGAAAATTCCTAACTTTCTCACCGTTGATTCAGGAAGATGTCGAATCATTCTCTCAATCAAACCTTTCTTCATAGTATGGCCCGTTTCTTGAGCCAATTGCATGACATTGGTAATTACCGAACGTATACTGACTTCTCTGCGAGGTTTGAAAAAATCATGGACAGGAGTTGTCGAAACACCGATACAATCTGGAATCTCGAGAAGTCGAGGATTTCTACGAATGAGCAGTGCACCCCCTCCAGCACCTTGGGTATATTCGCCAGAGGATTCAAGGGCATACTTGGCATTATCAGAGAAGATGACTATGCCTGTTCGCTCATCGTGCTCGGTGGAACGAGCAACCCAATCAAGGGTTGTATGCAATGCATCAACTGCACCAATACATGCAAAGGTCATGTCAACAACATCACAGTTACGGAAACAATCTTGCCCATATCGCTCTTGATAGCGCTGAGTGAGCATATCGACGATATAGGTCGCAGTTGGTTTTGCACCATCGAGAGCGGATTCAGTTCCGAGATACATACGGCCAATGTTATTCGGATCTAGGCCGTTGCGGTCAATGATTTGCATGACTGCCATAGCGCCCATAGTTGCTGTATCTTCATGGACATCAGGAATAGACATAGCCTCGAGACCAAGACCTTTGTTTAATTTTCCAAAATCAGCACCTCGCAATTCAGCAAAATCCTTCATATCCATGTACAAACGAGGGAAATGAATAGCAATATCGTCGATACCAACACAGGCTTGACTCTCAGTTCCCATCATTCGGTGTTCTTCAAACCCACTATTTGAAACAACTACCTTTCAAAAGTGGTTGTTGTGGGTTTTAAGAGAGTTATTCCATTTCGGGGACTTCTGCCATTGTGGGGTCTTGTTTCGCCCAAAGGACATCATCGATTCGGAGAATGGAAATAGCCGCTTCAGTCGCACCTGCTATCGATTGACGAGCAATGAGATAAGGCTCAAGAACTCCATTTTCAACCATGTTTGCAGGTCGGCGGTTCAACAAGTCTAATCCGAGGTGATGAGAATCTTCTTCTTGATTGACTTGAGCGGCAACGAGTTGTAACAAAGTATCAATCGGATCTAATCCTGCATTCTCAGCAAGAACCCGTGGGATGACTTCTAAAGCATCAGCAAAGGCTTCTGCTCCAAGTTGTTCTCGGCCAGGTATAGACTCAGCAAATCGTCGAAGACTTCGTGCTAAAGCCACGTGAGTCGCTCCACCACCAGCCAACAATCGCCTGTCTTCAAGCATCCTACATGCAACGCCAAGTGCATCTGCGAAACTTCTCTCCACTTCACCTAATACGGATTCAGTACTTCCACACGCGATGAGAGTTGCTCCACCTTCTTCGGTTTCTACAATCCAATGAGCAACACTGCCCCATGTTTCATTTTTGCTGGAAATAAACGCTCCCAAATCTTGTGAAGTAGATCGCTTCACATCAGAGACAAGCGTTGCACCACAACCACGTGCTAAGAGGTCGAGATCTGAACGAGCCACCCGACGGAATGCTTGAATGCCTTCATTGGCAAGCATAATTTTAGCTTCTTCATCAATGCCTTCCTTACAAGCAAGTAATCCGATTCCAAGTGTTTTGAGATGATCAATTTGTTCTTGAAGTAATTCGACCTCTTTCATTCGAAAACTCTCAAGAACACCAGGGGAAGTGACATTTATTTTCATATCACTTTTCATTGAACGTCGCTCGATTCCACCATCGACAAGCAAGACCTTACCGGCACCTGCAACCCGAGGCATATCTTCATGAATGCGATTTTTAGCCAATACCAATCCTGTAACCAAGCGTGTATCATTCATGCTACCGCCAGATTGTGGCAATATTTTCACTCGCGTAGGATCAGCAACAATTCCACTTTCAGAATCGACTTGAATTGCTTCTGCTGCCTCAACCGCAAGTTGGGCAAGTAACATTTGCATTGAAACGTGACCTTTTCCGGCTAAGGATGTTTGTGTAGCCAGTAAGCGATGTTCTTTAGCAGATTCAAGTGCTAATTCTGTGAGAATCTCGAGTGCATGAGTTTCTGCCATTCTGAAACCACGCGCAATGATTGCTGGATGAACATCTTGAGTTACCAGATGCCACGCATTTTGCAACATTTCAGCAGACATGAGAACAGTTGACGTGGTTCCATCACGCGCAATCTTATCTTGAACAGATGAAGCATTGATCATCATTCGTGCCACTGGATGTTCGACTTTAGCAGATTCAAGAACAGTCACACCATCGTTAGTGACAAGTGTTCTTCCATCATCATCGATTAACAGTTTATCAAGACCACGAGGACCAAGGGTAGAACGAACTGCTCCTGCGAGTGCCATAGCCGCCTGAATGTTATTCTGAAGAGCACTGCGACCGGTCGTACGCTCGGTATCTCTGAGAATGGGCGCATCGCTCATAGCACAGCCACCAAACTCTTCGGCATAAGGTCAACTATGAGTGGAGTTCGCTTCAATCTTCGTCGTCTTCAACGACTTCAAAGTCTGCATCGACCACGTCATCGCCGCCGACATCAATGTCGCCGTCTTCTGATGAACCGTCTTGTTCAGCCATTTCTGCTGCCGCTGCTTCGTAGAGTTTTGCGGAAACTGCATGCATGGCTTCTTCAACTTCCTTGAC
>MDTC01199710.1_pt1 | contig 15443 bp, 16 predicted proteins | sample 811181 | NCBI WGS metagenome assembly MDTC01 (sample SAMN05326644, study PRJNA326480) | marine metagenome | isolation source: seawater | place: Pacific Ocean: North | collected 2011
AGGATACCACGTCGACTTATATGAGAAGTCCAATGAAATTGGCGGTAGAATGAAAACGGATTTGATAGACGGATTCCAGATAGATCATGGATTTCATGTCCTTCAGACTGGATATGAATTTGCTCGAAAGGTAATTGATTATGATAAGTTAGATGCTAAAGCCTTCGAACCAGGAGCTCTAGTGATACGTTCTTCAACAAAAAGAAACCGAATTTGGCGACTTTCTGACCCGTTTCGCAGACCATTTAGTTCCATCAAAGATATGTTTGGTTTTTTTGCATCTCCATTTGACATGTTGCGAGTTCTCTTAATGAGACGTAAATTGGCCAAGATGTCAGTTGATGAAATTTTTCTCAAAGGTGATCTAACAACGGAAAAATGGTTACGTAATCAAGGCTTTTCTCAAAAATTTATCAATCGATTTTTCTATCCGCTTTTTACTGGTATTTTTCTTGAACCTGAACTCCGAACCAATGAAAGATTATTCAAATTTGTATTTCGTACTATGTCGAAAGGTGATATGGTTTTACCAAAAAAGGGAATTCAAGCCATACCTAATTTACTAGCACAAAATATACCAAAAGAAAATATTAAACTCAATTCAAATGTTGAAATCATATCATCTGAATCAATCAAAGTCAACGGTGAAGAAAGGCGATATAATGGCGTAATTATCGCTTATGATGACAGGCCAAATTTATCCAAGAAACACGTTTGGACACTGTACTTTTCTGCTGAAAAATCACCACTCAAAAGTAAGCACATAATGCTAAATTCAGAAATTAGAAATTCTAGTGATTTAATCTCTTATATTTCAGTACCTTCAGACATACAATCAAACTATTCTCCAGTTGGTAAATCATTGGTTTGTGTGACGGTTTTAGGAGAGAAATGTGATCATCTAGGAATCGATGCCAAAGATGAGGTATTGTCAAAAGTTGAGTTAGAGTTAAGGAAATGGTATGGTGATGAAGTCAAAACTTGGAGTTCTATTGCAGTTCAACACATCGTCAATGCCCTTCCTGAGACTGATTCTCCATTTTTTACACAAATAGATTCAATCAAGGATGATGGATTTTTCCGTTGTGGTGATTTCATGTCTCATGGTAGTGTTGAAGGCACTCTTATTTCGGCAAGAGATACTGTTTTGAAAATCAAGCAAGAGATTCCTTTGTTTGACCGGTAATTTTCTTCGAACTAATATTTCCAAATATGGTTCAATACTGTTCTTTATATGCCGAGACCGAGCCAACAAACCATGGAAGATTCGAATAAACCAACTGCAATCATTATCGGAGCTGGTCCCGGTGGTTTAGCGAGTGCTTTACTGCTAGCGTATTCTGGTGTTGACGTCACAATACTAGAAAAAGAAGAGAAAGTTGGAGGCCGAACTAAACTCGTTCACAAGGACGGTTTTACATTCGATCGAGGGCCAACCTTTTTTCACTATCCTGAAGTTATCGAAGAAATCTTCCAAGCCATCGGTCGTGATGCTCACAAAGAACTCGGACTTATGCCCCTCGACCCCATGTATAGGCTTGTATTCGGGGCAGGTGGCCACATTGATGCGACCAGTAAACTTGACGAAATGACTGAAAGAATTCGAGAACTTGCAGGCGATAAAAACGCCAAAGGATTCGAAAAGTATGTCTTACAAAATCGTAAGAAACTTAACTTTTCCAAGCAATGCCTGCAAACCCCATGGTCCAGTCCGCTAAACGTGCTTTCGAAAAGAGCGTTGAAAGTCGCTACAATCCTAAAGCCATGGGCCAGTGTTGCAGGAGATCTAAGCAAGCATTTCGATGATGAAAGAGTTCGTCTGGCAATGTCTTTTCAGACCAAGTATTTGGGGATGAGCCCATTTCATGCACCGTCTTTGTTTACAATTCTCGCTTTCCTTGAATATGAGCACGGTATTTTCCATGCCAAGGGTGGCCTGGGCAGTATTACGAGCCGTATGGGTGAAATCGCAGAAGAACTGGGGGTAAAAATCCGTTGTAATACTCAGGTAAAATCCCTAATATACGAAGGAAAGACTGTAGTTGGAGCTCGCATAGAAGGAGAAGAAATCCGTGCCGACAAGGTAATTGTAAATGCAGACTTTGCACACGCCATGACAACTCTTGTACCTGATGAGAAGAGAAAGAAGTGGTCGAATAAGAAACTCGAAAAGAAGGGATACTCGTGTTCGACATTCATGCTTTACCTAGGCGTAGATAAGTTGTATGATTTACCTCATCACCAAATCTATGCTTCCTCGTCATATGAAAAGAATCTTCACGATATTACAAACCACAAACTCACATGGGAGGACCCATCGGTCTATGTCCAAAACGCTAGTATTACCGACGATAGCCTGGCACCTAAGGGGCAATCGACAGTTTACGTGCTGGTACCAGTTCCAAATACCCATGATACCATTGTTTGGGATGATTTTAAAGCAGACTACAGAGACCTTATTGTAAAGCAACTTGCTAAACTTGGTTATGATGATATTGCAGACCATATAGTCTCAGAAACCATCATGACTCCTGATGACTGGGGTGCCTCAGACATTTATCGTGGTGCAGTGTTTAACCTCACTCACGACCTCAAACAAATGCTGTGGAGGAGACCTCAAAACCGCTTTGAAGAAGCTAAAAACCTGTACATTGTTGGTGGTGGGACTCACCCAGGTAGCGGACTTCCAACTATTTTTGAAAGTGCTCGAATCAGTAGTAAATTGGTATTAGCAGATTTGGGATTAGACCCTGATTGGAATGGTGTAAGTAATTGGTTTAAGGATATGAAGAAGCCCAAAATCAAAAAGACGAGGAAAGTTTCTATGGAAAGCAATGTAACTGGTGAAAGCCATGCTGCATAGATTTTCTATCATTTGTATTGCATTGGTTATTCTAATTCCAGGTTGCATAGAATCACAATCGGTGATTGGCGATAAACAAGATGAAATTCCCCTTAGGTTGACGTTCAAGGCTGAGACTCTAGATAGGGTAGAAGATCAAGGGCCAACGTTCGACCTAAAAGAGGAATTAGAAGGCGGGCCAGTATTGATACTATGGATTGGTTCAGGTTGTTCAGGGTGTCATGATTGGACTAATTTGATTCGACAAGGTCTTGATAATGGTTCATTAAATAATTCTACATTAAGCATTATCAGCGTTCATCGATGGTCTGGAATTGAAGGGCCAGAAGAGGTAATGGGCGCCTTTGGTACGGATTCCAATGAAACTTCATATGCTCCTTGGAAGATTGTAATGGGTAAGGAAAATACTCCTGCATTAGATTATTCTTCCGAACAAGATACAGGCTATGGTTTGTATGAAGCATATGGTAATCCATCTACTCCAACATTACAACTAATAGGCGATAATGGAATTAAAATGTGGCAATCCAAGAACTATTGGGCAAATTCAACAATTCTAGAAGAAATATGGGTCACTGCGTCAAAGTTGTGAAAAATGATTGCCAGTCATTGGACAATCAAACTCAAAGACTGCGGGTGCTAGCATCATTATGTCCGCCCTATTTGGGCGGGTGGTGAGAGCTTTGGGTGAAGGCATAAAACTCCCAGTAATTAACGGACTGGGTCGTACTGATAGGAGCGACAGATGGTGGACTCAACCACTGGCCATGGGTATTGGATTGAACATTGCTCTACTGTATACATTTTGGAGGCTCTTCATCTATACAACAGAAGGAACAATTTCTTATGAATTACAAGGAAGTTCTGTAATGTCTCCTATATTCTCTCCAAATGTTTTGGAGTGGGATTTGTTTGGATTATCTTCATGGGATCACCCATCTTGGGTTAATGCCGCAATTCTTGTTCTTTGGATTCCTTTCGGTTTTAGGGGTACTTGCTATTACATGCGTCGAGTTTACTACCGGACCTTCTTTGCAAGTCCAGTAGCATGTTGGGTAGATGAACCAGATATCAGCAAGAAGATTGGATACAAGGGGGAAAAGAGACTATTTATTTTCAATAATTTACACCGATATTTCCTTTATGCTGCTATGATAATTCTTTTGATTAAATGGTGGGATGTTACACACACAATGACTTTTGATGATGGTTTTGGTATATCGATTGGCACATTTGTTATGGGCATTGAAGCATTTCTACTTACTATGTATGTTACATCATGTCACGCACTTAGGCACCTTGCAGGTGGAGTATTAGACCGTTGGACCACTGGAATTAGCAAGATAAGAGGCAAATTATTTGGTAAGATTTCAATCATTAACAGGTCTCATGGTTTTTGGTTTTGGACTTCTTTAATTTTCGTCTTCTTAGGCGATCTTTGGGTTTTAGCCGTTTGTGAAGGATATTTTAGCGATGTGGCGCTATTTGTGATTTGAGGTGAAGATGATGTCTGAAGATTACAAGAAATACGAATATGATGTCATAGTAATCGGCGCTGGTGGTGCTGGACTCCGTGCAGCAATTGAGGCCGCTAGAAGTGGTGCTAAAACAGCAATAATCACGAAGTCTCTACTTGGTAAGGCTCACACAGTAATGGCCGAAGGTGGTTGTGCAGCAGCCTTACAAAATGCAGACCCAAGAGATGGATGGAAGGTTCACTTTCACGATACAATGAAAGGAAGTAAATGGCTTGCTAACTGGCAAATGGCAGAATACCATGCTAAAGAAGCCCCAGACAGAGTTAGAGAACTCGAACAATGGGGGGCTGTTTTTGATAGAACCCCAAACAATCTAATCAATCAAAGAAACTTCGGTGGCCATACTTTCCCTAGACTTGCTCACGTCGGTGATGCAACAGGTCTAGAATTAATCCGTACGTTACAAGAAAGAGGAATTCATGAAGGAATCGACATCTTCATGGAATACACGGTTCGTCATCTTCTCAAAGAAGGGGACAGAGTTACAGGTTGTGTGGCTTACACAAGAGTCGATGGAGACTTCCATGCTTTTTCAGCAAAGTCAGTAGTTTTAGCAACTGGTGGAATAACAAGAGTTTGGTCTGTTTGTTCAGGTTCATGGGAATATACTGGAGACGGCCATGCATTAGCTCTCTGGGCTGGAGCAGAACTTAGAGATATGGAGTTTGTCCAATTCCACCCTACCGGTATGGTTTGGCCACCTTCTGTTCGAGGAATTTTAGTCACTGAAGGTGTTAGAGGAGAAGGAGGTCGTTTGACTAACTCAGAAGGCGAGCGTTTCATGTTTGACTATGTCCCAGAAATGTTTGCTGGAGACCACGCTGAAACTATTGAAGAATCAGATCAATGGGTCGAAGAAGTTGTTTCAGGAAAACTTGCTACTGTAAGAAGGCCACCAGAACTTTTGACTAGAGATGTAGTTGCTAAGGCTATCAATTCAGAAGTTAAGGCAGGAAGAGGTTCTCCACACGGAGGGGCTTTCCTAGACATTTCTCACAGAGGCGAAGAAGCAATTTTGAAGAAATTACCATCAATGCATCACCAATTCAAGGAACTTGCTGGTGTTGATATCTCCAAGGAGGCAATGGAAGTTGGCCCGACAGCTCATTATGTCATGGGCGGAGTTTTGGTCAATGCCGAGTCTCAAGAAACTACTGTGCCCGGATTATTTGCATGTGGTGAAGTTGCTTCAGGATTACATGGGGCAAATAGACTTGGAGGAAATTCACTATCAGATTTGATTGTATTTGGTAAAAGGGCAGGAGAATTTGCTGCAAAGAGGTCAGAAGACCTAGCACAACCCTCAATAGATGATTCTCAAGTTCAAGATGCGATTAAAGTAATGCTAGAACCATTTGGCAACGAAGGTGGAGAGAATCCAGGTTTGATTTATGATGAACTTAGAGATATGATGCAAGCGAAGGTTGGAATCATCAGAACCAAAGACGAATTAGATGAAGCTATTAATGATTTGAAGAGTTATGACGACAGAAGGGTTTCATGTTATCCCGGCTCATCTCGTAAGTATAATTCCGGTTGGCATCAAGCCCTTGATCTAAAGAATATGGTCGATGTGTCATATGCTGCAACTCTTGCAGCAATAACACGAGAAGAGAGCCGTGGCGGTCACACTAGAGATGATTTCCCGACCCCAGATGATGATTATTGGGGCAATACTCTAAACATTATTTGGATGGAAGATGGTGAAATTAAGATTCGTCAAGAACCGAAAGAAGAGATGAGAAAAGATCTCAAAGAAGTGATTAAAGAGGTCAAGAGCATGATTGCTGAGAGAGCAGAAGAAGCAGGGGGTGGCAAGTGATGTCTCTAAAAGGTAAAAAACAGAAGTTTCTGATAACTAGAGGTGAAGGAGAATCCTCAAAAATGGAAGACTATGAAATTGAACTTGATGAAGGCATGGTTGTACTCGATTGTGTCCACAGAGTTCAATATGAACAAGAACCTGACTTAGCAGTAAGATGGAATTGTAAAGCGGGGAAGTGTGGTTCATGCTCTGCTGAAATCAATGGTAAACCACGTTTGATGTGCATGACAAGAATGAGTGATGTAACCAATGAAGTGGAAGAAGGTCAACCTATTGAAATACGACCGATGAAGGCTTTTCCTCACATCAAGGATTTGGTCACAGATGTGTCATGGAATTACGAAGTCGCTCAAAAGATAAAACCAATCAATGGCCCTGAAGAGATGAATTGGGAATTTAATCAAATGGAAGCAGATAGAGTTCAACAATTTAGAGAATGCATCGAATGTTTCCTTTGTGTAAATACATGTCATGTACTAAGAGACCACGCACTATTCGATGACTTTGCAGGACCTCGAAATTTGGTTAGGCTTGCTCAATATGAAATGCATCCACTTGATATTGAAGACAGAGTCCCAGAAATAAAGAAAGAATTTGGAGTAGAATACTGTAACATAACTCGCTGCTGTACAGAAGTTTGCCCTGCAGGAATTCAAATTACTGATGATGCTATTATACAACTCAAAGAGAGAGTAGTAGACCGTTATTATGACCCGCTTCAAAGGATTTGGCGTACATTAACTAGGAAGAAAGTACGTTATTGAAGGCGATAATCAATGGTTAGAATTCTTTGGGTAAAACATATTTTATCATCAATACTTGGAATATTTTTCATCAATGTAGGTATTGGTCATTTCATAGAGCCAGAATGGTTTGAACCAATAGTTCCAACGATTCTTGGCAATCCGACATTCTGGGTTTTAATTACAGGTGCAATGGAAATTGCATTAGGTATAGGCTTAATTATTCCTAAGACGCGTAAATACTCGGGTTTATTGATGGCTCTATTTCTTATTGCCGTTTACTGGGCTAATCTGAATATGTGGATTAATGATGTACCATTAGAGGGAGAAACATTTGCAACTATTTGGCATATATTACGATTAATTGGGCAACTTTTGATGATTGCTATTGCGCTATGGGTCGGTGAATGGATTCCTAAGCGAGATAGAAATGAATATTAATCTAAGATCATTATTTTGAAATTAAAAAAGCCTCTCCAAGGACCTAAGTCCTTGAAGAGGCAGTTGCATTCCTCAGAATACATTAATCATAATTTAGCCTTGGTAAGACACTCAAAGGTGTTCGATACCGGTCTTTTTGACATTGGCCTTCTTGATCTTATCAGGTAGCCAAGCAGGGCCGTTCGCTGGCTTATCAACCATCGAAATGCTTCCAGTGAAGCAGTGGACTCTCTTTGTTCCACGCTCACGTAGGCGTATGGTCGAATGTCCGCGGGTTGCAGCTTTTAGTGCCGCTCCACGGGGTTGTTTGCTTGCAAAAACCTGGCTCGTATCTTTACCGCCCTCCATTAGGACGAAATATTTTTTATCAGACATTTTGGATAACCTCCGATAACTGTCCATACTGTACAGTATTTAGTATTTGTGCAAAAAAACACGGATACTGCTCTACATATGGCACGCAAGGCCCCATTCGAAATGAGTTTTCAAAGAGAATAAGGCTCAGTAGAGCGTTTAATTTAGCAGTATTTCTATGAAATTATATATCTGCTCCAGCAAGAGTTTTTGTATTTATTACTCCTTTGACAGAACGTATTGTTTCTACTACTGTTTTAGCAATTGATGCTAAGTCATCTGCAACAAGTTTGATTATCAAATCATAATCTCCAAAAAGTACTGTTATATCTTGTACATGATCAAAACCTTTCATTATTTCATAAACTTCTAGTTCTAATCCTGGCGCTACATTGACCAATACATATCCTACTGCCATAGTACTCATTACTCCCATAGAGAGTCAGCACATGAAACCTTCCGAGGTACGGGCGAGTAAAAAATTAGTTTTTTTGGCTAAAAATTATGCAATTTAGCGAACTTGATAAGTAAGACGGCCCTCCATGGTTGTACGATGCCGGAATTATATATGTCTAGGACATGCAAATGGGGTATCCTCAAAGTTGTTGGTGGTGATTTGTGGGACCATGAAGGGGATGTATTAATCACTCCAGCTAACAATAGACTATCTGGCAGAGAAGGCTTAGACTCTTTAGTTCATGCTAAAGCTGGCGAAGAACTCACTCAAGTAACTAGAAATATCTGTTTAGAAATGCGTAAAATCAATGCTCCTCCTTGTGCAGTTACAAATAATGTTGTAACCGAACCATACGCTTTAGGTAGTAATTTCAAACACATAATTCATGCAGTTGGACCCGATTGCAGAAGGCCAAATCAAGATGAATCACGTCGTGAATTGCTCCCTCAAACCTATCATAACTTATTTGACACTATCAAAGAGATTGGTAATGTCAAGAAAATCGTCTCACCTCCTATATCGATGGGCATATTTGGTTATCCTCACAGAGAAGGGGCAAGAATTACTCTGGAAGTATTGCTCGGTCACCTTGATGGTGAAGAAGATCCAGGATTCAACGAGTTTTGGATCGTTGTTAAAGAACGCAACTTCATTAGTAATATGCGTACTGTTTACCGTGAATCAGAAGATCAATTACCGGGTATAGATACTACTGATCAATAGGTGATTAAATGGTCGACCTCGTATCTATGGTCGCCAGTAGTTTTCCATCAGATAGACGCACTTACGATAGTGTTTTGATGCTCTCTAATAGTACTCGAAAGATTCGAATGATATCCGAAGTAATTCCAAAGGGTGTTGGGTTTTCAGTTTTAACAAGTCAATCTAGAGTGATAGAATCATTGAGTGATTCCCCGATTGAAGCTACAATAATTGAAGAGAATCTAAGTTCAATGGGCCTTTTAATTCTAACTCAACTACATGATTTAATTCTACAAGCAATAGGAGAAGGCCGTATTTCTCGTGGAGAGAGAATTTTAGTTATACTTGCTGAACCAGTTGATGGAGTATTTTCAATTGATACAACTATGCTTAATGCAAATAGATTTGCGAATCTAGCCCAAGAGGTCGGCATAGATTTAGAAGTTCTTACAAAAGCTATGGAATTGGCAAGACATATTGCGAGTAGAGGCAGAGAAGGACATTCAGTGGGAGCAATTTTTGCAATAGGGCCTTTGCCTCTTCTTAGAAAGCATTCAACAGCAATGGTTCTAAATCCATTCAAAGGCCATAATACTGAAAAGCGTAGTATTTTGGTAAAGGATAACCACGAAACCTTTGCAGAATTTGCATGGCTTGATGGCGCTGTATTTTTCAATAAAGAAGGAATTGCAAGCGATGCTGGAAGATATATCCAAGTTCCATCCGGAGTTTCTACTAAATCTGGTGAAGGTGGCAGACACTTAGCCTCAAGAGCAATTTCTCAATTAGGAGAATGTCTAGCAATTTGTGTTTCATCATCTGGCAGTATTACAGTTTATGTAAATGGTAGAGACCGTTACAAAGTGAAAATGATCTAATCATTCAGATTCGTCGGCAATTAACTTATGAGGGTTTAATCCAGTCTCTGCAGATTCTAATCGATGAGATACGATTTGAATTTCAATAATTGCAGAATCCAATGATGCAGAATTGAGGTTTCTTTTGATACTCTCCTTATTTCGTTTTATCGCCGCAATCCTTTGATTCTTGTCTTTAGGTCTCATAATTTCTCCTCGCTGAGACATAAGCCATTCTTCTAACAGAGATTGACCCCATTCAGGAGCCCTAAAGTGTGCAGCAAGAATTATTTCAGAATTCCTATGTCGGAATCTAACCTTTCCTTCATTTGTACGAAACACCTGAATTGAACCCGGATTCCAACGTTCTTGAGGGATATGTAAATGATTTTGACAGATCAAGTCATCATTATTATCCAATATGAAATCGACAATTAATACACTATTTTTGAGTCTGATAAATACTTGAGCGAAACCCTCGTCAACCACCCATTCTTCAATGGACACAGGCTCTTGTCTCCAAGTATCACTACACCAAGAAAGAATAGCAGCTTCGTATGAGACCATGATTTGGCCTCAAGCCCGCCCCCTTTGAAGTTTGTTCAATATTTGTTAAGGTTGAAAGTAAAGAACCGATTGGACTGGACATGGCAGCAAGTTGGGGGGCAATCCAAATAGATTGGACTCTAATTTTTGTTTTGATATTAGTATGGTACATATTACTGCGTAATTGGGAACGAAATGGTGTTCTTGACAAATGGAATGCCACTAGGGTTTTCGGCGTTATTCTAATGGTTAGGAGTAATAAAGGGCTCAAACTCTTAGATAAAACAGCAAAGCCACGTAAATTCTGGCGCCTTTATGGGGAAGTTTCACTTTGGATTTGCGTATTTTCAATGCTTTTAGTTGGATTAGTAATGATTCTTGCATTCATTTCCGCAATAATTTCCCCTCCTCAGACCGACCCTCCTTCTGCTAGTGAATTAGTTGCTATACCTGGCATAAATCCAATGATTCCACTTGGTTGGGGGGTTTTATCATTTATTATCGCCTTAGTTATTCATGAATTTGGTCATGGCCTACAAGCAAGAGCACACGGAATGAGAGTTCGTTCATTTGGATTATTACAACTAGGCCCCTTGCCTCTTGGTGCTTTTGCTGAACCACAGTATGAAGAATTGATGAATGCTCCTCCTAAAGAAAGAATGAGAATGTTTGCTGCGGGTCCAGCAACCAATATTTTTGCCGCATTTATTTGCTTACTAATTATTGGTGGATTAGCAGGTCAATTTGTTGCAGGAAATGATAACATCCACGTTAGAGGAATTATCCAAGACCAAGGAGCAGATGCAGCAGGAATGCAACCTTGGGATACATTGGAATCCATCGACGGTCAACAGATAGATGGTTTAGATGGTTTTTATTCTGTGATGGAAGATTATTCTGCTAATGATACTGTGGTGATTTCGGTATTACACCAAGATGGCACTAGAGAAAACCTCAATGCGACATTTTCAGATAAGTATGATTATTATATTGATTTAGGATGGAGTGAATCCAATCTAGAGAAACTAAACATATCAAAGGGAGACCCGTTCTTAGGTATTGAAGGACTTGCTGAAGGGACGCATGGAATCGACAGAATTGCAGGGCCGCTCTCGCCTAGATGGGAAGGAAATATTGCTCAAAAAGCACTAGTATTACCGTTCCATACTTTAGGGTTAATGATAATTCCATTCGAACTACAAGGTGTATCTATGCACCCATTTGAAGAATCATTATTGGAAGCAGATGACGATGGACTAGGGGCAATTCTAGGTAAATCTGGACTATTGTTTTTGACCAATCTATTCTTCTGGTTAATGTGGGTCAATATTCTACTTGGCTTTACCAACCTAATCCCAATGGTTCCATTTGATGGTGGTCATTTGTTTAGGGATCTACTTCGTGGAGTATTGAAAGGATTTAGAAAAATTGGTAAGAAATTAAAAATTGGTGACATGAATCCTATGTGGATTGAACATATATCGAGTAAAGCCTCTAGTATTTCTTCACTGGCATTACTAGGAATGGTGTTATTCATTCTTTTGACTCCATACATTTAGTTAGACACTTTTTCTTCTCGCTAATTCTGCAAATATGTCAACTTGTTTTGATGGTTTATTTTTTTCTTGAAATCCTAATTTTTCTTCAGATTTACTGGGGAATTTTGTTTTATTCTGAGAACTTCTTATTTTCAATTGATTCAGATTAAACTGCTTAACACCGGCTTGTGAACTTACTAAAGCGATGAAATCATTCAGTTTCATACCTTGCTCCCAGTCCATGAATGGTTTACCCCCTCTTGTCTTTGGAAATGCAGGAATAAGGGGGGATAATTTCCTTAATTTCCCTGAGAGAGACTCAGTCTCAACTCTAAATATTCTCCAAGAATCGCCACGGATACCTTTCAACCTATATGCATAAAGAGGCATTAAATTACACCTCTCTCCTTCATAAATCATGGATTCATATTGTTCTTTAGTTCTACCAGAAAGATAGAATTTTGATTTTTTAGAAGATTTAACCTCAATAGGGAAACATAAGTCGCCCCTTAGTGCCAATAAATCTCCGGAACCCTCCATTCCTGAACCAGCAGCACGAACTACGAGAAATGGACGTTGTATTATCAAACGCATCTTCATTTTCTCTTGTTCATTACATGAACGAATAACCGCTTCCACGCCCTTTGGAATTCCGGCAAGAACCTGCCTAAGTTCACGTTCGTATTGGCTACCCACGCTAAGACATCAATGTCAAGCGCTTTTGATTACTTCGGTTCAAACACAATCAAAATTATTTTTTGTTAAGTGTTTGAAGTAAGCGGCGATAGGTTTGATGAACATGAACTTCTGCAAGGTTCATGGCAAGGTTAGCAATTAGGACCGCTAACTTCCAATTATCTTACAAATTAATTCAGTCATTGAGGTCAAGGAAGATTGATTTTGATGTTCTAGATGTTTCCGAGAAAGTAATTTCTAAAGAAGTAATTTGGTTTGCTGAAGGTAGAGAGATTATCGAGAATGAGTCCTTGGGTAAAGCGATTCCTACTACGATCGAAACCATCGATAGCAGTATTGAGTTTGCATTATTGGTTTTGAAAGGCTTGAATGAACCAAATCAACTTGTTTTTGGTATAGATCCAGGCCCTTATCCAGGTCTATCATGGATTGCAGATGGAGTCTATATTGGCGTATCTCAATTACAATCAATTACAGAAATTGCCAGAAAAATCAAGTCCATATCCAGTTCTATTACTTCACATTCATTATTGATAAGAATAGGTAATGGCGACCCCTTAATACGTGATAGAATCATCAATATTTGTATTGAAAATAACTGGAATGTAGAAGTGGTTGATGAATCTAAAACATCAAGAGGATTACTAAGACACAATCATTCAATATCGGCTCTTAGAATCGCTTCAAATAGTGGCCAAAGGGTTTGGGAATTACGAGACATAAATCCATTGCCGGGGCAGATAAAAGAAATTCAACGTCAAAGTCGTAAGGTTAGCAAAGGGAAACTAACAATCTCATATAGTCAAGCAGAATTAGTTGCTAAAGGGGAATTATCTTTGACTGACGCAATAGAAAATTTCTCTCACTCTTCAGATGAGTGATCAAATAGTTCCTGCTCAAGTTTAATTTGATGTGCTTCAGGAGAATTTTCTATAACTCTTTTGAGCATCTTTTCTAAGATAAGCGGAATCAAAAGAACACCTACAATAATTGTAATCAGGTAAAAGAAAGAGGATTCGGGTACATGTTGTGTGCCAGGTGAAACCTCGCCATTATCGGTAGTTCCAGTACCGCTAACCATCAGTTTAACAGACCCAAGCCACGGAATTTCTCCCCCAGCGACTCCAATAAGCCAGTCAGAGCGAACCGGGCCGGCGACTCCAGATTCACTGTGAACGCCAGATGAACCATTAACAGCTAACCCTCCTTGGTCAACTGAACATTGATTGTTATCTCCCAGAGTCATAATTCCTGCGTGTTTAGGTTGCCAGTCCCATACAACCAAAAATGGTTCTACATTTGCGTGAGCCATTCTCTTACAATCATAATGTCCAGCATTTACACCATCAAAGTGGATAGTAATTCTTTCTTGGTCGGTAACATTTGTTCCAGGTACATTCCAAGTCAAAATACAGGTCCCTAATTCCCCATCTTGGTCAATGGAATGAGAGTCCCATGTACCTCCATTTGGACAGTGCTTTGTATTGTTGTCTTCCTCATTTGCAGTTCTATCAGGAGTAAGTGTTTGGCTTGGTTCAACCCTTAGTATCGCTCGATGTATGATAGGAGTTCCAGTATCACCATTCTTTTGGTAGATTATCACATCGCCAGCCATTCCGTGCATCTCATATCCAAAAGACGAATCTGTAGAATCAGAACCTTCTGCAAAGGTAACAATGCTTTCAAAAGAACTATCTCTTACTAAAATTAGGTCTCCAGCATCAATACTTCCAACTTCACCATCAATGTCATGTATCATTGAAGATGATTCAACAACCACAAGAGGTGGCATTGAGCCTGTATGAGTCCATAAACCCAAAACTAGAATCCCTATCATCGCTCCAGCCAATAGAATCTCTCTTAGCAGGTTGCCAAAGGGGCTAGATTGAGTCAAGAAACCGCCTCATTTCATTTTCTTTATGCCCTTGCTTTGTAGGAAATCATTCCATGATTCGGCATGTCCAGCACCTAGGACTTTAGCTGCCTCATCGCCTTCAGAACGCCTTCTTTTTAATTCTGATAGAGAATCGATCTCTTTTAATTCATCCAGAGTTGAAACATAACCTTTCAGAGTTAAGAATTCAGGCGTGATTATTAGTAATAGGATCGAAGAGACCACAGCCATACCGATTGCTGCACCGGTATAGTCTTGCCAATCACTATTATCTTGAAGGAATAAGAGCTGATAGCCACTCACTAAAAGAAGTATTAGTGTGGCGCCAAAGGCAGTTGCACTAAGCATCAATTGTCTTCCATGTTGTCGCTCCCAAAAACTCGAAATCAAACCCATATGTCTCTCCGCCTGAATACTCCACATCGGTTTTTATCTTTGACTTCTTTGTTCTAATGTTCTAACATGGAGGGGCATATTTGAAATGCATTGCGACTATCGGATAATATCTACAGTTGGGAGGTGTTATATTGAAGCGCGCATTATTCTTGATATCTTTATTTTTAGTATCGATTTACGCTCCTTTGGCTTCAAGTTCTATGACTGCTAATCAGTTTGATGATGGTTCAACATCATTCCAACATTCTTTTACCGCTCCAGGTGATGTTAACGCAGGAGAGATAACCATGCCTTATGGGGCAGAAGTTACCGAGGCAACTTTCAGATTAAGAGGTGAAGCAAGTCAAACCTCTTGGACCAATTTTACCTCAAATAACGATTATGGAGGACAAGGAGATACTAATGGGTATATTTCAGGAAATGTTCCAAGACCATTTACTAGCGGATATCGCTATTATCTAAATACTCAAAATCAAGGATTGGAATTACAGGGTAATCCCACAAATGCAGTCAATTTACTTGCTAGATCTAGTGATGTTTCCTCTATAGGGAACGCTGAACATAATGTTACTGGCCAGTTTGTTGCACTAAGC
>MDTC01272556.1_pt1 | contig 15441 bp, 12 predicted proteins | sample 811181 | NCBI WGS metagenome assembly MDTC01 (sample SAMN05326644, study PRJNA326480) | marine metagenome | isolation source: seawater | place: Pacific Ocean: North | collected 2011
AGACCGAGGAGCCGAAGACCGAGGAGCCGAAGACCGAGGAGCCGAAGACCGAGGAGCCGAAGACCGAGGAGCCGAAGACCCAGTCCAAGAAGATCTTCAAGGAATCTGTCAAGCTGAACATCTCAAAAGATGACATTGGGAGGTTCGTGGGAGCCAAGGGAGCGAACCTTCGGACCTACGTTACGGAGAGGACCCAAAAGGACCTCTCTGAACCCGCTCGGATCCATTGCTCTCTTGTATCAAATGATGAGGAGGAAGTCTTTGCAAACCTGAAGGCAGAGACACAAGAAGCGATGGATACGATGAAGGGATACCTCATGAAGCACGACGGAGCTACTGTGAAGAAGAAGAAGTTCGCAGGTCAAACGCGCTTCGTCTTCAAGGCACCGATGGACCATTGTCGGATCGCGAAGTTCATCGGAGCCGGAGGAAAGAACATCAAAAACCTCCAAAGTGATCTGATTGAAGAAGATGAGAACCTCACAGAGATGGTTTACATCCGAATTCGCGAAGATGCTCCAATGAGGATGAATAACCTTCGCTTTGGATTCATCAAGACTGAGTCCGAGTCCGATGAGAAGGTTCTCATTACGATGAACATCAAAACCAACAATCGCGAAGAATCGTGGCCGATTGCCGAACGGCTTGTTAAGAAATATGTGGAGGAAATAAGCCAAGACGATTGGGCAGACGAAGACCCGTTTGAGGACGGTGGGTGGTAAAGGGATGGGAACTAAGAAGGAAGGTGGGGGGAAAAAAGGGAGGCGTGACCTTTTTTATGAAATTTGAAGTAGATTAGACTTCAACACTAACAATGAACATTGAAGACCGGATAGTGTTAGAACTCGATACTAATGAAGACAAAGGAAGATTTGCAAAAGAAAGTCGACGAACTCAGGACTCAACTACAACACCATAAGGAACAATATATCAAGCACAAGAAGAATCTCATGGACGAGATAGATGGATTCAGAAACAAAGTATCCAAGGATAATGTTGATTCTGGTCATGAACATCACCTTCTCCAAAAGACAGACTTCCCTGATATAATCTACACAATTCTAAAAGAAAATGGGGGTTCTATGAATATCATGGAAATCTCAAAAGAGATATGGAGAAGACACAACCACAGTCTATCCATGAACGATATGTTTTACACATGGCAATATGATTTCAGGTGGGGAGCAACGAAACTAAGAAAACAAAATAGAATGAAGGGGTCCACGGAATCACCCAAAGGTATTTGGGAACTCAAATAAGGCTTCATGCAAAGGGGAGAGCTGAGAAGGAAAAAAGGGAGGTGGTGACCTTTTTTATTAATACTCATCATCCATGATCTTCTTTAATGTGCCGAGACTAACTTTAATATTTTCATCAAGATCAATTTTTTTTATGAAATCTTTTTGTGAAATAGTTGAATATTGATTTCTTAGATTTTTAATTTGTTGGGTTTGTTCTTCTGAGAACTTTTTCCGATTCTTAACCACCTTCTCTGAAAATCTCCATTCTAATATTTTTCCCTGACTCGTTACCCTCCAACCATCTATAATTAATTCGTGATTTGTTACTTTCAAATGACAACCTTTACATAATGGAACTAAATTATGTTTCACATTTTTATGATGATGATCTATCATATTATTTTTATCCGCGAATTGTTGGTCTTTGATATGATGGGTTTCGAGATCCTTGTCTTTTGTAAAGCAGACCTTACATTCATTCATAAAGACATCGGTATTGTATTGAGACTGTTTTGTTGTATGGGTGATGTCATTTTCTAATTTAGATTGAATCTTTTTAGCGAATGATAAAAACTTATCAGACATTCCCATAGCCTCACAAACTCTTAACCCATAAATAGACGGACCCGAACCTTTTTCTAGTTTGCGGTCATACATTAATAAATTAGTATGTTTATCATATTTAATTTTCAAATGATATATCTCTAAGTTCAATAAACTTTTAATTTCATCCAATTTTGTTAATTCGTGTAAATGGGAAGTAAATATGAATGTTGATTCGCGATCACATAATATATTCAATCCAGTAGCAATTATCGAAAGAGCAGATGTACTTTCCGTCCCCGAACATAATTCATCTCCTAAAACAAGAGATCTTGAATCAGCTCTATTTAAAATGCTCTTTAATTCATGGACCTCAACAGCAAATGATGATTGTGAACGAAATATATTATCATTATTTAATATCCGAGTAAATATTTGAGTATAAGGCATGTATTCAAATGAAGAAGCCGACACAAATAATCCTGCTTGCGCGAGAATAATATTTAATCCGATTGATTTCATAAAGGTTGATTTTCCACATGCATTTGTTCCAAACAACAATATACCGTCCTTATCACCCTGACTCAATTCAATATCATTTGTAACATACTCTGTATCCGTATGGATCTTCTCTACAATTGGATGACGGATACCTTTAACATTGAAAAAGCTTTTCTCAGAATATGTTATTTTCGGACGACAATATGAATTCTGTATTGCTACCTTTGCTCCGGAACAATAAAAATCAATATCAGCAATGCACAAATACAATTCCTTCAATGGTTGATTATATTCCTTGTATATTTGACGATTCATTTCAATCCATTTTTTTTTATTGAACTGAATTAATTTGTATTGAATCGTTTGGAGTTTTTTTGAAACTGTATTTACATAGGGAAGATCAATGACTGTACTCCCCTTATCTTTTTTCCGAAAAGAAAAATTATCTTTTTCAAATGAACAAATTATTGAGTTCGAAGAATCTCTCACATGAATACTGTTCCCATTTAAATTAGTTAATCTTTCTTTCAATGTTATTGCCCGTTTGTTTGTACAGTATATATGCCAATTATTCTTTTCATCAAAATCCAATTTAACACTTGTATCAGATGAATCCAGTAGTTGAGAGATACGTGATGTTATTCTTTTCAATATTTCATAATAATCTTCTGTTGTTTGATCTAAATCATCTAATTCTTGAAAAATATTTTTTTGAAAAATAGATCGTTCTAAGTTTCCATGGGGTGAAAAATTATGAAAATTAAATGTTTGATTGATCGTTCCATGGAATTTTTTAAAAGTATGGAGAATTGCATTGATATTGGGATATTTTTCCATAAGATTACCATTATTCTGAATGATCCCCATTACTTTATTTAGATAATCAAATGATAAGGAATCTGAAAAGAATTCACTCGGTTGTAATAATTCTAATCCCATCTTTCGCAATGATTTCTCTAAATCAGAAACCTTTTTTAATTCTGAATGGACTTTTTCATAAAATAAATCCTTCTGAAATAAAGAGATAAAATCATATCGTGCTTCGATTATTTCAGGATTCATCGATGGGTACAATAATCGTTCTTTAAACAACCTTCTCCCCATAGGTGTTACACAAGCATTACACACAGATAACAATGATTCATTCTTACCTTTAAAATAAGAATAATTATTAATTACATTTAGTTGACGTATGGAGTTTGATGTTAAACATAAAAAATGGTCATCTAAAACAAGAATCGGTTCCTCAATATTCTTTAATATTTCTGGACGGTGATCATATACATATTGCAGAAGATATATGTATGACAATATCAGCTCTGGATTCCTTCCTAAATCAAAATGTTCAATAGGTGTAATCATAGATTGAATGTTAAAGACCTTAGTAAAGAATTCATTTTGATAAGATAATTTATAATAATTCTTATCGTTATAATGATTTATTTGAATCGAATTATGATATATATCCCAATATTGAATAATCTGTTCATCATTTAAATCGTAGTTTTTACATTGAAAAAGTATCTCAGAAGGATTGTAGAAATGAATGTATCTTCCTACTTCGTCGCGCCAAAAATTAGAATCTTCTATTTTATTCACGATGGAATGAAGATAATTCTTACCCGTGGATAAGTCAATCGTTGATACACCAACCAAATAAGTATCCTTATTTATATAAGAAAACTTTTCAATGTAGATTGTCATTAAATAATGGCTATCTTGTTTATTATAATTCGTTAATGATGTTCCAGGTGAAACAACCCTTGTAACACCTCTTTCTGGATTTGGAGGTGGAGTAATATGTTCAACGATTACAACTGTATAATTATTATTTAAAAGAATATTTTCGAACTTCTGAACAGCTACATTAGGGAACCCCGCTTGAAGATAATTATTAAAATTAACTTCATCAATCTTCTTATTCCTCTTGGTTACCGCTATTTGTAATATATTTTGACAAATATGATAAATATCAGGTCCCACATTCAAAGAATCATTAATAACCGCATATAACTCAAAGAACCCCCCAACTTCCATAAGAACGACTGTATTTTCTCCATATTTTTTCTTGTATTTATCATGGATTTCGATGTATTCTTCCAGAATACTCTTTCCCTTCATTATATAAATATTGTATGCTAATCTTTATATGAATTACTCGCAACATAGAATTACTCCGTCCATAGAATGGCTCTGTGAATAAATTTGAATTTATAATTCTTCGGAGTAGTATCAAAGCTTTTTAAACTTTCACGATATGAATATTGAAAACGAATACGAAATAGTCCCTTCTCCGGCACCGGTTTCTTCTGAACAAGCGAGAACCTACGAAGAGTTTATCCGAGAGACAAATGAAACCAGTAAGACGTATGAAGTGAACGGTATCCACTATTACCTGAGGAATGAAACAGACCCATCTCCCGTCAAGAAAATTATGAATGATCATGGACGGTGTAATGCATGTACTTCCCGTTCGGGGAAGCTGTTTTCCCTGATTGGTCAGGATGGACCAGCCTTTCTTTCGAATATTCGCTGCTTTCATGATGGTTCTGATAAGGGTTGTCTGTTCAAAGTCCGTGAAAAGGTTCTGGAAGTTAACAAAAAGCCACAGTCTCTCAGATTCTACCTTGTGAAGGATCGGTGCTTCCCAAAGATCCAAGAGGGAGTAGTGGACGAAGAACATTCGAAGAATATCTTCTATGAACATGTTACCATTCATCCGGATAAGTATACTTCTACGGAGAACAGTCTTCGGTATGGACAGCTCCTTGATGAATATATCCCCATCATCGGACCGCGTCTCGAAAAGCTCTGTGAAACAGAAGCAGTCAATTCTGTCCGTCTTATTTCAGAAGCTGTTACAAATGGTGGCATTGATTCGTATCAGATGACTCGTTCGGAACACTGGAAATCTGTTCTTGAATGGGTCATTGGGATTCAGGAACATGTCCGAGGTGAAACATACGACAGGATGTCAAAGGCAAAGAGAATACACCTTGCCGTCTTCGCGATTACTACGGGACGTTCTGAGGTTGATCGCGAAACAGTTGTTCATCTCGATTACAAGCAGGCATCAAATATAGTTGATTTTCTAACACTCCCAAGTATTGAGAGTGTTCTTCGTGAAATGGACACGCGTTCAGATCCAATTAATTACAGAGTGAGTCAGCTCTCACGAAGACTTGAAGCGGAAAAGATTTCAAGTGACCATACTATCTCTCTCACATGGCCGGGAGAATTCAAGGACGACCTTGATATTCATGTTCATGTTCCCCACGATCTCTGTCATCCGTCGAATGGACGGTGTTCGGACTATGAAGAAATATACTATGGAAATAAGAAAATCAAAGCTCATGATTCCAGTTTTTGGCAACTAGATTTTGACGCGAATGTTAATCGTGGAGAAGCAGAACCTGCTGAAAATGTGAGTGTCGGTCCAGGAACATTTAAGATCTTTGTCAATAACTTCACACGAAGGACATTCCAAAAGGATATCCCTTTCTCTATCCATATTCGTCAGAAAGGTAAGGAAGAAATAGTAATTGATCGCGTGTGGCCTTCTGATAGACAGACCGGAAATAAGATGCTTATTGGAGAACACACATTTTCAATTGTACCTTCAATAACTCCTGAAATGAGCGTAAAGGCTGCAAATCGAGCAAAGGTACTTGATCCCAAGTGGACCCAGTTCATAGGTAATCCATCTTCAAAGATTCCAATCCTTGAAGAACTAAGCATTCCAGCTTATGTGTGGAGAAAGAAGACAGGATCTGAGGATGTCAATGCGTCCTTCATGGATATGGCTGTCAAGAAGAAGAAGAAGACTCTATCGTCCAATAAGAAGAAATATCTCTCTCAACATGAGGCAGAGAAGCCTGATACACTTACAAAGCTTCTTGCAAATCTTGGTGAAGGAGTCCATTCGGTGAAGGTTGATCCAAGGAACTTCGCACCAGGTTATGTCACAAAGATCACAACCAAGGAACAAGTTACAAAGAATCCTTTTAATCTTTGCCACTATGAGGATAAGTTCTCGGTACCTACAAAACCCCAAAAGAATGGGAATGCACGGTTCAATGAGAGTTGGTTCAAGAATGGAATGATGTATCGTGATGTTAACGTCAACTCCTTCATTCAGTTTGGAAAGAATTGGTTTATGGTTATCGAAAGAACATGTCTCCCTCGTGGTGACACAGATTTTCCACTCTGTGGAGGTTTCCGAGCTACAAATCTTTCATCTAACTTCCATGATCTCCGTGATCGTTGGACATTCTGCAATACAAAGATTCTTCCCACTGTTCAGGATGAAGGAACACCTATAATTGGATCCTTCCTAGTATCTGATTCAGTCACACTCAGCGTTGATGGAATACAGACAACAGTCAAGGTTCAGTAAATGAGTATCTAGAAAGGAAAACATATTTTTTTAAAAATTTGATGTTTGTAAGTTGGATAAATAAAAGACAAAGGAAGATAATCATGAGTTGCTTTTCCAATGAGTGTGGGTTGTGTAGTTCCTGTTCGGGAGATGTGGGAAAGAAGATTGTGAAGTACCTTCAACCACGTGAATTCTACAAGATGGATACAGGTAAAGATCCCCCTCCTCTAACGCGTGACCGAGAGTATGAAACACAATACCTATATCAACTGATGATGTTGACCTCTGAGATGTATAGAAAACAACTCCGTCATCCCGCAGGTCGTTGGGAGAAATTGTGTAGGGGCCTAATACGTAGAAAGAAGAACTGGGACATGTACAAACCGAATGGTACCTTTTGGAGTATTTACAATAGTCACGTTGAGTTTGTAAAAGGGTGCACGGAAGAGGGAGTCATCTATGGAAAAAATAGGTGTCTGAGACCGGAAAACAGCGTGATATACTCCATGATTCGTGGAGGGGGAGTAGACATCAATTCACTCGGCGGTAAGGTAATATGTAAAGGCGGGGGTCTCTTTGATCTTGACATTCTAAGGAAGCAAATGAACCTCTCAAATGAAGATTATGAAAAATACTTTGACAAGTTTCAAACATATATTGATGAAGTAAACGTAAAGATGAAAGAGTACGATACTACATTGGGTGAGAACTATAGTGGAAAGGTCCCAGAGTTTATTAAGGTTGGGGATGACAAATATACACTTTGGGATGATCATAGAGTAATGTGCGATGATCCCGAATGTGCCCTCATGACACATTGCATGATCAACTGGGACGAAGACGGTAACTATACGGGAACCCGTCCACCAGCTCACGGCCCAAACGCACATTACTACTATGGACCAATCATTGGGTCTATTCCAAAATACACAAAGAATAAGAGCCATGAACTCTGCATACTGTGTGCTCTGAGTAAAACTAACACAGTGTGTATTTAAGAGTTTACTTCATCTTCAAGATAAATTTGATAGATTTTAAAATATTTTTTTTAGTTAAAATGACAATTACAGTTCCTTTTCATAATGCTATCATTCTTTCATTGGTTTCAATCTCAGATAAATATGGTTATGGAATTTTCCATCTCCTCCAAGCGATGATTCGCCAGACAAATCGTATTCTTTCACCCGGCGATTATTATCTTCAAGACGAATCACCGGAATATTCAATCAAAAAATTACAGAAAGGTGAATGGGGTGGTCGTCTTGGAGCACAATCACACTATCCAAAATCAGATATGAAACATGAGATTTCTATATACCAAGAATGGATAATTAATGTATATAAATTGTTCCGTAAAGAACAAGAAAAGGATGATATTAATTGGTATGATCTAATCACTTACCTACTCTTTATTCAATCGAATTGTCATCATAAAGGTAATATGAATTCGTCGAAACTATGTCGTAATGGGAATTCCTTCAAAAACTTCTTTTACAAATCAAACAATGGATTTCGTCCCAGTAATCACTCATTCCGTCACAATGAAACATGGAAAAATAAGAGAACCAGGGAATCAACAAGCAATCATGAACTACTCGCAGATTGGTGGATTAAGATGTTCTACTATGATCTAGATAAACTTCTAATGTGCGACGATCTGTCCAACCTAGGACGAAAGGAACCAGCCCTTGGTTGGACGGTTCGGGGATTTGGTACTAATGAATTACCTGGTGACTGGATACCTCAAGGATCCGTAATAAATCAATTGAGAAGATACTATGGCCTTCCATTACTAAGTGGAGATTATAGTTTAGGAATAATCTCAGTATCTCAAAAAAATAATTATCTTCCCTGTCATGACAAAAAAGAAAAAGAACAAGATCATTGTATGGTTATTGGTTCAATAATTGGTATTGTTTCTTTCACTAGATGGTGGTTTAGTAATTAACAACACTCATACTTCCGTCTTCTTCTTTAAGAAGATAGGGAACTAACAGTATGTCTTCACCTTCCAATGATTCATCACATTCGCATAAGACAAATTCACGATATACATTATACACTATTTCTTCATAGATAAATGAAGACAATCCAGTATTCAAAAATTCTATTTTTTCTCTGAATGGTAAACTTTGAATAATTTTCCAACCATCAACATTCATTGTTCCCTTTCTTAGAAATCCATTCCTCATAAGCATGATACGTTTCATAATTAAGACGTACTTTTCCCATAACCATCCATCAAAAGGTAACGGAAATGTTATCGGCATTGAAGGATTACCCACTTGATGATCAGGACGTATTGTAAGCCATTGACGAATTTGTTTCCATCTTTCATTCGGATCTAAGCGCAATGAACAATGGAAATCAATACATTCTTTCATATTAATATCCCGCTCTACTTCTGTATTCGCCAAGAAGGATAAGATCAGTTTGCGAATTTCTGTTATATGAAGATGTCGTATCAACATTAAACTGATAGAATCCATTCGGGAAAATGGATAGTGAACAACCCACTTTCTTCCATCATATTTATTCATTTTTTTCAAAAGAGTTTTGAATTAAAAAATATTGAAGGATCAAATTTATATCATTTGAATAGATCGTAGACATGAGATGAGTAGTGCTTCTATGACATCAACTGTCATTGAATTACCGATTCTTATTTTCATTTGATGATCTGAAATATTATCAGGTTGTTGAAATGTTTTGGGGAACCCCTGTAAAGACAAGTATTCTTGAACTGTGGCTTTTCTTTGTTTTGGAACACACCACATATTCGGTTGAGCAGTAATGCAAGGAGCCCATTTATTTGAATTAATGAACTTTGAATTTCGGAAACCAATATCAATGAATACTGAATCTTTGGGAATATTTTGAAATAATTTTTTATTTGATTCTTTTATCTTCATTTTTGGAAGATCCCTCTTATCAATAAACTTATGAATATCCTTCATCTTTTTTTTCGGCGGAAATACAAAGTCTTGTCCCTGCGAAGAAGATAAAATACCAATGATATACAACCTATCTCTGGATTGAGGTATTCCGTAATCCTTTGAATTCATTACCTTCCATTGGATATCATACTTTCCTATATTTTCAAGACGTGAAAGTATTTCATCAAAATATGAACCATTATTTAATGAAACAAGAGTCTTTACATTTTCAAGAATAAATATTTTCGGATTCTTCTCAACAATGACATCCAAACAATTCTCAAATAAGTTTAAACGCGGATCAACTTTTGTTTTGAATTTATTCGCCTTACTAAATGGTTGACAAGGGAATCCAGAAACATATATGTCAATATCGGGAATGCCCTTTACATTTCTTTTTTGAATATCCCCATACAATATCTCAGGTGAATAATTTTCATTCAAACAATCAATGGCATATTGATTGTTTTCCGAAGAGAATACATGTTCGTATTCAATACCATACTTCTTACCTATTTTTTGAATGGCTTGTATTGGAGCTTCGATACCACTACAATCTGTCCCTATTTTTAACATTGATATACTATAAGTTTGAAAATAGTTTCAATTTTTATACAATTTTATCCACGAGTCCATATTTAAGACATTTCTTTGCGTTCCAGATATGATCATGTTTGAGAACTTTATTCAATTTCTTTTGTAGTTTTTCATTTTGACATCTCTCATTAATAAATTTCTTAATGTTATCCATAAGAATATTATTATTCTCCATATCATCCTTACATTCAGAATATTTCCCCAAACATTCACTTCTAATTTCATGGATCAACATATATGCATTCTTCCGTATATATCTTTCTTTTCCTGCCAAGGAAATAATTGTAGCTGCACTTGCAACACAACCCTCATTAATCGTTATAATATCTACTTTTGATGCCTGAATAAAATCAGCAATATTCATACCAACATACAATTCTCCACCATCACTAAAAATGTACAAATAGATTTTCCCCATTTCTTCAAACTCATTCTTAATACTCCGTTGAGATACATATTCCTGTGCATTGCGAAGACACTCCATTAATTTAAAACCGTTTTGCCGAGTTACATCAGCATGGAAATAAACCCGATTCTCTTCTTGTGATACCATATTGTCTTCTCCTTCATCATCACTATCATCACACCTCTTTCGTTTCTTCATTTTTATTAAGAAGGTAATACCTTGAATCAAATTTTAATTTAAACAATATATATATGATATATTATAATGAACCATGATATCGATGGTGGAGATAATTATTATAATGGGGGAGATAACTATTATAATGGAGGCGATAATTATTATAATGGAGACAATACATATTATAATGGTTCCGGAAACAATACTGATGAATTAAATACACGCTTTTTAGAATTTATGTTTTTTATTTTAGGAAGTACCAGTATTGTAGTCCTCCTGTCAAAAATATGTCCACGTGAGAATACTTCAAATGTAATGGACGAAAACTTAATTGAAGAAGAAGTTATGCCAAATCTAATAACAATTCAATTCGATGAAGTCATTGAAAAAGAATGTATTGTTTGTCTTGAAGAATTTAAAGAAACAGAAAAAATAAGTAAATTGGATTGTAATCATAGTTATCATGATGATTGTATTCAAGAATGGTTCCAAAAAGATCGTTCTTGTCCTTTGTGCCGATATCAAGTATAATATTATTTAAATTTGAAGGATATGTAAACCCTTAGAAACAAACTGTTATATGAAACAACTTATTTATAAACCAACACAAAATAGAAAAACACATGAAATAATATTAAACATACTGAAAAATATAGATTCAGATGGTCAAGGAAGAAGTATCAATATCGTATTTACTGATAATTTATGTATGTTAGGAGCACAAACAAGTGATCGTATTATAAAAGAAGTCGATGGATTTCGAGTATATGAAACAGATGATAACAAGAGCATTTCGATTAATTGTGAATCGTCTGATATTGAAGGCGTTAGCAGAAAACAGATTGATACTCATGTATTGGGTTTAATTATCCACGAAGGAGTCAGAAATATTATTACATTGACTAATTCGGTCCGTCTTCCCCAAATGAAGAATATCATTGATTTACTGGTTAATAAGGATTCTCTTGGTCGTCCAGGTATCGTTCCTACGAATATTCCTATTATAAATTTATATTTCGACGAAGCTGACAAAACAATACGGAGCATTACACGTGAATTAGAAAGTATTCTGTCACATGATTATATTAAAGATTTCTATATTACAGCAACACCTAAGAAGATTTTGAAATTATATGGGAAAATGGAATTGTATCCTGTTCAGAATACATTAGATAGTTATATTAATCTTCAATATGCAAATTGGATTGATATAGGTGATCTGGATTACATGGATTCATTACGTGAAATGTTGAATAGGATAAAATGTTCTGATGGTGGTACCATTAATCCTAAACGATTTATTTTCGCCCCAGGTATTATTACTAAGGAATCACATTATAGTATTGCAGAAGAATCAACAAATGTTTATCAGTGCATAAGTGTTATTGTAAATTCTGATGGATTACACGTCCTATTACCTTATGGAATTAAGGAAATATATTTAAGTTCAATTGTAAATTCGCAAAATGAAAGAGTCCCTACCTACCCCCCTTCAATGTATGAGAGCTTCAATAGTCGAAATTGGAATAATTTAGTAGAGAGCTCTGGTGGAGATAAGTTCTATAAACTTAACTTTAATAAGAAATCATTAATTAATGAAAATGATAATGAATTTTGGAAAATTATTCAAAGTGTTCGCGAATTCTGGAAGGATAATCCTATAATTGTTACTGGTTCACGATGTATTGAAAGGGGAATAACTATTCAGAATCCAAATAATAAAATGATACGCTTTACAGATGGAATGCTTCATAATAATATTTCTCGTGGTGATTCAGGGGCACAGATGGCAGGAAGATTTACATTAACCTACAATGATAGTCTTAAAAGATATGATTTTGAACCAATTAATATTTATAGTAGCGAAAAGGTTAAAGTCTATATGATTAATCAAGAGAAAAAAGCAATGTATGCTGTGAAACTATCCAGTGAAGGAAAGGATATGATTGAATACAATGAATGGAAGAATTATGAGCGCGAATCAGTATTAGGTGAAGAAGTATTTTCAACCTATCTTGAAGCTATTCATTATGCAAAGAGACAGTTTAAAGACCATACAGTTAAAGTTAATGAGAATCCTGAATATTATTCAGAAACTAAATCAAGATTAGGGTCGTGCAATCGTATTGATGAAGGGATGTATCGCGGTTTCCGTTTTAATTCATTTGATAATAAAGATAAACAACCTATCGACAATAATACATTTAAACTACGTAAAACAAGACACCTACGTTGGAGGAAAAAGAAGACAGGTAATCCTTATCGGATTTGGGCTGTATATGATACCCTTGAAGATATAAGTTCACTTATGTATCATGTTTGCTATACACCCATCGCACTACATAATGATTTAGATGAAAGTGAGAGTGATAGTGATCTATAATGATATTCTATTCCCATGTTTTTTATTCTTCTATTTCACTTTTCACTTTTAATTTTTTCACCTTTTCACATATTTGAGATTCCTTTAATTCATCTTCAAACTCACTTAATCGTGGATTATTGGCAAAATTCAATAAATCAATAAAAGCTTCAAAATACTCATACATTTCTAGCTCGGGTACTCTAAATCTTGTCGCGGCCCTACTTACAAAATCCTTTTTCATATCATTTAATCCTTTTTCCACTTCTTGTTTTACGCTTATATGTTTAAACCATCGTAGAACTTCTTTTACCTTAGGTATTTTTCCATAAGTATCTATTATCTTTCCTCCATAAGTATCTGTTGTTTTTTCATAGACAAACCAATTATTTTCTGTAAACTTCTCTCCGCTGAATATTTCTAAGAAACTATATTCCATATTTAATAAAAACTTAAATAAAGATCGCCTGAAACGATCATCATCGGAGACGACCCTGCTTTCACCCTCAGGAATAAATGGTACAAGCTTACAATCTAAAACTTCTGTCCACCATGTTAAACTCCCTTCCTCATATTCTGTTTGATGGTCTTTAATCATTTCTTTTACTCGATCCTCACCAATAAATTCTTTCACCCAATCCACACGAATATATTTGTCCACAGCAGATAAAAATTGTTGGGGTTCCCACATTTTACCCCAGGTCTCCATTTCTTCCTCTTTAACTAATGCTAGCCTCTTCTTCACCGGTATGTGGTCAAACATCTCATGTTTTTCTACTTTAAAATAAACACGACATTCTAATTCTAATTCATCTTTGTTCAAATACCTATTTAAATAACTTATAACATTTTGTTCCATTAAAAAAGGATAACGTCTCTCATATGAAAGATCATCACTATCACATATTTTCTTTATTTTCTGTGTAATCCTTGCTTCAATAGCATCTATCTTACATGGTAAAATATATTTATCATGAATTTCTTTTACGTTACATTTTTTCCATAATTCCGGATCTGATTCGCAATATCTGCCCCTAGCCTTACAATTCAATTGGCTTAAAATAGGATCTGGATCATCCCTCCCTTGCAAATAAGGAATATCCCCAAATCCAATAGATGATAATGGTTTTTCTAATATTGCTCTTCTCTCCGCAACCGTATTTTTGTGTTGATCTTCTAATTTGTTTCCTATATTTTTTAAATGATCCATAGTGTTTCGGTCAATTGGATAAGTAGAATAAGTGTTTCGATTTAAATGGGTCCCTTGTTCTTGGCGCCTTTTTGCTTCTAAATACCTGATCAGGAGTTCAGGATATCCCTTTTTTGGCGGCACCAGTCCCATCGCCCTCTTCTCGATACTGGACCTTCTACTACTTCCTTCTGTTGGAGCTGATCTCGTTCTTCTTGATCGTGATCTTCTACGTCTACTTTTTCTCTGAGTGGGTGCACTTTTAGCCTTCCCTAATGCACTTTGTCTCACAGGTGTATCACCACTCGAAGATGAAGATCCGCGACCTGATGATCTTCTGCCTGATGATCGACGACCTGATGATCGGCTCCCCGATGATCGTCGACCTGATGATCTTCTGCCTGATGATCGACGACCTGATGATCGGCTCCCCGATGATCCGCGACCTGTCCGGGAGCTGGTCCACGCAGCTCTTCTTGGTTTCCCCCTTTTCTTTTTCTGTGATTTATACCCAGGCATATACTATAGAGTATATTTTTAATTTAATAGTGCGTTCTCTACCTTCAAATGATAATAATGTATCAACCATATATGATCTTCGCCTCATACATAGTCCCTTTATCATGTATTCTTATTACTAATAAACTCGCAAGTATAGTTGCAACAAACCGTTCAAAATTAATGCAAGAACCATTTACCCCATTACCAGATATATTTCATGATATACTCCCTATTACAAACGTAAATGTCCCTGATTATTTATTGGTCATGACAGTTATCTATTTATTCTTCTATGGATACAATGTAGAAGAATACAACCCTCTTCCATGTATTCAATCATTGCTATTGAGACCGTTTTTTGTTGTATCAACAACTCTTCCTTCATGCTTAAAGGATACAAAAAATGATGAATCTTCCTATTATAATAAAATGTTTGTATCCTCACATGATTTAATGTATAGTGGTCATACAATTGTATTCTTATCTTTGGGAGAAATAATTGGTGGCTCGGTCGGTTCTATTATTCAGTATGGGTTTCCAATTACATTAATTTCATCGAGACAACATTATACAATCGACGTATTCGTCTCATTTATCGTATACCATTACT
>MDTC01124029.1_pt1 | contig 15440 bp, 13 predicted proteins | sample 811181 | NCBI WGS metagenome assembly MDTC01 (sample SAMN05326644, study PRJNA326480) | marine metagenome | isolation source: seawater | place: Pacific Ocean: North | collected 2011
CTAACTAAATTTTCTAGGTTACTTTTACCTAATTCTGTTCTAAAAGGAGTCTTCCAGGTAACACACAATGGTCTAAGGCCATACTCTAAAGCCTTAATAACCTGCCAAGTACTATCCTTTCCGCCACTTACAGGTATAATGCAATCATAATTATTGGTTTTTAATTTGGCATCTTTAATTATCTTAACAAAATCTCTTTCTCTTTGAATCCAATCAATGGATTCTTTGGATTCAAAGGTAGAGGCATTGCAATGACCGTCTTGATTAAATACAACATTAGGGCGAGTATTAGGCAGAATGCACGACTTACAGTACTGTATCATGAATAATTTTCCATAAAAATTTTTGAATTAATAAAATTAAAAATAAATTTTTTATAACTATTTTTAAAATTCTTATTTTTTAAAAGTGTCTCTATTTTATTTCGATTTACAAATTCAAAAATTGGACTATCATCAAGAAAAAATTCTAATGTTTTTTTATCATCAAAGTTAAATAGCGATTCAATTGAAACATTGAAACCTTTTTTCTTTCTATCAAGCCTAACTTGGTCATTTAAAATACCTTTTAGTGATTCTCTTAAGATGTATTTACCATAACCATTATGAATTAATAAATCATTTGGTATTGAATAAGCGAAATTAAATAGCTCAACGTCTAAGTATGGACTTCTATTTTCAATTGAAAATAGCATTGAGTTATGATCATCTTCATGCAGTATTACCGGTGTTGCTTCGTGAAAAAGCTCATTGAGCATTCTATTTCTTAACAAAGAATCAGAATAGTTTTCTTCTGTAATTTCTATTAAAAACGGCTCGGTTAAATATGATAAAAAATCATCTGAATTTAAATAATTGTGATCTCTAATATTTTGATCCTTGAAATAAAGCTTTGGATCAACTAAATAAGGATTTCTAACAAATTTTCCTGGATATTTTTTCCAATCATTTAAATATTTATTAAAATTTTTATTATTTCTCATTTCATAAAGATGCAAATTAAAATGATCATAATATCCAGTAAATAATTCGTCCGCTGATGTTCCTGATACAGAAATTTTATATCCCTCCCTACTAATTTTCTCAGAAAGCATAGAGTGGACAAGATAAGTAATTGTAGATATTGGTGAATCATGGTATTTAATCAAGTCTGTTAATCGCTTCAGCATATTATCATATTTGAGATTAACAAGATGATTTTTGCAATTCAAATCATTTATTGTTGCTTCTATATTAACTGCTTCATTATATCTCTCATCTGAGTCAATTATTGAAAAAGTAGCAACATCATAATCAAAAGCTTTTTTTGCAATTGAAACTAAACCGCTAGAATCAATACCTCCACTTAAACAAAAAGCTATTGGAACATCTGCGCGCAGTCTTAGCTCTACACTTTTCAATAAGTGATGCCGTGTACCTTCGATAGCATCATCTAATTTCATTTTAGATTCTTTATGCTCAGGAAACCAATATCTATATTCTTCAATATCGTTGTTTAGGTTAATAGACATATTAGAGGCATAGCTTAATTCTCGAATATTCTTAAAGTATGTTTGTGGTGTTTTATAAATTGATTTATAGCCATAAATTAAATATCTCTTTAGGAAATCGTGGTCAACTTCTAATTTATTCTCTAGTAGGCTTTGAATAGCTTTAACCTCAGATGCAAAATAAAACCCACTAATATCTTTAAAATAATAAAGTGGTTTTTCTGAGAATCTGTCTCGCGATAAAAAAAGTTTTTGTTTATTTTCATCCCAAATAGCAAAAGCCCACATCCCGTTGAACTTATTTACGCAGTCTTCTCCATATTCAATATATGCCTTAAGCAAAACCTCTGTGTCTGAGTCAGTTGCAAATGTATGACCCAATTTTTCTAGTTCTTTTCTTACTTCTATATAATTATAAATTTCACCGTTAAAAACTAAAGTGTAGTTTTTAAAAATAAATGGCTGGTTTGATCTTATATCGAGATCTATAATGCTTAAACGACTATGTAACAAATATATGTGTGTATTATTTTTTTTAAACAACCTGTAGTCTCTATGGTCAGGACCACGATTTTTCATCAATTCTAAAGTGTTAATGATTTTTTGTTTATTTATTGGATTTTTTCCAATATATCCTGCAATTCCACACATATTTTTAAAAAACCATTACTCTTTTTAAATGAAATAGTGAATCGATAATTAGATCGTTAGTTCCATCAATTGCTGTTGGACAGCATTTAATATTATTGTGCTTTAAAATGTCAATTATCTCGTCATTATAATCAATTTCTTGTCCTTCAGGAGATGAGTAATGTTGTGATATAACACCAGCTAAATTTTTCAAATTATTAATTTCATAGTCATCTATCAAATCTTCAAATGGGTGATTAGCATCAAAATTTGGCAGTAGTATATTATTTTCAACTATTATACTTGAAAACTCAAAAGACTTGGCAACTTCTTTAACAAAAAAAATATGGTGAGGAGTATCTGTGGTTAATAATAAAGTTTTCATAAAAACTAAACTACTTCGTCCAATGAAATCATTTCACCTTTACTTATGTCGTTTTTAGCTTTTTTTCCCACTATTTTGTTTTCACTGCCTGGAGATAATCCTCCAGATGGTCTTACCCAGGTCAAGTCATCCATATCAATAATATCTCCTCCTGAAATATCTCTTTTAGCAACAATTGAACGGCGAACAAGGGGGAGTACTTCTTCTTCAGGCGGTTGCTTTTCTTTTTGACCAGATCCAAATAACTCTTCGACATTACGAATTGATTCTACAAGGTCTTTCATTTCGCTAGGGTCTGCTGAGAGTTGGTGGTCACGAAAATTCGAGTAATTCTTATCTAATGTAAAATGCTTTTCAATAATTCTTGCTCCTAAGGCTACAGCAGTAATCGAAGCATTATTACCTAGAGTGTGATCAGAATAACCAATAGTATTATCAAATGAACTAATCATAGTTTTAATTGCCATTAAATTAGCATAGTGAGGCTCTACCGGATAAGCGCTAACACAGTGTAAAAGATATAAGTTTTGATTAATTTTTTTATTTTTCCAAATTTCTTCGATAAGACTTTTCGATATTCTAACCTCATTTATGTCAAGAAGACCAGTTGAAAGAATAATGGGTTTATCAAAAGCAGAAACTGTCTCAATTAGTGGGAAAAAATTATTATCACCTGATGAAATTTTAATTATATCAACAATATCTTTGAGAAAAAAAGCACTATCCAGATCAAGCGGTGTTGATATGAAAGAAAGATTTAAGCTTTTAGCAACTTTACTTAGGTTTTCAAATTCATCGTAGCTTAATTGAAACGATTTTAATATTTCAAAGCGTTGCTTGTCTTTTTGGCTTACAAATAATTCTGTATTAAAAGTTTGAAATTTTACAGCATCAACTTCAGCTTCTGCAGCAAGATGTATCATCTGCTCCGCATGAGAATAATTACCCTCATGATTATTGCCTATTTCAGCAATGATAAAAACTTTATCTTTAGATTTCATTTTATAATTTCTTAATTACTGTGGTAATGAAAAATATAATTTGAGCTAGAAAATACAAATCCAATATTTTGGTAAAGTCTCAATGAAGGGATATTGCTAATTTGGGTTCCAACTTTAATCGATTTATTTTCATTATTTTCATGAGCAAATTTTATCATTTCTGTGGCAACTCCTTTTCCTTGTGATTTTTTATCAACACCAATAAGATCAATTATAATAATTTCTTTTTTGATAATGAGTTGCAAAAAACCAACAACATTTCCATCTAATAACGCTATAATCATTTCATCGCCTCTCAAACCTTGAAAGTAGTTTTCTACCCAATTAGATTTTATAGAGTTAGCATTACTATTATCTATTTTAGGGTCAAGATGGAAACGAGAAAACTTAAAATTTTTTTTAGCAATTTCAGAGATATTCTTTTTATATTTTTCTTCAGCAAATTTGATATTAATTGATTTTTGATTTTCTTGGTAAAGATTGATATTCCCATTCAGTAGAAATTGAATATTTGTATCTATTAATCTAAAATTTTCCTGTTCAAGAAAATGTATCAAGTCAATTTGATCAGGGTCAATTTTTGCGTAAACGAAAAATTTATGATCATTTATTTTTTTTAAAATCTTCCAATTTTTCTTTAATTGATTAATATTTAAATCATGATAGGATAATCGGAAACAAGCCTTTGGTAGCTGAGAAGAAAGCCACTCATCTTTATGAAAATAACTAATCAAACTATAACTACTTTTTATTATTTTCCCAGAATTCTTTATACCATTTAATATACCTAGGATAGCCTTTTTCTAAAGAAAAATTGGGATTGTATCCAAGCAGTCTTTTAGCTTTGTCAATATTTAGAGTTCCTCTGTCAGGTGTTAGCTTATCTTTAGATGTATAATTAATTTTAATACCATCAAATGATTCTTTTAAAATTTCTGCCATTTCACCAATGGTTCGTGCCTCACCAAATGTTAAGTTAAACGTCTCATTGATTGAGTTTTTATTTTCAATTGTAAGAATTACTCCTTGAATTAAATCATCGATATATGTGAAATCTAACTTATCTGAACCATCGCCACTTATTTCAATATCAAGCCCTTGCACAGCGTTCTCAATAAATATCTGTCCAACTCTTCGACTTACACACCTCTCCCCATAAAGAGCAGAGGGCCTAATAATTGTATATGGAGTATCAAAAACTCTATGGTACGCCTTAACAATTAATTCTCCACTGTATTTTAGCGTTCCATATATTCCTAACGGGTTGCAATTTGTAGTTTCAGTAACTTGATCTTTGGTAAAATTTCCATATGCCATACTTGATGAAAAATATATTACATGTGAATTAATACTTCGTGCAATATCAAGTGTGTTTTCCAAAGTTCTTAACGTATGGTCAAAAGTTGTATGAGGATCTTTGTTTGATTTATTTGCGTGCGAAACTGCAGCTAATTGAATTATTACGTCTGGCTTAAATTGATCAAGGAGGTTGCTTAAGGCATTATAATTTCGTGCATCCTCAACATTTATTTCAATATTATGCTCATGTAATAAATCCATTCGCTGATTTAAAATTGACCAATAAAGTTTCCTATTTTTTATTTCTTTGTCAGTAAAAGAAAGCATGTTATTAACAGATAGACTATCAATTACTAAAACTTCATATCCTTTTTTGTCTAAAGAGATTGCAAGATTATGGCCAATAAAACCGGCCCCACCAACTAGTGCGATTTTTTTTCTTTCCATTATCTATCTAATCCTTTAATGCTTGATTTAAAATTTTACAAACGTATGAAATGTCAGATTCGCTAAGCTTAGGGTGGACAGGTAAAGATATGCTTTGATTCCCATATTTAACAGCATTAGGGAAGTCATTTTCTTTATAACCATACTTTTTCCTATAATAAGTCATTAAAGGTACTGGTGTGGCATAATGAATACTAACCCCAATGCCATTTTTTATTAAATAAGATACAACATAATCTCTATCAATCGAATCATCTAGAATGATTTGAAATAAAAAATAAGAATTTTTTACATCGTAATTGGTAAATGATATTGAATTATTGCTTAACGTATCGCAATATATTTTAGCGTTATTTCTTCTTCCTTTAACATTATCTTTATACCTATCTAGTTGCCCAAATCCTAGTGCTGCTTGAAAATCTGTCATTCTATAGTTATAACCCAGATCTTTAACATCATAAACCCCTGGTTTTTTTCTTAATTCTGGCGGAGTATCAATTCCAAATGCTTTCATTTGTTTTATTTTTTCAATGATTTTTTTATCATTTGAAATTACTATTCCACCTTCACCGGTAGTGATTTGCTTGGTTGGATAAAAAGAAAAGCAACCTGAAATACCATAATTTCCAGCATGTTTTTGATTGTAAGTAGTGCCTAATGCATGAGCACAATCTTCGATAAGAGCAATATTGTTTTCATCACACATTATTTTAATTTCATTCATATCACATGGATACCCTGCCATATGGACTGGAATTAACCCTTTAGTCCTTTTATTTATTTTAGATTTAATTTCTTCTAATAATATGTTTCCAGATATTGGATCAACATCTGCAAAAACAGCTTTCGCACCAGTAAATTCTACAGCATGAGCTGTAGCTGTGTGGGTTTGTGCGGGAACAATAACCTCATCGCCACTTTGAAATTCTGCAGCTAAACATGACAAATGCAGACCAGCCGTACAATTAGAAACGGTAGTTGCGTATTTTGAATTAGTATAATTTGCAAATGCAGTTTCAAGCTTTTCTGAGTATTCGCCATGCGCAAGCCATCCACTCTTAATTACATCATCAACTGCTGCAATGTCAGCTTTAGTTATATCTGGTGAAGAAAAAGGTATTTTTTTCATATTTTCCTATAAATAATTTATTTCGATTTTATTTCCAGTTTGCATGGCTTCTTCTGAAGCAAGGCATACCGACATTACATTAAAAACATCTTTGTCACTAACAATAGGATCTACGCTAGGGTCTATAATTGAATCAATAAAGCTATGAATTATTTTAGCTCTGGTTTCTTTTTGAGGATAGGGTTCTGTTATTTTTACTGTAGCTTCATCAATACTTTCTGAATCAATAAAATAAGCTTCCTTGAGATTCTGAACTGCAGTTCGCTTTGATCCAAAAATCTTTACACCATGAAAGTGAGGGTGTACACACCCCCCATTTCCAGTTATTTTTGCAATTAGTCCATTTTCAAATTCTAACAATATAACAGCAAAATTGTTGAATCTAAGATTGGTCCCAGCAGAAGTAATATTATTACCAATTGCTTGAACTGATATGGGTTTTGAATTTATTAACCACATTACTAGGTCGATCATATGAATAGCAGCACCAAGAATAATGGAGTAATAATCCATTTCTGCTCTCCAGCCAAAAAGCTTACTTTTTCTTCCCCAAAAGTAATCTCCTTCAATATAAAAAATTTCACCTAACGAGTTATTAATTATTTCATTTTTTAATCGCAGAAATCTCGAATTAGTTCGCAAAACATGATTTGCAGATAGCCTACTTTTACTGCTTTCACCATATACTTTGTGAATTTTTTTTAGTTCGCTAGAGTCTAAACAAAGAGGCTTTTCAACCATAACATGTTTATTATTTTCTAATGATTTAATTACCTGCTCAAAATGGTAATTATCATAACTTGCTATTGAAATTAAATCTATTTCGCTATCGTTTAATAATTCCTCTCCATTTGTGTGTTTTGATACATTATTAAAGTCTGAATGCAAGTTTGAAAGTATCTCTGAGCTAAAGTCACAAATACTTTTTAAAGAAGTTGATCTATGATTTTGATATGCGTAAGCGTGGTTCAAGCCTACGCCCATTCCAATAACACCTGAGTTTAACATAGTTGACTAATCATGTAATTTAATAAGGTCATTTAAGTCATAATTTATATGTGGTTTGTCCATCTTGGCTATAATCTTATGAAATTTCTTAAAGTCTTCATTGGTATCAACAGCAAATTTAAAGTGGCTTAAGTTTTTATTTTTTTGAAAGTTTTTTATTTTAAATGATGAAGGATTTTCATAAAAATAGCTTGTTACATGCTCAAAGTGATGGTCATTGCACATTAAGGAATAAGTTTTTTCAAATTCTTTTGTTTTAATTATTTCAACAGATTGACCTATAGGATAAGATCTTGGAAAAACATTTGTTACTAAATCATATTCACCATTTGAGTATAAATCTAAAGCTTTGTTAATTATTAGAGGGTCTAGTAATGGACTGTCCGCATTTATCCTAACAAATGATTTGGCTTTTAAAAAATTTGCAGCATCAATGAGTCTTTTCGAGACATCATCTAGTGAACCTCTAAAAGTATTTATTTTTTGTTTTTTGCAAAATGATACTATATCATCGTCACCTTTAAGTTCTGAGGTTGCAATTAGTATTTTAGATTTATCAAAAAAACATAACAGCCTTTCTGTTAAATAGCCTAAAAGTGGTGTCCCATTTATTTTGGTTAGAACTTTTTTTGGTAATCGTGAAGAATTTAATCTGGCTTGTATAATAATTGCGTAGTCCAATTTTAACCTAAGCTAGATATTTTTTTTGCAATTTTTTTAGAAGCATCTCCATCTCCAAAAAAACTACCTGGAAAGTACTCTTTAATTTCCAAATTTATGAGCTCTGATATTTTATTATATTTATTTCCAACTACGCTATGTCCTTGTGAGTCATTTAGCTCTATCCATTCAGTTTCTTCTCTCACAATAATACAATTCTTTCCAAAAAAATAAGCTTCTTTTTGTACCCCACCAGAATCAGTTACTATCTTATATGAATTTTTTTCTAATATGATCATTTCTAAGTAACCTACAGGATCAATTGGAATAATTGGAGCTTTTAAAACTATACTATCTTTAGCTAATTTTTTTTTTGTTCTTGGATGCATAGGAAAAATTACAGGTCGCTTGGATTTTAGTAATGCGTCAATAATTTCTTTAAGAATGCTGGGATTATCTGTATTAGACTGGCGGTGTAATGTTGCAAGTATATACTCTCCACTACCTAAACCTAATTTTTTAAAAATAGAGAGTTCTATTTTAGCTTTTTTTGAAAAATGTATCGCGGAATCATACATTACATCGCCAAAATTATGGATTTTATCCTTGCTAAATCCTTCATTAATCAAATTATTAAAACCTGATTTAGTAGGTGTAAAAAGTAATTCAGAAACATGATCAGTAAGAACTCTGTTTATCTCTTCTGGCATAGATTTGTTATAAGATCTCAATCCAGCTTCAATATGAATGACCGGTATATTTAATTTTGCACTTGCAAGCGCACCAGACAGAGTAGAGTTAGTGTCACCATACACCATGACATAATCAGGGAGTTCTTTAATTAAAACTTTTTCAATTTCTTCAAGCTGTCTTCCTGTCATTGCACCATGTGAAAGAGATTGAATTCCCAAATTATATTTTGGTGTCGGCAAACCCATCTGGTCAAAGAAAACCTGCGACATATTTTCATCAAAATGTTGTCCCGTATGAACTATTAGTTCGTTAATCTTTGGAAATTTTAAAAACTGTCTGCTGACAGATGAAGCTTTTATAAATTGTGGCCTAGCACCTAAGATAGTGAGAATCTTCATTTAATTTGATCACTAGCTTCAACTAAAATTTTAGTTACCTCTAATCCATGATAGGCGCTCGATCTAATTATTTCTTTTGAATCAAGATTATCAATAAAATATTTAATTTCCTCAGTTAATGGCATTTTTCTTTCATATTCAATTTCTTCAGTTGGTCCATCAACCTTTTCTGGAAAACCATCCTTCATATCAAATTTTTTTGAATAAAATTTTAAAAGCCTATCATCACTTGAATCCTCAAAGGATATCATAGCTTCAGAGCCAATAACTACTAATCGGTGCTCCTTAAATGGGTGGAGCCAACTAACAAAGATATGTCCTTCTAAATTATTTGGATACTTTAACTGTGTTATGGTTGAATCAACTATTCCCTTTTGAAGAAACGAGCTACCAGAAGCACGTATTTTTGTAGGGTAATTTTCAATTAGATACTGAAATATTGCAATATCATGCGGAGCAAGACTCCAAAATACATTTTCCTGAGTTCTTACCTGACCAAGGTTTAACCTGTTACTATAAATATACTGAAGCTTACCTATTTTACCACCATCAACCATCTCTTTAATTTTAATAATTGCAGGGTGGAAGAGCAAAACATGACCAACCATAATTTTAACAGAATAATCTTCTGATAATTCTATGAGTTTTTCGGCCTCCTTAACACTTAAGGTAAATGGTTTTTCAACCAAAATATGCTTTTTTGATCTAATAATTTTTTTTGATAATTCAAAATGCGTTTCAGGCGGAGTGCATATTGTATAAGCATCAATTTTGTCATCGCATAAAGCATTTTCAATACTAGAGAATGTTTTAACATAGTTAAATTTCTTTACACATCTATTTAGATTGGTTGAGTTATTTTCAACTACCCCATAAAGAGAGCCCAGGTGGTCAAGCGTTTTTAAGTGATTTTGTCCCCAATATCCTGCACCAACAACACAAATATTTTTTTTAACCATATTGTTTAATGCTTTTATAATTATAAAATGGTTAAGCTTTTATAATTTTATTTGGAATGTGCTGATACCGACCCCTAGCATCAACAATTAGCTTGGAATTTTCTCTGATTAGATCATAATCGAAAATATCGTGATCAGTAGATAAAATTACCATATCTTTTGATTCTAGATTTTTAGCGCTCAATTCAATACTTTTTACGTTCTCAAGATTATATTTTCTAGTTGATGGGATACTTTCAAAGTATGGATCAAAAAAACATACATCAGCTCCCATTTTAACAAGCTCATTTATAATTTCTAATGATGGTGATTCCCTAAGATCATCAACATTTTTTTTGTAAGACAAACCAAGAACTAAAATCTTACTATTTCTAACAGATTTGCCTTGATTATTTAGCGCTTGTGCAGATTTTTTAATAACAAAATGAGGCATTGAAGTATTGATTTCTCCAGCTAGCTCTATAAACCTTGTATTCATTCCATACTCTTTAGCTTTCCATGATAAATAAAATGGATCAATAGGGATACAATGACCGCCAAGTCCTGGGCCTGGGTAATATGGTGTAAAACCAAATGGTTTTGTTGCGGCTGCATTAATTACCTCATAAATATCTATATCCATTTTATCTGCAATAACTTTTAATTCGTTGACAAGGCCTATATTCACAGCTCGATGTATATTTTCTAAAATTTTAGTCATTTCAGCAACGCGAGTATTTGAAACAGGGACCGCTTCATTAATAATCTGACTATATAGACATAAATTTATCTCAAGGCAATTGTCAGTGTGGCCACTGACTATCTTTGGAATATTTTTAGTGGAAAAATCTTTATTTCCTGGATCTTCTCTCTCAGGTGAATACCCTATAAAATAATTTTCACCTATTTTAAATCCTAAATCTTTGATTGTGGGTACAATTTTCTCTTCGGTGGTCCCAGGGTATGTTGTGCTTTCTAAAGTTAATAATTGCCCTTCCCTCATATAAGGTTTTATCTTAACTAATGTTTGCGTAATAAAACTTAAATCTGGTTCATTATGTGCTCCCAGGGGGGTTGGGACGCATATAAGTATCGCATCGATTTCACTTATTTTATCAAAATTAGATGTTGGTTTGAAATTTTTACTAATGGCAATTTTAATTTCATCAGATTTTATGTGTTTTATGTAGCTATTACCATTTTTCAACATATTTATTTTGTTTAAATCCACATCGAAACCAACTGTTTTAAAACTCTGTTCTGAAAAACGAAGTGCAAGTGGTAGTCCAACATATCCGAGGCCAATTATACCAACTGTAAAGTTTTTGTTATTAATTTTATCTATTATATTTTTTTTCATTTTTAAAATGCTTGATATTTTTTATTAGAAGTTGCTCTTTTTTTATATGTTTGAAATAAGAATAGTGAACTAAAAATAATTAAAATTATTAAGTATATGCTAATAATTAACATGAGAGTTGTTGAATAACGACCAAAAAATACGGGGGATTTAGATTGATATCCTAAATAAAAAGGGAGCCCAGAAATAAGGAGGGTGGAAATAATTCCACTAACTCTGCTATCGAAAAAGAAGTCTTTTATTTTTTTCCTCAAAACAAATTTTGTTCTCAATAATTTTTTTCTGTCCTCAACTGAATTAGTATTTGCATAAGTTCGTGAAAAAGCAATCAACAATGCAATTACAACGCCAAATGCAAAAGACATTAAAACTCTTAAAACTAAATTTTTACTTGTGGGTCCTAACGGTACTTGGGGATTGTCGAGAATGTTAATAACAGAAGATTCTTGAATTACTTCAATTTTGGCCAATTCTAATTGCTGTTTAAGAGTTAAATATATTCCCTCTTGAACTTCTACGTCTCTAGTTAACCTATCCAGCTCAAGCTGTAAAGAGGGTGATATAATTTGTCTATTTTGCTCATTAAATGTTTTTAATTTTTTCTCGGAAGCTTCTAACTCAGCCTCAACAGAAGATATTCTTTCTTCTATAAAGCCAGTTTTATCACGCACATGCTGACTTTTAAAAAATCTATTTAGAGCTTCAAGCTCAATGATTACAACATCTGCTATTTTTTTAGCTAACTCTGGTTCGGGCGCAGTTACTTTAATTAAGCTAAATGGTGATAACGGATCGCTCCTATAGTCAATATATTCTCTATTTAACGTTCCTGCAGCTTTTGTAATAAGATTATCAAATTCAATTGAAGATTTTGCATCACCATGTGTTAATAATTTATACAAGGGGAGAGTTTTTTGGTATTTTTTGGAATAAAATTCTTTAACAAGAACCTTTTCAGCAAAAGTCCTACTAACAAGTAAATCTGGAAGCAAATACGGATTTGATAAATCTGTTTGTCCAGAGCCTTGAGAAGGCAAATTCACACCAAATTGATTTGCCAATCCAGCTATCCCTCCCAAAGAGCCCTGATTTTGATCGCCACCTGCAATTAGTATCTTAGCTGAGCTTTGATATTCATTCTCTTGAATAAATTGAATATAAGTAAATGATATAAAAACAAATGCAAACGGGACAATCAAAACAATTTTTAATTGGCTAGCAACTGTTAATAAAATGTCTATAATTTTAATTGAATCTTCAGTGAAAACAGGGTAACGATTGTCATCATTATTATTTATATTTGATTTTCTAATCTTCGCTTCAATATGATAAGGAACATGATCCCTAGCTTTCCAATTAGACACTGCTTGAGGTGTAGTTTCGAGGGCTCTAGCAATTTCAGCCAATGAATGCACTCCATTCTTACCCATTATAATTTCAAATTCAGTAAATTTCATTTTGTATTTATATATTAATCATTGGGAAGAAATTTGTTGGCTTAGTATGACCGCGGTTACAAGTGAAGAGAGTATAGATGTCCAATTGGTGGCAAATTCTGTAATATTGAACGGAACACTTTTTTCGTTCTGATTAATAATAATAGTTGCACCATCTTTTATTTTTGGATTTAAGTACCATTTTTTTGGTTTTGTAACACCATTAGCATAAATAACAATAATTTTATCATAACTTCCTCGTTCAGTTAAACCACCAGCTGAATTGATGTAATACCTGAGCGATTTTCCCTTTTGATATTCTTTAAGTCCTGGATTATATACCTCACCAAGAACATTAACCGTGTTTGTTTTTTCTCTCACATGTACGCTATCACCTGGCATTAAATTTAGATTTTTGTTATGCCATGCCAATCTTATTCTTTGATCATCTCCTTGGAAGACCTTATTTTCAGATTTTGCTTGATCTTTAATGTAGTTTAAGCGTGAATTTTCGTTTTGCAGATCAAAGTCAGCTATATTCTTTTTAATGTATAGCTTATCATAGTATTTTTTTTGCCTGTGTACAGAAACACCGTCCTCTAGAGCATTTTTTGTTAAACCCTCTGCTCTAACTAATAATGAAGCTAAACTTTCTTGAGGGCCTGTTAATGAAAAAGTTCCTGGTCTATTTACCTCACCAGATATTTTTATAGTTTCACGATTTTTAAAATTCTTATTTTTATAAATCATTATCCGATCGTGATTATTGAGTTTAATTAGTTTAGCTTTTATAGTATTTGATAGTAAATCGTGTAAATCAAATGTGATTATTTTTTCATATCCATTTTTTGAATCTTTCCTCGATATTTCAGCCTTATCTAAATATTGATTCAATGTAAAAAAATTATCTTGAATAAATATACCAGATATATCAAATAAATCATTGAGAGTCATTCCATCATAAAACCCAAATGAATAGGGATTATCCGAAATGCCATAAATCTCAACTTTTGAATTCACAGTTTTGATGCTTGTTGCTGTAAGATGATCACCATTCTGAGCAAAGATTGTATTTAAAGTAGAATAGTCAATATTTTTATATTTATAAATTGATTCATTATTTTTTCTGTTTTTGATAGGAACAATTCTTTCTAGGCTAAGAACAGACGATGCATCTGCATTTAAGCCTCCTGCATATTTAAGCAACTGCATAATTGACTCGCCTTCAATAAATTCATATTTCGCTGGTCTAAACACTGCTGAATCAATTGTAATTGTTAGCTGCAGAGGGGGAATAACTACGATGTCTTGATCCCTAAGCTGAATATCGCCATCAAGTTTTCCATTCAAAAGATAATCATACATGTCAAAATTAATTGTTTTATTGTTACGCCTGATGATTATTTTTCTGAGACTACCTGTAGTATCGACTCCCCCAGCCTGAATTAGCCCTGTAATAATTGTGGAAAATGGATGAATTGGATAAACGCCAGGCATAATAACCTCGCCAACAAAATTAACATTTATTGATCTCAATTTTCCAAGAGAAAGATCTATAAAGGTTGTAGCATTTTCAACTCTTAAAGTTGAATACACTTTGCTAAAACTTGATTTTAAAAATTTCTCCCCCTCTTCAATTGTTCTTCCAGTCATGATTAGCAATCCAATTTTGTCATCATAAATAGTACCTTCGCGACTGATTATATATGATTGTCTCAATTGCGTTTCACCCCATAGGGATAAAATAAGTTCATCTCCAGGACCTAATAAGTAATTCTTGGGGGTAGGGAGATTCTCCCAAAAAGCTATAGAGTCTCTTCTAGTAAAGAAATCATAACCAAACCTTTGAATTTCGTTATTTAGAGAATCGTTGTTATTGTTATTTTGATTAAAACCAATACTTGATCTTTTTGAATAAATACCTGATGAATTAAATGATTCACCTGGGATGTTTGATTGATTTGGTAAAGGCAATGCTAGTTGCCCACTTTTAAATTTTTCATATTCTTTTTTCATTTTTTGCAGATCTTGCACTGATTGAGAAAATGATGTTGTGTTTGCAAGCAAAAAATAAAAAAGGAAATATAATAATTTTTTATTTAACATTTATAATACTCCCTATACCATCTAACTAGCCTTGGTATGCCTTTAGAGATGTTTATTTCTGGTTTATAATTTAGAAGATTCTCTGAAAGCGAAATATCTGCAAAAGTTTCAAGCATATCACCATCCCTTAATGGTTTATAATCAATGATTGCCTCTTTTCCTATCTCATTCTCGATCAAAGAGACAATGTCCATCAAATTTTCACTTTTATTATTACCCAAATTAAAAATTTCACATTTATAATTTCTATCAATAGCTAATTTTGTACCATTAACAATGTCATCTATATATGTAAAATCTCTTTTTATATTTCCATTGTTATAAATCTGTATTTTTTTATTTTCAATTATTTTTTTAGTAAAAATAAACATAGCCATATCTGGTCTGTACCATGGACCATAAACAGTGAAAAATCTTAAGCCCGTTGTATTTAAATTATAAAGATGTGAGTAAGAATGAGC
>MDTC01029578.1_pt1 | contig 15436 bp, 15 predicted proteins | sample 811181 | NCBI WGS metagenome assembly MDTC01 (sample SAMN05326644, study PRJNA326480) | marine metagenome | isolation source: seawater | place: Pacific Ocean: North | collected 2011
CTGTTGGTTCGAAAGCCAAAGAAGAAATTGCAAAAAAAAATGGTTGTCATCATGTGATAAATTATTCTGAAAAAAATTTTGTCGAAGAGGTAGAAAAAATTGTGGGCAAAAATGGTATCGATGTTGTCTATGATGGTGTTGGTATTAAAACATTTAAAGGATCAATAGAAGTATTGAAAATCAGAGGAATGATGGTGGCATTTGGGAATGCTTCAGGTTACGTGGATACGATTGATGTTAAAAAAGATATCAATGCTAAAGGATTATTTTTTACAAGACCTTCTATTGCTCATTACACAGTAAAAAGGGGAGAACTTGTAGAGTCGGCAAAAAAAGTTTTTGATGCAATCTTATCTAAAAAATTTAAAATTGAAATTTCTAAAAAATATTCTTTAAAAGATGCTGCACAAGCTCATAAAGATTTAGAGGAAAGATTATTAACTGGTCCTGCTGTAATAATTCCTTAATCAACTTTTACATCCATGTCCGACATATGAAGTTTAAGCGCATTAGTTGAGATATGAATTTCTCTTATAAAAAAAATGATCGAAATAATCATGGATAGACAACATGATCCAAAAATTACTCTTGCTATGAAAACTTCATTTAAATAAAGACCTAGTACGGTCAACATGTTGAATAAAAATCCAAACGCTGCAAACATGATAGTCCACCTTAAAAGAACAATCCTTCCACTCAAATTTATAAACTGTTTTTTCCATTCCGGTGGAACATGGTTTTCATAAACGTGCTCATCGTGTAATTCCCTGATAAGTTTACTTAATGAATGAAATCTGTTGCTATATATGTTCATTAACAAGGGGATTGCAGGAAACATTAGTGCGGTAACTGTGTAATCTATAATCATACGAATCAGTTTGATTATCAATCTTGGCTTTGTTATTTACAAGTAAAATTTATGAACCAAATTAATCTTTTTTTAGAGCTAACTAGACTTAAAAAACCCATAGGATACATGCTTTTATTTTGGCCCTGTGCGTGGGGTTTAACTTTAAGTTTCAGCTTTTCACAAAATCTTGAAATTTATTTTTTCTATCTTTTTTTATTTTTATCAGGATCAATTCTTATGAGATCAGCTGGATGTATAGTTAATGATATTGTTGATAGAAATTATGATAAAAAAGTTTCTCGAACAAAATATAGGCCAATTGCTTCTGGTAAAGTTTCTGTAAAACTGGGCTTATCATTTACTATCGTTCTATGTCTTGCAGCTTTATGTGTTTTGTTAAATTTCAATAATTTAACTATTTTATTAGCTTTAGCTTCAATGCCATTGGCTTTTACTTATCCATTGATGAAACGCTTTACTTATTGGCCACAACTTTTTTTAGGAGTTACTTTTAATTATGGATTAATTTTGGGATGGACATCATTTTCCAATGCAATAAATATTGAACCAATTATCTTTTATCTTGGAGCCATATTTTGGACACTTGGCTATGACACTATTTATGGGTTTCAAGACATAAAAGATGACGAAATAATAGGTTTAAAATCGACTTCAATAAAATTTAAAAAAAATCCATACATATTTTTATTTTCATGCTATTCTTTATTTTTTTCTTCCTTGATGCTGATAGGATATCTAATGCAACTCAATAAATATTATTATATTTTTTTAATTTTAATATTTTTACAAATATTTTTTTTTCAACTTAAAAAGTTAAACGTAAAAGATGCATCTAACTGTCTTAATGTTTTTAAATCTAATAATTTTTTAGGTTTGCTAATATTCACTGGATTGATAGTAGGAAAAATTTAAATAATGAACAATATTGAAATCCTTAAACGTTTATATAAAAGCTACACAAAAAAATATCTAAAAAATATTTTATTTTCTGTTTTTTTTACAGTACTTTTGGCAGCTAGTACCTCATCTGTAGCTTACTTATTGGATCCAGCAATCAAACAGCTTTTTATAGAACAGAAACATTCTTACATTTATCTAATCCCTGGTTTTATAGTTTTGGCTTTTACAATTAAAGGAGCCTCACTTTATTTAGCAAAAACAATTATGATTAATGTTTCTGAAGAAGTAAGAAAGGATATTCAAACTGATATGTTTGGATCATTAATTAAAGCTGACTCTCAGTTAGTAGATAATAAACATTCAGGAAAATTTATTACAAATTTAACTAACGATGTTAGCATGATTGTAAACTTGGTTAGTACAGCAATTTTAAATTTATTTAAAGATAGTCTTACTTTAATTGGACTCTTGTCTGTAATGTTTTATCAAAATTGGAAACTTTCACTAATTGCAATCATTATGATTCCTTTAGCAAGTGCTGCTGCTAGAACACTTGGAAAACGTATAGGCAAGGTAACAACTCAACAAATGAATAAGGCTGGTATTTTAACTTCATACCTTATTGAAATATTTAAAAATCACAAATTAATCAAGATTTTTCAAAAAGAAAGTTACGAAAAAAAAAGAGCAAATGAATTTATTAATAATCTTAAAGAAACTTCAAGAAAGATAAATATTGTTCACGTTAGAGCATCACCAATAATGGAATTTCTTACTGGAATAATGATTGCTTGTTTAATTTTTATATCTGCAAAGCTAGTAGCAAAAAATGAGCTAGAAGTGAGTAATTTTTTTTCATTCTTAGCAGCAATGATGTTGGCATATCAACCAGTCAGATCTTTAGCGACGTTAAATATAACTATTCAACAAGGATTATCTGGCGCCAGAAGAGTTTTGCCAATTATTGATGATATACAAAAAATAAAAGATGCTGCTGAATCAAAAGAGCTAAAGGTAACAAAAGGAAAAGTTAATTTTAAAGATGTAAAATTTAATTATAATTTAGGTGAACAGCAAATTTTAAATGCAATCAATCTTAATATACCTGGTGAAAAAATGACTGCTTTAGTTGGGCACAGTGGGGCTGGAAAATCCACTATATTAAATTTAATACCAAGATTTTATAATATAGATGATGGTGATATATCAATTGATGATCAATCAATTTATAATTCTTCAATTTATTCTCTTAGAAAAAATATTTCTTTAGTAAGTCAGGATACTACTTTATTTGATGATACAGTTAGAAATAACATTGCCTATGCAAACCTGGATGCAAGTCATGAAGAAATTGTAGAGGCTGCAAAATTTTCTTTTGCTCATGAATTTATAGAAAAATTACCTAATAAGTATGAAACTTTAATTGGAGAGAATGGAATTAGACTTTCGGGAGGTGAAAAACAAAGAATTTCAATAGCACGAGCAATTTTAAAAAAAACTCCTATAATATTACTTGATGAAGCAACCTCTTCGTTAGATGCTGAAACTGAAGATAAAATTCAAAAAGCTATCACTTTTTTAACAAAAGGGAGAACTACAATTGTGATTGCACACAGACTCTCAACTATATTAAATTCTGATAAAATTTATGTAATAGACAAAGGTGAGGTAGTTGGTCAAGGAAATCACAATGAATTGTTATCTTCATCAACTGTTTATAAAAATTTTTATGAAAAACAAATTAAAAAATCATAATGTTTTTTTTATATCGATTATTAATTAATTTAGTATTTATTTTATCACCCATCATTTTAGTTATAAGATTATTTAAAAAAAAAGAGGACTATAAAAGATTTAAAGAAAAATATTGTTATTTTTCTAAACAAAGAAAAAATGGTAAGTTGATTTGGTTTCATGGTGCAAGTGTTGGTGAATTGCAAAGTATTATTCCCATTTTAGAAAAATTAGATAATGATAAACAAATAAAACAAATACTCATTACATCTAACACATTAAGCTCTTCGAAAGTTTTAAATAGATATAATTTTAAAAAAGTTATTCACCAGTTTTTTCCTGTTGATACAAATTATTTATCAAAAAAATTTTTAAATTATTGGAAACCTTCTGCTGCAATTTTTATTGATTCAGAAATCTGGCCAAATACAATTTTTAATTTAAAAAATAATAATATACCTATAATTCTTTTAAATGCTAGAATAACAAAAAAAACATTTGAAAAATGGTATATCTTTAAAAACTTTTCTAAAAAAATTTTTGGAAAATTCGATTTAAACTTATCATCAAGTAAAGACTCAAAAAAGTATTTAAAAAAATTAGGAGCAAACAATATTAAATTGATTGGAAATTTAAAATATTCTCAATCTGAAAATGATGAAATTAAAATAGATAATCAATTTAAAAAATTTATTTCAGATAAAAAAATATGGTGTGCCTCAAGCACACACCCCTCAGAAGAATTTTTTTGCGCTCAGGTTCATAAGGAATTAAAAAAAAAATATAAAAATTTTTTAACAATAATAATTCCGAGACATATTAATAGAATTAATTTAATCAAAGATGAGTTAAATAAAATGGATTTAAAAATTCACACCCATGAGCCAAAAAAAAAAATTGAGAAAAATACAGATATTTACTTGGTAAATGCTTACGGTCAAACAAAGTCCTTTTATTTTCATTGTAAGAATATTTTTTTAGGTGGCTCTTTAATAGAACATGGTGGACAAAATCCATTAGAGGCGACTAGATATGGATGTAATGTTTTACATGGTCCAAATATTTCAAATTTCAAAGAAATTTATAATCACTTAAAAAAAATGAAAATTTCTATTCAAATTCACAATAAATCAATGATGATTAATAAACTAAAAAATATTTTTGATAAAAAAAATAGATCGAATAAAATCCAAAAAAGTTTGAAAAAAATTGGACAAAAAATTTTAAATTCAACATATAAAGAAATTAAGTCTATAATAAATAGTAATGAAGTTTAAAAAACCAAAATTTTGGGACTTAAACAAACCAAATTTTTTATCTTATTTACTTCTTGTTTTTACTTTTCCGGTTATCATTAATAATATTCTAATAAATCTTAAATCAAAAAAAAAATTTAGTGAGATAAAAACTATTTGTATTGGAAATATTTACATAGGGGGTACAGGTAAAACACCAACAACAATAGAAATTTATAACACCTTAAAAAAATTAAAATATAAAGTTACAACAGGAAAAAAGTTTTATAAGTCACAAAGGGATGAGATAATTCTACTAGAAAAAAAAACCGATTTTATCACTGACTTCAATAGAAAAAAAATAGTAAAAAAAGCAATTGAAAAAAGTAACAATTTTTTAATTTTTGATGATGGCCTACAAGATTTAAATATTGATTATGATTTAAAATTTGTTTGTTTTGATGGAGATAATTTTATAGGGAATGGCCAACTTATTCCATCAGGACCTTTGAGAGAAAAATTAGAAAGTTTGAAAAAATATGACGCTGTTTTTTTTAAAAATAACAATAATTCCAGTTTTGTTGAGCTGATTAAGAAAAATAACTCTAGAATAGAAATTTTTAATACCTTTTATAAAATTAAAGATTTAAATAAGTTTGATATTAATAAAAAATATTTAATTTTCTCGGGAATTGGTAATCCAAAAAGTTTTAAAAAACTTTTATTAGAAAATAATTTTAATATTATAGATGAAATAATATACCCTGATCATTTTGATTATAAAACAAATGATATAGAAAATATAAGAAAGCAAGCATTAGATTTGGATGCAGAAATAATTACAACTGAAAAAGATTATGTAAAAATTTTAGATAAAGATCGATATGATATTAACTTTCTTGAAATTAAATTAAAAATAGAAAATGAAAAAAAATTAATCAATTTTATTAAATCCAAAACTAATGTCTAATATTAAATATTTTTTGCAATTTTTATGTATTATTTTTTTATTTTTCATCTACAGATTATTAGGAATTAAATATTCCTCAATTTTGTCAGGCAAACTCTTAAATACAATTGGACCAATTTTTAGATCAAAAGATATTATTAATAAAAATCTATCTATTGCTTTTCCAAAAATTAATGTTTCAGAGAAAAAGAATATTTCAAAAAAAATGTGGTTCAATTATGGAAGAATTTTAGCAGAGTATGCTTTTATAAAACAATTTAGAAATTCTAAATTGTCTAAAAATATTATTATAGAAAATCCAGAAGAATTAGAAAAAATCAAAAATGAATCTAAACCAGTAATTTTTGTTTCAGGGCATTTTAATAATTTTGAGTTTATGGCGATGCAAATTGAAAAATCTGGTATCGATTTAGCTGCAATATATAGACCTTTAAACAATATATTTCTTAATCCGTTAATGGAAAAAATGAGAAAAAAATATATTTGTAAGAAACAAATTAAAAAAGGAATATCAGGGACAAAAGAATTGTTAAGACATTTTAAAGAAGGAAGTTCAATTGCTTTAATGATAGACCAAAGAGTCTCAGAAGGTATAGAATCAATATTTTTTAATAAAAAAGCATTTACAACTACGATCCCTGCTCAATTTGTAAAAAAATATGAAACTAAAATTGTTCCAGTATATGTTTGTAGGGATATGAATAATAATTTCAAAATTAAAATTCATGAAAGTTTAACTTTTTCTAAAAGTGAAAGTATAGAATCAATTACAAAAAATTTAAATGAAGTATTAGAAAAGATGATTATAAAAAATCCTGAACAATGGATATGGACACACAATAGATGGAAATAATTAACCTAACTTTTCCCGCTTAAGAGAGGCTTCTTTATATGAATAATAAGGTTCTTGTAACTCTACATTCCAGTAAGTTAAATCTTGAATACTTATTTGTTTTCCAGATATTGCACATAAAACATGATCACCATCCTCAAGAATTTTAAAATTATTAGGTAAATATTTTATTTTTGCTAATTTTTTATACATTTTTAGTTTATATATACTTAATTATATGAAAGTTGGGATAATTGGAAGTGGTGGAAGAGAGCATGCGATTTGTCATTTTATAAAAAAGTCAAAGAAGGTTTCTGAAATTTACTGCTTTCCAGGTAATGCAGGAACTGGTGAAATAGCAATAAATATAGATATCAATTTAGAAAATTTTGAAGAAATTAAGGAAAAGATAATCGAAAATGGTATTGAATATTTGATAATTGGCCCAGAAAAACCTTTAGTCGATGGGATAGTTGATTTTTTTGAAAAGAATAAAATTAAAACGTTTGGTCCAAACAAAATAGCTTCAAAGCTAGAGGGGTCAAAAATATTTACGAAAAAATTATGTAAAAAATACGAAATTCCAACAGCAAACTTTGGAGTATTTAATAAACCTGAGGTCGCTTTAAAATTTTTAAAAAATACAAATTTTCCAGTTGTAATTAAAGCTGATGGTTTAGCAGCTGGAAAAGGGGTTTATATTTGTGAGCACTTTGAGTCCTCTGAAGAGGCTGTAAATGAAATATTTGATGGAAAGTTTGGTCTAGCCAATGAAGTCTTGATAGAGGAATTTTTAAGAGGTGAGGAAATGAGTTATTTTATTATTTCAGATGGAACAAACTATAAAAAATTTCAAACTGCTCAAGATCATAAAAGAGTTTTTGAGGGGGATAAGGGAAAAAATACTGGCGGGATGGGTTCATATAGTCCATCAAGATTAATTAATGATGAGCTAGACAACAAAATTTTAAAAAAAATTATTGAGCCCACCCTTAAAGGATTGAGGGATATGGGCACAGATTTTAAGGGTTTTTTATATGCTGGATTAATGATCCAGGATAATGAACCTTACCTAATTGAATACAATGTAAGGATGGGAGATCCAGAATGTCAAACTATTCTACCAAAATTAAAAAATGAGTTAATGGATGTTATAATTGCGTGTATCAATGTTGAATTAAATAAAATAGATTTAAAGTGGCATGATGAAAAAAGTTTATGTGTTGTTTTATGTTCTAACGGCTATCCTGATAATTTTAAAAATAATATTGAAATTAAAAATTTAAATAAATTAAATATTAATAATGTTAATAAAGAGTTTTTATTTCATGCTGGAACTAAAATTGAAAATGAAAAAGTTTTTTCTAATGGTGGAAGAGTTCTAAATTTTGTAAAAAAATCTAAGAGTTTTAAAGAAAGTCGAGAAGACATAATAAAACTAATTGATGATTTAAATTGGTCAAATGGTTTTTATCGAAAAGATATTGGGTATAAAGTAATAGATTAATGAGAATTATATCTGGCTATCTTAAAGGGAAAAAAATAGAACTTCCAACGGACTCCAAAACAAGACCACTCCGAGATTTAGTAAAAGAGTCAATATTCAATATATTAAAACATTCAAATAAAATAAATTGTAAAATTGAAAATGCAGAGGTTTTAGATTTATTTTCAGGCTCAGGCTCTTTTGGCTTAGAGTGTGTATCAAGAGGGGCGAAAAAAGTTTTTTTTGTTGAAAACTATAATGAGGCATTAAAAATATTAAGAATAAATATAAAAAATCTAAAATGTGAAAATTCATCAATCATTATTGAGAATGATTGTTTTCAAATTGACGAAATAGTCAAAAAATTTAAAAATAAATTTGATATTATTTTTTTAGATCCTCCTTTTAAAGAAGACAAAGTAAATTTTATAATTGAAAAAATTTTAAACTTCAAAATATTAAAAAACGAAGGTGTTATGATTGTTCATAGAAATAAAAAAGAAGATAAAATAACGAAAAAATTTAATTTAATTGAGAATAGAGCCTATGGAATATCAAAAATTATATTTGGAAATTAAAGATTAATTAAAATTTTATTTGTTTCTTTTTTAATAAGTTCTACCTCAGGTTGGTCAAATGGATTTATATTTAATGCTCTCCCCAACATAATAGTCTCAAGAATAAAAAAAGTGAAAAGTTCTCCCAACGTTTGTTCATTTCTCTCCTTTATTAAAAAGCTTCTAAAAGGTATTTTTCTTTTATTAAAGACTGTTTGAGTTGCATAAAATTGAGCTTTTAAAATTTCTCCAATGCTTTTGTTTGCCAAATATTTATGTGAAATTAATATATCTTTATTGAATTTTTTTGTTTTTTTTTTCCTCAACCATAAAGAATGTAAAAAAATTATTTTTTTTACCATCTAGATAAAGTTGCATTAAACTATGATTGTCTTTAGGAACCAGAGAGATAACTGGTAATATACCTTTATTTTTTTTGCCTAGACTTTCTGCAACTAATTGTTGATACCAGAAAAATAAATCCTGAGAACTCTCGTCATAATTCAATATTATGGAATTTGTTTTTTGATTATTATACAAAGTCAATAATCCACTTACATTAGAAATTAAGCTATTACAAAATTTTTTATTTTGAATCAAATAATCAAATCTTTTGAATTTATTAATATTAAGACCCATTAAACTGGCTGGTAACATACCTGTTTCTGATAAAACTGAATACCGCCCACCAATGTAATTTGGGTGATCAAAGATTTCACTTTTCATTTTATTTGCAATAGTTCTTAAATAGCTACTCTTATTTTCAGTAATAAATATTGATTTTCTCTTCTTTTTTAAAATATGTAAATTTGAGATTGTTTCTAAAGTATTTCCAGATTTTGATACAAAAATATCTATTTGTTTATTTTTTACAACATCATCTTTTTTTTCTAAATTTAAGTTGTTAGTAAAAAAAAAAATTTTTTTAATTTTGAATTTCAAAAATGAATAAATTGCTTGTGTTCCTAAAATAGACCCACCCATTCCTACTATCCTAAAAAATTTATATTTATTATATTTTTTTAAACTTTTTAATTCAAAAGAATGTTTGTATTTTTTAGAAAGACTAAGAAGACAATCTTTTTTATTCTTAAAAAAATCATTTTTTAAGTTTTTAAATATTTTTAATAACTTTTTATTTTTGTTGTTAGTTTGGAAATTTGTAAATTTTATATTTGAGGTAAGCATAAGTTTATCTAATATTTTCTAAAATAAACTCTTCAGCATTTCCATAATTTTTTGATGATTTTTCTTTCGAATCTGATTGGGATTTAAATAAGTTTTCAATGTTTGTTTCTTCTTCTATTCTAACTCTTTCATCCTCAGAATTTAAAGATTTAGGTTTTGGTAATTCCATGAATTTTGGTGGCGTTACCAAGGGGTTTTTTTTTTGAACTAAAAATTCATCACTATTTTCACTTTTTTTACCTGACAAGCCATCTTTGATAGACTGACAAGAAATCAAAAGTAACGTTGCAAAAGTTAATAATAATAAATTAAATCTTTTCATATATTTTTTTTATTATAAAATAATTCAACTAAAATAAGGCAAATAACCCCTAATGATATGAATATATCAGCTACATTGAAAATAAACCAGTGATAGTTACCAATATGTAAATCAATAAAGTCAGGAACAGCTGAAAAGGCAATTCTATCAAATAAATTTCCCAATGAACCTCCTAAAATCATAGCAAAAAAATATCCAATAAAATTTTTATTTTTAAAAGTTAAATATAATATTATTAAAGATATAATTATAATTAAACTTGAAATGATATTGTAAAATACATCATTAGCAAAGTCTAATAAACCAAACGCAATACCTTCATTCCAAATAAAATAAATATTAATAAACTCTAATAAATATATTTCGTCAAATTGTGTTTCATTAAAAAGATTTATCACATAAATTTTTGAAATTCTATCTAACCCAAAGATTATCAATATAATCAATGTTTTTATTAAAATAGTATTATTTAAAAATTTCATTCATTAAACTTTTGCACACTAATGCCTTGAACACTTTTCTTCATTTATTTTCCAACAAACAGGGCACTTATTTCCTTTTGCTTTAGTCGCATTTGCTTTAGTTGTATCCTCCTTATGCTCTAATATTTTTGCTTTTGATGTAATGCATAATTCTGCGAAGTCTACATTATGGGAAATTTTAATTAATTCTTTATTAAGTTTTATTTCCAAGCTTGCCTCTAAACTTGAACCAATTTCTTTGTTTGCTCTTTTTTCTTCAATACTTATATTGCAAATATCTCTTATCTCAATCAATTGTATCCATTTTTTTTCTAATGAAATATTTTTAAATTCTTTAGGAAATTCAATGAATCTTTCTAAATGAATACTTTTTTCTTTTTTTGATACCAATTGATAAATTTCTTCTGTGGTAAATGATAAGATGGGTGCAAACCATTTTAACAATGCATTTAAGATAATATTTAATAATAATAATGTAGATTTTCTTTTGGCTGAGTCTTTTGGGTCACAGTATAATGTGTCTTTTCTAATATCAAAATAAAAAGCAGACAAGTCAACAGTGCAAAAGTTCAATAATTCTTTATAAAGGTTGTGAAAATCATAATCCTGAAAATATTTTTTAAAATTAAGATCTAAATTATAGATTTTATTAAGCATAAATTGCTCTAATTCAGGTAATTTTTGTATTTCAATATTTTTCAGATCTATCTCTGTAAAAGAGTCATTCAAATTCCCGAGCAAATACCTAAAAGTGTTTCTAATTTTTCTATAAGAATCTGAATGTTGATCTAAAATCGAGTAATCTATTCTTAAATCTTCTGCATAGTTGGATGAAGCAACCCAAATTCTAAGTATATCTGCTCCATATTTTTTTAAAATATCTTCAGGAGCTATAACGTTTCCCAATGATTTTGACATTTTTAATCCTTTTCCATCAACTACAAATCCATGTGAAAGAATAGACTCAAATGGAGCTCTACCTCTCGTTCCACAAGACTCTAGTAAAGATGAGTGAAACCACCCTCTATGTTGATCAGATCCTTCAAGATACATTGATGCTGGCCACTTTAAATCTTTTCTTTTTTCTAATACAAAAGAATGTGTTGAACCACTGTCAAACCATACTTCAACAATATCATTCAATTTTTCAAAATCCTCAGCTTTATATTTTTTTCCCAAAAATTTTTGTGAATCATCTGAAAACCAGCAGTCTGAACCCTCTTTTTCATAAATCTTAGCAATATTTTCAAACACCTCTTCGTCTACTAAAATTTTTTTATCTTTTTTATTTAAAAAAATTGGTAAAGGTACTCCCCAAACTCTTTGTCTAGAAACACACCAGTCAGGTCGTGTTTCAATCATTGATCTTAACCTTTCTTTACCTTTAGCTGGATAAAAGTTGGTATTATCAATTGCTTTTAAAGCTTTTTTCCTTAGTTCATGACTTTCCATTGAAATAAACCATTGTGGTGTAGCCCTATGCACTAAGGGTGCTTTTGATCTCCAGGAATGTGGATAAGAGTGGATCAACTCACCATTTTTCAAAAGTTTTTTATTTTCTTTTAACTTTTCAATTACTAAAGGGTTAGCTTTAAAAATGTGTACTCCCTCAAATAAAGATACATTTTTTGTATACTTGCCATCTCCATCTACTGTTTCAATTGCTTTAATTCCATGATTCAAACAAAGATTAAAATCATCAGGTCCATGACTAGGTGCACAATGAACAATTCCTGTACCTTGGTCAGTTGTAACAAACCGTGCTTCTAGCATAGGTATATTATGATCATAGCCTAAATCAAAAAAAGGATGTCTGCAAATTGTATTTTTGAAATCACTTCCTTTAAATTTTTTTAAAATTTTGTAATTCTGTACTCCGCAATCTTTGATGGTCGACTCAAGTAATGCTTCGGCAAAAACAACTTTTTTATCTTTAAAATCCCCTTCATCGTTAATTACAACTAACAAATAGTTTAAGCTTTCATTGTATGCTAAAGCTTTGTTAGCAGGTATTGTCCATGGGGTGGTGGTCCAAATTACTATATTGCTATCTTCAAGCTCCTTAATATTAGAAGATTTAACCGGAAAAGATACATAGATAGTGTCTGACTTTATGTCATGATATTCTACCTCGGCATCAGCAAGAGCTGTTTTTTCGACTGTGGACCATAATACAGGTTTAAAACCTCTATAAAGACTTCCCTCCTTCAAAAATTTTCCAAGTTCTCTTACTATTTGCGCCTCAGCTTCAAAGCTCATTGTAGAATAATAATTTTCCCAATCACCAATTACTCCCAATCTTTGAAACTGTTCTTTATGGACTTCTATCCACTTTTCAGCAAAAGCCCTACATTCTTTTCTAAATTCAACTACAGGTACTTCATTTTTATTTTTTTTATTTTTTTTGTAAAGTTCCTCTATTTTCCATTCAATTGGTAATCCATGACAATCCCAACCTGGAACATAGACTGAGTCTTTACCATCCATTTGATGAAATTTAACAATAATATCTTTTAAAATTTTATTTAGAGCAGTACCCATATGAATATTTCCATTTGCATAAGGTGGACCATCGTGGAGAATAAATTTTTCATCCCCATTTCTATAACTTCTCAATTCTTTATAAAGATTAATTTTTTTCCAAAAATCCAAAATTTCTGGTTCTCTTATTGGTAAATTAGCTTTCATCGAAAAAGCTGTCTTAGGTAGATTTATTTGATCTTTGCTCATTTAGTTTTTTTTGCAATTAAAAGGTCATGCTTTATTTGTTTCTTCAATTGATTTACATTTTTAAATTTTTTTTCATTTCTTATAAATTTTAAAAACTTAACTGTTAAATGTTTATTATATAAATTTCTAGAAAAATTAAATAAATGTACTTCTAATAAAATTTTTTTTTCATTGAAAGTTGGTCGATATCCTAGGTTTGCAATACCTTTTATATATTTTTTACTCTTTTGAGTTTTTGCTTTAACAGCATAAACTCCTGGACATGCCAAAACAGCGTCTTTAATATCAACATTTGCGGTAGGAAAACCAATTTTTTTTCCTAACTGCTTTCCTTTTTGAACTTTACCTTGAATAGACCAATATCTATTTAGAAGCTTATTAGCTTTGCTTAATTTTCCTCTTTGTAAATAATTTCTTATTAGTGTAGATGAGACTATTTTTTTCCTAATTAATAAAGGTTTTGGATTAATTATTTTAAAATTACATATACTTTCATTTTGAATTAATTGCTTTACATTACCCTCTCTTTTATTACCAAATCGAAAATTGTTGCTAACAAAAATAAATTTAGCATTTATTTTTGTTGCTAATATTTTTTTGATAAAATCTATCGATTTAGTTTTAGAAAACTTTTTGTTAAATTTTTTAATAATCATAAAATCAACATTAAATTTTTCTAATAAATTAATTTTTTGTTGTTGATTTGCAATTCGAAAATTTTTTAAGTTTTTATTAAAATACATTTTTGGCATTGGTTCAAATGTCAAAACTCCTAACTTAAGAGAATGTTTCTTTTTATATTTTTTTGCTAAAGTAAAAAGTTTTTGATGACCAAGATGAAGTCCATCAAAATTTCCAACTAAAAGTATAGATCTTTTGTGCTGAGATTTGATATTAAAGTTTTTATAAATACAAATTGATTTTACCATTTTAACTCTGATTGAATATAGTTGCATATTGCTTCGTAAGATTTTGATATTTTTTCAATTCCCTTTTCTTTAATTTCATTTTTATGAATACCATTAGAAATCAATAAAGAGTCAAAATTGAGAAGATTTGCTCCTTTTATATCTGTATTTAAATTATCTCCAATTGATAATATCTTTTTATCTTTATTATTAATAGACTGATTATATACCTCTGGATATGGTTTACCAAAATACACAACCTCACCTCCCATTTTTTCAAAAATCATCGCAACAGATCCAGCGCATAGCTCTCTAGTATTTCCTCTATCAACAATTAAATCAGGGTTTGTACAAATCATTTTTTTTTCTAAATTTTTTTCAAATAAATTTTTATAATAATTAAGATCTTCTCTATAGTCATCGAATAAACCTGTGCATAAAATATATTCACTATTTTCAATATTTTTTGATTTCATTTTTTTAAAATTTTGGAATAAATCAAAATCTCTTGGGGGACCAACATGAAAAAAAAAATTATTTGATAGATTGCTTTTTAAATAATTTAAAGCAGCTTCACCAGATGTAAAAACGTGATCTCTAATTTCTTTTTCCATGCCTAATTTCTCTAAAAAAGATTTGACTGAACTATTCGGTCTCGGTGCATTAGTAAGAAGAACATAATCCTTATTTTTTTTTGATATCTCTTTTAAAGCTTTAATAGCCTCTTCATGAAGAGAAACTCCATTATGAACTACTCCCCACAAATCCACATAAAACAAGTGATAATTATCGGCAATTGAGCTTAGCCCCTCTTTGTCTAAATTTTTAGTCATTAAAATTATCTATAACCCATAAAATCCCCAAATTCCTATATTTTTTAATAACTTATTTTTAACTATATCTTGAAATAGTAAAGCCAATCTCTATATGAAGATCATATTATAAAGGAGATTTTATGAAATTTAAACCGCTACATGACAGAGTTTTAATCGAAGTCCTAGACAGCAGTGAAAAAACTGCTGGAGGAATTATTATCCCAGATACAGCTCAAGAAAAACCTCAAGAAGGAAAAGTTGTTGCTATAGGTGGTGGGGCAAAAACTGAAGATGGGAAAAAAATTCCAATGGATGTTAAAGTTGGTGATAAAGTTTTATTTGGCAAATGGTCAGGAACTGAAGTCAAAATTGATGGTAAAGAATATAGCATAATGAAAGAGTCAGA
>MDTC01151235.1_pt1 | contig 15434 bp, 12 predicted proteins | sample 811181 | NCBI WGS metagenome assembly MDTC01 (sample SAMN05326644, study PRJNA326480) | marine metagenome | isolation source: seawater | place: Pacific Ocean: North | collected 2011
CGGCACCAGGGCTTCCTGCGATTTGTGCAACATATGATATGGGGGCGCCCAGCTTGTCGGCGGGGTAAGAAAGACAACATCCTAAAATTCTGTTTTTTGTATATCTTTGATCATATCAAAACGGCTGAGAACCAATATCTCTACCCGGTCACCCTTCAGAATTTTTAAGGCTGAATCGATATTTGCAGCAGAAATATGCTTCTGATCTTTGATCCGATTCTGAATTGAATAGTAGCCTATCACTGTCGCGGCCGAATATTGTTTAACCGTTTTCCAGCCTTTAACCAGGACATCGGTCTTTTTAGCAGAAATTACCGCGTCCAGATGCAGCAGGCTTTCGGAAACTATCCGCAAATTTGTGTATTTTTCCAAAACCCGCCTGAGGGGACGGTTTTGCCATCTAAAACACCATTGTTGGCGTCGGCGATCGCCCGATTTCCCGGAAAGTGGCGGACACCGATTTCCAGGTTCAGTTTCTCGCAGGCTTCGCGAAGGGATGATTTCACCAAGTTTTCCGGCTTAGGAATCGGTCCAGGCGGTAAGGTTTAAAACAGACTGAGTCGGCGAAATTGTGGACAACAGCAGTAATACCGAACAAAACACTATGGCAGCGAGGCTGATTTTTTTTAAGATGCCGGATATCATCGTTCTCATTACCCGTCACTCCCATACTCTTTGAACAAGGGATAATGGAAAATGATATCAGGCTCTTCCAATTGCACCATCAAGGAGCGGATATGACCCGATCAAATTCAACACCAATGATTTCATAAGAGCGCTGGATTCATCGAGTTCGATTTGAAACACAACTTGTGGCACGATAAAGCAGACAACGTCACCTTTTGCTGCAGCGGTCGCAGTCCGAGGCTTGTCACTGATCAGCGCCATTATGCCGAAAAGATGTCCCGCTTTATTTCACCAAGTACTTTCTTTTCGCCGTCACGATCCTAGGAAACCTCAATCATGCCGGAAGCCACAAGAAAGGCTGAATCGCCTTCCTTAAAAATCACCTCACCGGCAGAGGACTGTTTTTGATCCATTATCCGGACAGCATTAACCAGAAAACCAACTATTCTAATTGCGTAAGAGCCGCGACAAAGCTTTCATCGCCGATTACTTTCGTGATATGACCTTGGCCATGGGTGTCTTCAACCAGAACGACATCGCCAATGGAAATCAAACGCCTTTCACCATCGCTCGCTATCATTTCGATACAGCCTGAAATACAGATAAAGTACTGACGCTTTGGTGCCGGGTGTTCTTCCCCCCCCCACCCGACAGGTAACTCGAAAAACGAAAAACGCGCCGCGTCGGTCTGAGAGGATACGTAAAAAGGAGAAGCCGGCGGTGCAAAATCCTGCAGCGTCAAATCAGCAATGATATCTTCAAAATGAGATTCACCGTGGTCATCGGCGTAAAGCCTGATATGGCGCATGTATTTTTCCAATCTTTGTAATCTTGCTACAGGTAAATCATCCATCATAAAACTAGTATTTTCTAGCTAAGTCGTCCGGTTACTAGACGAGTTGATCACCTCCAGAATAGCCGTTATCGCCTGAACGATTAACCAACCTCAAATATTTTTTGCGGCATCTTGTGAATACTCTCTCCGGGACCGCTATCGTCGATAATATAATTGTCACAGATCCAGGAATGAATATTGGGCGTCATATAGCCCGGATGACAGACAATGTTCATGTTCTTCTGAATGGTCATGGGCTCGTCATGGCGGATCAACGGACGCTCGACGAGATCGTACCCCTGGCCGTGACAGTAGAGTCGGGTCTCTTCGGAACGCCCGTTATCGCGCATGAATTTATTGTGCGCATTCCAGATATCTGCGCACGGCGTCCCCGGTTTCAGCAAATCCAGCGTAAACCGCTGCGCTCTTAGGGTAAATTCGAGCTCATCTTTAAGTTCCTGCTGGGCTTCCCCCAAAACGATAGTTCTGCCGACCTCGGTAAAAAATCCGCCGGCGCCATTGTTCTCGACCAGCATATTGAAAATATCACCTTTCTTGATCACCCGGTTCTGATTGTGGCGGGGACCAATGACGGCGGGTGTTCCATATGGATAGGATTGACACAGGTAAATGCCCTGCTCACTGCCGAAATCATGGCCGACATGGAGAGCTATGGCGGCAACATCTGAATCTCTCATGCCCGGCTTGATATTATCGATCACCGCCTGCATGGCCCGGTCCTGTTGATCGGCGGTTCCTTTGATAAATTCGATCTCTTCGTCACTTTTAATGACCTTGATCTTATCCACCATATCGGAGGCTTCGACATAACTAGCATCGGGATATTGCCGTTTTACATAGTCGACCATGGCGTAGGACATTTGGTAAGTCCCAAGCAGACCGATTGTGCCGTCTTTGAATGCTGCCAATCCTTTACAGGCCAATTCGGGATCGTAGTCGCGTGTGTAGGGGGCGGATTCATAGCTTGGTGTCGTCATTTCCCTTTTCACCCCCCTGACGAACCCATTGCCTTCGACCGGCACTTCGTTATCGCCGCCAAAAGGCCCCTGGTGCACCACCGTCATGGCGTCGTCCCGCGGGAAGATGACGGTAAGGGGATAGCCGTTGGTGGCCGGAATATCAGTAAAATACTTGGCGTAGCCACCCATATGATCATTGTTGCTCTGCATCAAAAGAACATCAATTTTTTCGGCCTCCATAGAAGCCCGCACCGCTGCCCAGCGCCTTTCCAGTTCTGTTGTTGAAATAGGTTTGTTTACCCGTTCCGATATTTTCACCACTTTACAATCTCCTGTTTACTTCCCCGCATTAACGACGTTGATCATCTCGTCCCGCTCGCCGTCCACGTAGTGGCGCAGGTTGGGTTCAATGACCGTCAGTATTCTTTCCGCATACATATCGCTGCGCCCGCCAATGAAGGGCGTCATGAAGACGTTGTCCATATCCCAGAGAGGACTTTCGTCCGGCAGAGGCGCCACCTCATAGACATCGAGCCCGGCGGCCGCAATTTCTCCGCCATTGAGGGCATCGATCAGCGCATTTTCGTCGACCACCCCGCCCCGGGCGATATTGACGAGACAAGAATCCGGCTTCATGGCTTTGAAAACATCAGCATTGACGATCTTGTCTGTATCCGGCCCATAGGGCACGAGCGCCACCAGAAAATCCATATCGGCGACGGCTTCAGCAATGTTTTCCCGAGAATAAATCTTATCGATCCCGTCCACCACCCGGTCGGTGCGGGATATTCCACAGACAGTCATACCCAGCGCTTTAAACGTTTTGGCCATATGTTCGGCAATGGCGCCCATGCCCAGGATGGCCACCCTGCGGGTATCCAGGACCTTGGGCAGTAACCGGTCAAAGACATGCTCTTCTTGGTTTTTGGTTAGCCGCCGTACCTGGCGGTAAAGCGCCAGCATATGTAGCAGCGCCATCTCCGTCATTTGCGGTCCATGTATTCCGCGCCCATTGGTCAAAATGATATCGGACCTGCTGGCAAGAGGTTCAACCAGATGATCGGTACCGGTGATATTGCATTGAACCCATTTGAGACCGGCTGCATTATTTGCCATTTCCGGCGTCAACCAACGGGCGATCGATATCAGAATTTCAGCTTGATTGAGCATACCCGGCGCATCTTCACCATCCCGAACATAAAGGAAATTCACTTCCGGAAATTTCGGTTCCAGGTGATCTTTGTATTTTTCAAATTCGGTATCGACTATAAGAACCGTCGTCATCTTCTTCCCCGCTTTGATTTGTTTTTTTGATTTATTTGTTATTTTGATCCTATGATTAGAAGAAGACATCTTTTTTATCAAGCAGTGTTCAAGTACCGAATGGGAACTCAAACTAGGTTGCCGCCGGCGATTTTTGTAGAATAGTTGTCGGCTTTAGCTAACGGATGCGGGTACCCTTGATACGCCTTCCCGCACTGCTTTTGATTGCCTTCTGTCTGCTCTTTTCCTTGCGGATAGCGGCGGCAATGGAGATTACCGACACCTACCGATACTTCGACAAGGATTTCGATCTCGGCGGCACTAATTGTCTGAAAACCCGTAGGATCTCAACCTGGCCACTTGCGCCACGGAACTCAACAATCCATCCTGGAAAGTCAGCCTTAAAAATTGCCGAGCGCAAACAGTGATGACGAATAGAAAATCGTCCAAAGCGCTGAACTATTTACAGGAATACATAAAGAACAACGTAAAATAATTCTATGCACAGCAACTCGGAATAGAACGTTGACCCTTCACATTTTTTGGCAACGAAATCAATCTTGCCCCGTGCTGATCAACGATTGAAACTCTTACGGTGTCGTCAATAGGTTCGTTTTTTACTAATACGGTCCAAAGAAGCATTTGGCTGGGGCTCCAGGATCAGATTACGCTGCCGCAAATCCTCCTGGGTGGCCTTCATCTGCTCCACTGTTGTTTCCAAATTTCTGGCACTGGTGCTGATTTGGTCCTCCAGTTCAAGTTTGGCGGATTCCTGGGCCCGGAACAACGCCCATTCATGTCCCAGGTTGAATAGTAAGGCCCGCCGGCTGCGACGCACGAAACGGCCAACCAGCGCCCCCAGAAAATATCCCACGAAGAACGGGGCGAGCAACAGTCTTATTTCAAGATTGTCGACCCCGACGACAATTTTTTTGCTGGAAAGAGGCGACAATTACAATGAACGCCGCACCGAACAGGCCATATACGGCTTCGTCGATCGCCCCTGTGTTTGGCGGCGCCATTCGCACTGACGGCAGTACCCGGCGGCGGCGCTTCTTCGTTGTATTCGGTCTTAAGGCCACTCATGCAGGGTGCATCATAGTCGGTATTACATCCTATGCGCAATTCTCGTTTACCGGTTAGAAAACAAGCCTGTGTTCTGCTAACCGGCTAAAGGCTCCAACATTATAACACCAAGATTTAGATCAGTGTCAGATCTAACATCGACGCTATAATTCTGACGGTCCGGCGCGTCGATTTCGATGGTGAAGTCACTGCCTTCGGTGAGACCAGTGAATTCGAAATCACCGAAAGCGTCGGTGGTCGTCGACAACGTGCCGCTGTCGCCGGCCAGTATCACCGAGATACCCTCGGCGCATTCTTCTACATCGCCCGACAATACGACCTCGCCGGCGATAAAGCGCTTGGGCAGACCCACATAGGCGACCGTGGGTTTGATGCCGAATTCATGGTTGAGTTCCTCCATTCGGCCCGCCTGTCTTTTCTGCGAAATGGCGCTATCGGGATCATCGAGGTCGCCGAACAGAATGGCCTCCACCGGACAGGCTTCGGCGCAGCGGGGCATCTTCCAACCATCATCCAGCAAATGCGAGCAAAAGGTGCATTTCTGAGCCACCTTTTTCTCTTCGTTCCAGAAGATCACCCCGTACGGACAAGAGTCCGCAATGGTTTTCTGACCATCGGCTTTTTCCGGATCGATCATTACAATGCCGTCTTCCCGACGGAACACGGCGCCGTTTTCCGCCGCTTCGATGCAGGGTGCGTCCTCACAATTCTGGCACATGATCGGCGTGTAAGTGATCTTGGCCTTGGGGAATGTCCCCCGCTCTTCTTCGACAACCCGGATCCAGCTTTGGCCGAATTCGGAATTAGCTGCCGGTTGCGCGATGGAATAGGGCAAATGGTCGTTGCCCACATATTCGTCCCGGCATGTAAGGAAACAGGCATAGCAGCCAGTACATTTTTCGACGTCTACAATCATTGAAAAATTGGTCATCGTTTGCCCTCCCACTTTTCTATTTCAATCAGATTGGAATTGGGTGCCATGCCAGGAACGTTCTTGGACATCAGTTTGCTGGGCGACAGCATGTTGACACAACCCCCTCGATCTATGGAGTCGGGATCACCCGGATCAATGGGATCGTAGACCCCCGATGAAGCATAAGCGTGAACGACGCCCGGCTTGACCCGTTCGGTGATAACAGCGCAGCAGAGCACGCCTTTTGCCCGGTCGTTATGAAGTCGCACGATATCGCCTTCTTCGATCCCCCTGGCGCGCGCGTCTTCCGGATTGATACGCGCCGGCCAGTAAGGATAGCCATTCACCTTTATGCGGTGCACGGGAATGTCATTCAAAGAAGGCGTGTGCCCGTCATAGTGCGTATGGAAGGTGAAGCGCGGGTGCGGCGACAGCAGCTGGATCGGGTATTTATCGAACTTGGCTGAATGATGGCCTTCCCAACTCTTGATGTAGTGGGGGCTGACGGGTCGTTCGGTATCGTCGGGCGTATGCTGAGCCAAGCTTTCCGAGGCAAACTCGATCTTGCCCGAATAGGTGCCCAACTGGTCAGCCTCGTTGGTGGTCCGTTTGGGATTACCGATATCGGGCGTGTCGCAGCTGCGTCCTTCGGCAAACCAGCGCAGGCCGGGCGTGGATTTGTAATCGTCGGGCACGTTGATGATGTAATAGCCCTTCTTGTCGAATTCCTCCCAGGAAATGTGATCCTTGAGGTCGGAGATTTCGAAAAACGCCTTGGCCCAATCCTTGTCGGTCTTGCCCTCAGTGAATTCATCACCGAAGCCCAGCTTGCCAGCCAGGGCCGAAAAAATGTCATAGTCGGATTTGGATTCCCACAAGGGCTCTATGCATTTCTGCTGGCGCACGATAACCCGGAAATTGCAGCCGTTGGAAGCGTGCTGGGTATAGCCGTTACCGGTACCCCATTCGCCTACGTCTTCCCGTTCCAAATGGGTACAGGCGGGCAGAATGACGTCGGCGAAGCGGGTTTCGCCCGCCCACCAGCAATCCTGGTTAACGACAAACTCCAGCTTGGGGCTCTGATACATGCGGGCCCATTTGGTGGTGTCGTTCATGGTACCGAAGAAGGAGCCGCCGTAACGGTACCATAGCTTGATCTCGGAGCAGCCCTCCGCCGGATAGCTGTAAGGCTTGAACTGCTGCTCCAATGAATTACCGCAAAAGCCCTCGCCGATCCAACTGTAAGGCGGATCTAGGATGGCGTCGGGTACGTCGGGCCGGTAGAGCCGTTGCGGGTTGGGGTTCGGGAATGTCTGGTCGGCGGCGCGGCTGGTGCTCATGCGGCCATCGGGATCGGCATAGCCCGGGAACCAGATGGAGGCATCGAACGGCGCGCCCATGGAGGTTCCCCAGATGCTGACCCCCGGCTTGCCCAGACCCTGCATCGCCTGGAGCAACACCATCATGCGGGCCCACTCGGTGCCGTAAGCCGTCCGGCAGGCGCCGCCCTCACCACCCCTGGCACCACCAGACAACACTGTACGTTTCTTGGCCCACTGGCGGGCCAAGGCCACGATGGTGCGGGCCGGCACACCGGATTCTTCGGCGGCCCAGGCGGGCGTCTTGGCTTCACCGTCTTCTTTCCCCAGCACATAATCCTTGAACTGGTCAAAGCCGACAGTGCGGTTTTCAATGTATTCCTTATCGTAGGTCTCTTCGGTCAGCCAGACATAGGCAATGGCCATGGCCATGGCGGTGTCCGTGCCCATGCGGGGCGCGATCCACTTGCCGTCCATGGCAACGGCGGTGAAATTCTGGAAGGGGTCGATAAAAACCATCTCGACACCCTTGTCCTTCAACCATTGCCGCCAGATGGAGGCATCCTGGCCGGTATAGATGCCGCGGGTTGAATCAGGATCATTGGACCAGAAGACAATCATCTCGGCATTTCGCAGGCCGTCTTCCAACAAATCATACTGCTCTGGCATGCCGAGCCGCCAATAGAAGCCATAGGTATGCGTCGCCCCCCAGTGCCAACCTTCCCAGCTGTCTGGATTGTCAAACACAGGTGTGTAGCCGATACGGTTAAAGAAGCGCCAGAATGGCCCCATCTTATAGCCGACAATGCCCCAGTTATGGTGCGACGATGTCATGCCAGAAACGGCCGAAGGGCCGTAGGTATCCTGCACCCGCTTAATCTCGCCCGCCACCAGATCCAGGGCCTCGTCCCAGCTGATGCGTTCATAATCCGACCTGCCCCGGTTCTGCGGGTTACGCTCACCATTCGGATCAAAGTCCACCCGCTTCATGGGATACTTGATGCGGTCGTCGGAATAGATGCGCTGCCGCTCGCCATAAACATAAGGCGACAGATTAAATTTTTTGGGCGGCGTGTAGGTCTTACCATCAGCCTCGATGGTCCAGGGTTTGAAGTCCGCCTCATCCGCGTCCAGCGCCCTTATGCGCGTGATCTTGCCGTCCCGCACATAAACAAACACCGGCCCCGCATTGGTCAAATTGGTGAATACCTGTTCGGACATGAATAACTCCTTTTCCCCCAACCTCATGTTTTCGTTTTCTTGAAACCATGATGCCCGGAGAACGGACTGTCGTCCAATGGTCAATCATCTGAGAACGATAACTTATAGTTATGGGCGGGGGAATGGTGTGGAATGACGATTGAGGTGGCAAGCATTTGTTGCAATTCCATTGATTCCTACGTTTTTGTTCTCCTTTCCCTTTCCTTGCTACTCTACCACCCATGCGCATCTTGATTTAGAACTTGGCGTGGCAGAGTTTGAGTGAAATCCCTAAAAGCGAGGAGCTAAGGCGCGGAATTTAGCCGCCAAAGCCGACGCCTTGTGTTTGACTGGGTCGTCCCAGGAAGCAGTTCAGGGTAAGGGTAAAAAAATTCGAACGGCGGCTACCTCCCTCTAATCAGATCCGCCGCTTTTTCTGCGATCATGATGACGGCAGCATTGATGTTTCCGCTGATCAAGTCAGGCATAACAGCGGCGTCAACCACGCGGAGGTTTTCCGCACCACGGACCTTGAGGGTCCCGTCCACCACGGATTCGTCGTCACCCCCCATGCGGCAGGTGCCTGAGGGATGGTGGACGGTGATACAAGTCCGGCGGACAAAAGCATCGATGGCGTCGTCACTGTTGACGCCTTCACCGGGACCCAGCTCTGGCCCTCGGTAGGGTTCGAGCTCTGGCCGACCCAAGATCTCCCGGACCCTCCTCAGTGCGTCCCGTAGTTTCACCATATCCTCAGATTCAGAGAAGAAGTTCTGCACGATGCGGGGTGATTTTTCAGGATCGTTAGAGGTCAACCGCACCTCCCCCCGGCTTTTGGGATGCAGCAGCACCGCCCGGCAGCCGAAAGCATTGGGGAAGGGTTTGCGGAAACCAGGAAACCAGGGATAGGCATCCAGAGGTCCGGCGCCAAATAGAAGTTGGATGTCAGGCACCTCACTGGCCGGGTCGAGCTTGAAATAGGCAATGTGTCCTAACGGGAACTGGGTCGCCCTTCCACGCCCGAAAAAATAGGCCAGGGGCAGATCCAAAAGCACCCGATCCAGTCGCATCTGTTCCACAAAAGGGCCGCGCCCGATACGCCGGTAATGAACGCCGGCGGCGATATGGTCCTGGAGATTCTGACCCACCTGGGGCGAGTCAATTCGCACATTGATATCATGTTCTTTGAGGTGACCAGCGGGACCGATGCCCGACAGCATCAGAAGATGAGGTGAATTGATGACGCCACCTGAGAGTATGACCTCCCTGGCTGCCTGCGCTTCGTATCGTTTCCCCTCCTTCACGTAGGTGACGCCGACGGCCCGGTTACCGTTGAATAAAATCTCGTTTGCCTGAGCATGGGTCTCAGCCGTGAGATTGGACCGTTTGAGCGCCGGATGGAGATAAGCGGTAGCGCAACTCTCCCGCCGGCCGTTGCGGGTGTTCTGCTGAGCCCGGCTGAAGCCGTATTGCGAGGCGCCGTTATAGTCGGGATTGGCCGGGTGGCCAGCACCGATTCCCGCCTGCAGGTAGGCATCAATCAGGGGATCGCCGAAACTGGCGTGCACCACATTCATGGGCCCGCCCTGCCCCCGGTATTCATCGGTGCCGCCCTGCCAGTTCTCGGCCCGTTTAAAATAAGGCAAGACGTTGTCATACTGCCAGCCAGGCAAATTGTATGTCCCAGCCCAGCGGTCATAGTCGCCCCGGTTGCCCCGCACACAGGTCATGGCATTGACCGAGGACGAACCGCCCAGCACCTTACCCCGAGCACACTCAATCATACGGTTATCGGTGTGGGGTTCGGGACCGGAATCGTAGTCCCAGTCCACTGTCCGGTCCTGCACCAGCTTGCCCCACATGAGGGGAATTTTAATGAAGGGATGCCGGTCGGGCCCGCCTGCTTCCAGAATCAACACAGATACCGCCGGGTCTTCGCTCAACCGGTTGGCCAGCACACAGCCGGCTGATCCTGCGCCGACGATGACGTAGTCTAATTTCCGCACATTTGCCATGGGGCCATAGTCCAAAAAAAGGGGCCGTTGAACAAGACCGCCCCCCCCCTTTTGAGCAAGTTTATATGTAGTTCTATTGGCTATATTACTGGCCGGGGGCCACCGTATAGAGCACCACTTTGGATTTGTCGGCCATCTTGGTGACTAGTTCCTCGGTGGTGCCGAACTCCATGCAGGCCGACTGGCAGTGCTTGACGCAGGCCGGTTTCTGGCCTTCGGCATAGCGGTGCATGCAGAGGTTACAGAGATCAGTCAGATATGGCATGTAGTCGATCTTGATCTTTTCACCGGTGTCGTATTCGTGTTCCGTCACCCGGATGCCGTTCTTACCCACGGGATAGCTGTTTTCCTGCTGGCAGGCCACTTCGCAGGTGTGACACCCAGTGCAGTAATCGTAGTCAATGAGCATTCCATATTTGGCCATGATTAGGCTCCTTCCTCAATTTTTTCTAATGTGACCAAAGTGGTCTTATACTGTCCGCCGCCGAAACCGGATTTACTTTCCTGAGGCCCGGGTACGAGTTGGTTGATCTGGTAATCCCACACACCGAACAGATTGGGCTCGGCGCCTTCCTGTTCCGGCATCCACCAGCCGTGCAAGGTCTGAATTTCGGTGGGTTTTACCCGTTCGGTGATCCAGGCTTTGCGCTTAACGCGGCCAAGGTCGTTTTTGAGATAGATCCATTCACCATCATAGACACCGTATTTTCTGGCCGTCTCTGGGTGAATTTCCACCAAGGGATCTTGTTCTTTCTCCCGCAGCCAGGGAATACCCCGAAGCTCAGAGTGGAAAAAAAGCTGTGAGCGCGCGCCGGTGATCATGATCACCGGATATTTCTCATGCAGTTCCGGCGTCGAGAGCGGGCTCTGGGGCGGCTCCGTATAGAAGGGCAGCGGATCCAAATCCCAATCTTCGTAAGCCGAGCAATACACCTCGATCTTACCCGACGGCGTGTTGAAACCGGGCTCGCCGTCTTGACGCAACAATCCGCGTTCATGTCGGCGGTAAGGTTTGGCGGGGCCGTCTTCGGGCATCAACCAACCGCCGGCTTCCTCCATTTCCTTAAACGTCTTGCCGGACGGCGCCAGGCGTTCGTTGAAATATTCCTCAGGGGAACCCCATCGCTGGGTGCCTTCCGGGTTGAACCGTTTGGCCAATTCAAAATTGATATCCCAGTCGGTTTTACATTCACCCACCTGGACGCGCTTCTTGATGATTGACAGCGGCGCCCACCATGACCGGAAGCTGTCTTTTTCCGGGAAGGTGGAAGACGGCAGCACGATATCGGCCAGCGCCATTGATGTCGGATTGTGGAAAAGATCAACCACGCACACGAACTCAAGCTTCTTGAGGGCATCGTAGTGGAAGTTGGCCCGCGCCGCCTGGCCGCCCAAAACATTGGCAGTCTGTATCCAGGCGCCTTTGATAGGATAAGGCTCACCGGTCATGATCTGGTCGATCACCATGTCGGGCTGAGCCCAGCCACGAAAATTTTTGACCATCTTATATTCATCGGCGCCGATGCGTTTCTCGGTCAGGGTCTTGACCAGTTCCTCACCGTAGAGATCTACCAAGGCTTCAGTCGAATAGGGATAAGAGCTGACCTCGTGAGACGGGCGCGCGATGACCTGGCCACCCGGGATATCGATGTTGCCGGTAATGGCCCAGAGGCAGATGATACCGTGAGCCACCGACGTTCCGTCGGGGCACATATCGATAGGTACGCCCCAATGGATAGCGCCACGTTTAGCATTGGCGAAATAGCGGGCGGTGTCCGCGATTTCCGCTGCCGGTACACCGGTGATCTGGGAGACCTTGTCCACCGGGTATTCTTTGGCCCGTTCTCGCAACTCGTCCATGCCGTGGACGAACTTGTCACAGAATTCTTTGTCTTCCAGACCTTCGCCCAGAATGACGTTGAGCATGCCCAGCGCCATGGCGCCGTCGGTGCCCGGGCGGAGTTTTAAATGATGTTCGGATCGGCCCGTCATCCAAGTGTTGCGCGGATCCATGGATATAATCTTGGAGCCTTGCTTCATGCAATCGACGATCCAGTGACCGAAGAAAGCGTCTGGGCAGCCGTTGGGCGGATGCTGACCCCAGACGATAATCACCTCAGGCGCTTCCCATTCCGGGTCTTCGTAGCGTTTCTCCAGGAACTGGGAGCAGTCTACGACACCAAAATCTCCCTGCACCGCTTTCATAGCACCGAGGCGCGGCGTGTAGCACGACTGGCCCGACAGCCCCAACTGCACCCAGTTGGGGCTACCGTAACTGTAGGCCAGGAATGAAATAGGTCCGCCTATATCCCGGCCGGTACCCTGGGCAAAGACGATAGATTCGGGACCGTGCTTTTCCTTGATATCGTTCATCCGCTCTTCGCAATAATCGAAGGCTTCGTCCCACGAAATCGGTTCGAACCTACCCGAGCCCCGCTCACCGACCCGCTTTTGCGGGGTCGTAATACGGTCTTCGTGATACATGTATTGGGTTAAGGCCAAAACGCGGGGGCAGGACCGACCTTGATTAAAGGGGTGATTGTCATCTCCTTCTATCTTGATCATCTTGCCGTCTTCCACGTGCAACATCTGGCCGCAACCGCCGTGACAACCGGCACCGGCGGACCACGCTACTGTGGGATAAACGTCTACATTACCCATATCTAATTCCTTCAGTTCTATTCGTGATTCCGGCTACTCACCCATTACCGATCGGGCGCTGCCGTCTTCGATTTTACTGATCTTGCACAGCGTGGTTTTGTATTGACCGCCGCCGAAGCCGTGCTCGGCTGCCTGCGGCCCGGGAACGATCTGGTTGATCTGGTAATCCCAGACGCCGAACAAACTGGGCTCGGCCCCATCTTCTTCGGGCAACCACCAGCCATGTAAAGTGTGGACATGGTGCGGTTTGACCTTTTTGGTGACCCGCACTTTCCGCTTCACCTTACCCATATCATTTTCCAAATTCACCCATTCACCATTGGAGACGTCGTAATCCTTAGCCGTATCAGGGTGAACTTCCACGTAAGGCACAGGGTCTTTTTCCCGGAGCCAAGGAATCATCCGATGTTCTGAATGGAAGAATAGGTTGGAGCGTGCGCCGGTGATCATGACCAACGGATATTTTTCAAATAAATCAGGGGTTTTGACACTGCTTTGTTCCGGCTCCCGATAATAGGGCAGCGGATCATGGCCCCAGTCTTTGAAGGCATTACTCCACACTTCCGCTTTGCCTGTCGGCGTATTGAATCCAGGCTCACCATCCGGACGCATGAGGCCACGCTCGTGGCGATAATAAGGCTTGGTCGGCCCATCCGGCGGCATTTCCCACCCGCCTTTGGCTTCCATTTCGTCGAATGTAGTGCCGGCGGCCTCCAGGCGTTCATTGAAAATATCCATTACCGTACCATAGCGTTGCAGACCTTCCGGGTTGAGGCGCTTGGCCAGTTCAAAGTTAATTTCCCAATCGGATTTACATTCACCGACCTGGACACGCTTTTTAATGATACTCAACGGCGCCCACCAAGACCGGAAGGAGTTCTTCTCCGGGAATGTGGCGGCCGGCAAAATTATATCGGCCAGAGCCATGGAGGTCGGATTGTGGAACAAATCCACAACAACAACAAAATCCAGCTTTTTTAGATTTTTATAATGCAATTTTGCGCGGGCCGCTTGCCCCCCCAATATATTACAAGTTTGAATCCAGGCGCCTTTGATGGGATAGGGGTCACCGGTAACTATTTGCTCAATTGCCTTATCGGGATGAGCCCAGCCACGAAACCCTTTAACCATGGGAAAATCGTTGGCGCCAATGCGTTTTTCATTTAACAGAGTAACCATATCCTGGCCGTAAAGTTCGACCAGTTCTTCGGTTGAATAGGGATAGGTCGTGACACTGTGTGACGGCTTGGCCAACACCTGTCCGCCCGGCTTATCAACATTGCCAGTAATAATCCATAAGCAGGAAATGGCGTGAGCAACGGCGACGCCGTCCGGGCACATATCAACAGGCACGCCCCATTGCACCGAGGCTTGCGCCGCCTTTGCGTAGGCGCGGGCGGCAGCAATTATGTCCTCCGCTGGCACTTCAGTAATTTCAGAAACCTTCTCGACCGGATAATCCTTGACCCGTTCGCGCAGCTCCGGCAGGCCATGGACCCACTTTTTACAAAACTCCTTGTCTTCCAGGTCTTCCCCCAGAATTACATTGAGCATACCCATGGCCAAAGCGCCATCGGTGCCGGGGCGGAGTTTCATATGGACTTTGGCCCTTGAAGTCATCCACGTGTTGCGGGGATCGACGGCGAGGATTTTTGATCCCCGCTTCATGCAATCTACAATCCAATGGCCGTAAAAACCATCGGGACATCCGTTGGGCGGATTATTACCCCAGACCAGAATATACTCCGGTACCTTCCATTCTGGATCATCATAGCGTTTTTCCAGGAACTGGGAGCAATCGGCAATAGCGAAATCGCCCATCGTCGCCTTCATAGCGCCAAGACGGGGCGTATAACAGGATTGACCGGAGAGACCCAACTGCACCCAATTGGGGCTGCCGAAACTATAAGCCAAGAAAGAAATCGGTCCACCGATATCGCGACCGGTACCTTGGCAGAATATCATTGATTCGGCCCCATGTTTTTCTCTGATATCACGCAAGCCATCTTCGCAGAGATCGAACGCTTCTTCCCAAGAAATGGGTTCAAACTTACCAGAGCCCCGTTCACCGACGCGCTTCAAAGGCGTCGTAATGCGATCTTCATGGTACATATATTGGGTCATGGCTAGGGCGCGCGGGCAGGATCTTCCTTGGTTCCAAGGATGTCCATCGTCACCTTCTATTTTAACCATCTTGCCGTCTTCAACATGCAGCGTTTGGCCACAATTGCCATGACAGCCGGCGCCCGCCGACCATACGACCGTGTTAAATTTTTCAATCTTTCCCATCTTCTCTTCTCCGGTTCCAGAAGGATTTACGAATTCTTTTTTTCCAATAGGTGCAAACGTTTGCTGCTTATTTTTGCATTTTATTTTCTCAGCAGTATCCGTATTAATAAAATAATAGTTTCAAATGAAACTAATGTCAACAATTCATCCATTAGAGTGGCTAATAAAGGTTTTTTGGCATTGGGACAAATTTCTGATTGGCAAACAGGCGAACATGAACGGCAAGCCGCTTAATTTTTTTGGCAA
>MDTC01186465.1_pt1 | contig 15432 bp, 4 predicted proteins | sample 811181 | NCBI WGS metagenome assembly MDTC01 (sample SAMN05326644, study PRJNA326480) | marine metagenome | isolation source: seawater | place: Pacific Ocean: North | collected 2011
ATGGACACGTCGAACTTGTCAGCGAACTGGGGCACGAAGGGAATGATCTTCGTCAAGGCTGCTAACTACTCAACGACCTACAGCATCACAGTTGCTGGCGTCACAAAGACGCATGCCACTAGCGCAACGGGAGCGCTAAGCACAATTGCAATTGCAACAGCTTTGCGAAATTCTCTAGCGGGCGACAGCAATCTCAACGCTTTTACATTTACGCAAAACGATTTTGTTATTCGCGTAACTAAGAACGACGGGTCTGATTACGCCATGTCTGCAAGCGACACGCGCAGCAGCACAGACATCAGCTCGATCAAGGGCACGGTGTCTGCCATCAACGACCTACCTGCATCAGCAGAGCATGGATTCAAAGTCAGAGTGCAGGGCTCAGCTGCCACCAGCTTTGACGATTACTACGTTGCGTTTGAAGCAAACGCTGGCAGTGGGTTTGGTCCTGGGGTGTGGCGGGAAACTGTTGCATCAAATATCCAGTATCAATTTGACCGGGCCACTATGCCGCATGCGCTGGTGCGGGCTGCTAACAACACATTTACTTTCCAGCAATTTGCGTGGTCAGGACGCATTGCAGGCGACCTGGCTTCAGCACCCAACCCAACGTTTGTCGGCAGTCAGATAAAAAACGTCAACGTGTTTCGCAACCGCCTTGTCTTTCTGGCGGACGAAAACGTCATCATGTCGGCTGCTGATAACTACGACAGATTCTTTCCAGAGACTGTGCAAACTGTTGTCGACAGCGACCCGATTGACCTGACGTCTGGCGGCACGTCAATCAACTTCCTAACTAGCAGCCTGGCGTTTGCCAACACGCTGCTGCTGTTTAGTGCTCACGGCCAGTTCAGGCTTGACACTGGCGCAACCACAGTGGGCACAGCACTCACGCCAAGGACTGCAACTGTCACAGCGATCACAACCTTTGACCAATTGCAGACGGTTGATCCAGTTGGCGTTGGACGAACTGTTTACTTAGCCATTCCAAAAGGCGCATCCAACACTGGGCTGCGCGAGTTCTTCTTGCCTGACGCATCTGGTCCTGTGCCGCTATCAGAGGAGGTATCGACGCCAGTGCCTAGGTTTGTGCCAGGCAATTTGATTTCAATATCTGCGTCAGTCTCCGAAGAGGCGTTGGCAATGGTCAGCTCTGATCAATATCAACGGCTGTACCTATACAAGTTTTTCTTTCAGGATGACAACAAGCTGCAGTCAGCTTGGGGTTATTGGGAGATCAATGCCGGTGGCAAGATTGTTGGCACTGCTGTACTTGACAGCGATCTGTACCAAGTAATTGAGTACAGCGACGGCGTCTATTTACAGAAGACATCGCTGCGTCCAGAGAACGTAGACAACACAGCAGAGTTTGAGGTGCTGCTGGATCGCAAAACAACAGAGGCAAGTTGCAGCATCGCCGTCAACAATGCTGGCGGTCTTGGCGTGACGTCGACAATCACACTGCCGTACCCAATTGCAACTGCCAGTAAGACAGTGCTGGTTGGCCGCAAGGCGACAAGCAACACGATCGCCCATGGCCTGGTGCTTGAGCCAACAGCAGAAAGCCTGGCCAGTGGGGCTGGCGGCAACGGCACAATCACCGTGCGCGGCGACCTGTCTAACGCCAAGTTTTTTGTAGGCGAAACCTACGAAATGCTGTACGAGTTCTCGACGCCATACGTCAAAGAAGAGCCACCGGGTGGTGGTGTGTCTGTGGCTGCAGGCCCGCGGCTACAACTCCGCACATGGACTGTGGTTTTTGATGACACGTCTACTTTTGAACTTCGTATTACGCCGCAGGGCCGTCCGGTAAACAAGTTTCCATTCAACGGAATAACAACAGGTAGCGGCAACCCAGTGCTGGGCAGCGCTTCACTGTCAACTAGCAGCTTCCGTGCGCCAGTGATGGCGAGAAACATAGACACTAAGATTGAGATATTCAGCGACAGTCCGATGCCATGCCGCATGCAATCAGCAGAGTGGGAGGGCTGGTTGCAGAACAGGGCACCAAGGATTTAGGCGAGGCGCATCAGCGAGCTACTCGCCCGTCTGACTTGCGGCACCTGGCAGACAACATGCGCGCCAATGACGTGGCAGAAGTCATGGCGTGTTCTGGCTGCACGCCTGACCAGATGCTGCTTTATTGCTTTCTACACAGCGTGCCGTGCCGGACGATGGTCAGCAGGCATGGCCACGTCATGGGTATGTGGGGCGTCGTACCTGAAGCGAATGGTGGCAGGGTGTGGATGCTGGGCACAGAAGGCATGGTCGACGACAAGCGTGACCGGCGAACCTTTCTGCGAAAATCAAAAAAGCAATTGCAGAAATTGTTTAGTGACTACAGCGTGCTGTTCAATGTGGTCGATGCCCGCAATACTGTTCACATCCGCTGGATAAAGCACATGGGTTTTACCTTTGTCGCTGAACACGCAGAATGGGGACCAGAAAAGCGGCTGTTCTACGAATTTGTGAGGATCTGACTTATGTGTTCAGTTGTAGTTCCAATTATTCTTGGCGTTGCGCAAGCAGGCCTAGGCATCATGCAAGCCGCGGCCGCGCAACAAGAAGCGCGCAATCAAGTGGCCTTCCAAAACATGGTGGCCGAGCAGCAGAATCAGTCCGATTTACTGAGAACAACTGCTGCGCGAACAACAGAGAATCAACGGGAGACAATGCGTCAGACGGAAATAGACCGCAATACTCAGTTAGCGCAAATTACACGCGCCAATCAGATCTCGCAAATCAATGTGCGGCAGATGCAAGAAGCAGAAGCTGCATCACAAAAGCAAACAGACACAGCAAAGCGTGCATTGCAGGCAGCTGGCAAGGTCAGAGCACAGGGACGGATTGGCGCCAACGTTGATCTGTTGCTTGCAGACGTCCGCAGGCAGCAAGCTTCATACGACTACTACACAGATCGAAACTTGGCGTTTGTAAACCTTGAATTGCAGGAGCGCAAAAAGATTGCGCAAGGCGAGTACGCCAACCGCGTTGCTAATCAGACGCCATACCTGAAGCAGACAATCCTTGATCCGTATGAGCGGCCCATGAGATCAATGCCAAGCAGCATGCCGTATATCTTGCAGGGCGCAAGCGCTGTGATTGGCGGCGTAAGCAGTGGCTTGTCTGCATATTCGTCAATGAAGCAAGCGGGGCTGATTGTGCCTAAAGGAAGCAATCTGACGCAAACAACCACTAGGGGCTTGTCAGCTAATGCGGCAATTTCGCAGTCCTATCGATCAACCTTCCCCACTTACCTTTCTGCTTAAACCATGACTTCTTCTGTACGCGGCCTGTATGTCGGTGGCAAGTCGACTGGTAATACCAATCGGCAGCAAAGTCGGCGGACTGCTCCTGTCGCCACAGGCCAGGGGTCAGCTGCGCCATTAGAAACGCAAGAAATACAAGCGCCGACACTGTCGCCACAGGCGTCAATGCAGGCTGCAGTGCTGCAGGCAGAGCGGCAAGACACTCTTAAAAACATTCAGTTCCCTGCCTATGTTCCACCACCAGAACCAAGCGGTGACCTGCGTGCGCTAACTAAAGCGCTTGGCGGATTTAGTTCATCACTTGGCACGCTTGTTGAAGGCGGCATTCAACTAGAGCAAGTACGCAATAACGAAGCAAAGGAACACGCCCAGGCGCTAGCTGCGCAGGGCTTTGCCTACGGCCCGTTTGCTGATTACGCAGAGCTAACTCGCAATTTAGAAAAGGTTTCTAATGACGAGGCCAAGACGGAAGGCGAGCGCCGTCAAGCAAATCTGCTGCTGACTGATCTCAAGGCACGAGCTAATAGGATCCGGCCGCATATTGACAGCCAAGCTCGCATCTTGCGTGTCCGACAAAACGCTCTGTCGCTTGGTGTTGCTGCATCTAGAAACCCAATTATTGGGCAAAACGCAGACGGATCAGACCTGTTTTTAAACGACCTTGCAGCTGACGATCCGCAATACATTTCTTGGCAAAACAGCTACATCTATGGCGACGTTCAGCTAACACCTGCCGAGTTCAAAGAGGTGTCCGGCGTTGTGCAACAGGCAACGATTAACGACATGTCTCGCCAGAACACGCAGAAGGTTCAGCGAGACGAGCAGCTGTACGTCACAAGCCACGCGCAGCGTATGAACGACTTGGGCTTTCAGCATTTTCAAACCAAAGAAGGCGTGCGCATTGGCCGTCAAACTATGCGCGAAGACCTTCAAAGACTTGTTGACGACCCGCGGTTTTTGGGCCTGAGCGCTGAAGCGCAAAAGAAATCAATTGACGCTTTGTTTAGCAATTACTTGGCGGGCGCCCGGCGGGCTGGCGCCGCACAGCACAACATTGATGAAGTGCTTGAAGTCTTTTATTCAGTAGACGCGGCAGGTAATGAGTCAGGTATTTTTGTTGGGCCGCGAGACCAGCGCGATATTGACGGCAAAGCAAACACAGCATTGCTGTGGCGCTATACGCAAGCGGCTGACTGGGACGTCAAGACAGAAGAAAGCGAAGAGTCTGCAACTGTGACGCGCAACAACACACAAAACAAAGTTGATGGGCAAGAGGCGCAAGCAAAATACAGAGACGAGACTGATCAGATGCTTGATTTGCTGCGGTCGCCTGCGACTAAACAGCAAGCGTTTAACCGCAAACAAGAGCTAATTGACAAAATTAATGCAGACGAATCCTTAAGCACTGGCGGCAGAATATATGCAATTAAAGAGCTAGAAAAAGATTTTACCAGCTACAACGAAGCAACATACGGTGAATTGCTAGACAGCACAAAAGTAAAGATGCAAGATAAAATTAGTCAAGGCATTGAAGCGTATGCCGACTTACGCAAAGAAATTATCGACCAACGAAACAACCGTAATTTGCGACAAACAGACGCATTAGCCTTGCTTAAACAGCTAGACGCGTCTGATGATCCAACCGTTAGCAGCGCTCAAGAAACTTTAAAGCAAGAAAGAACGGCAATTAATAACCAAATAAAAACAAGAGCAGAGCAAGGATATTTAACTCCTGAACAGCGAGGAGTTGTGCGCGGCCATCTTGCTACTTATGAGAGAAAATTTAATCAATTAACACAAGACTATTTAGACGGCAATCTTGACGCTGACGCTTATCAGCAACAAACATCTGAGTTACAGATTGACCCTGAAGCCAATCGTTTGCTAACTGGAGCAACAACGTTTGCCACAACTCCTGTGCGCTTTCAGGGCTACAATACGGACCAACAAACTGGCGAAGTAAAAGGCAACGATCCCAACGCTGTAAACAATAAACTACGCCGCAGAGAGGCCGACAAAGCACTAGCAACTGTTTACAAATCATCTACTAGTAGAGCGTTTGAGTTTGACACAATTATCGGAATGACATCTGCTTTATTTGGCGAAGACAGCAGAGGGTATGACTTCAAAGCATTTACAAAACAGCTAGGCAAAAAAGGAATTGACCCAATTGATTTTTTGATTAAAGAGCACGAAAAAGCTATTGCTGCTGCACGTTTGTATCAAAGCGATCCGCTTGCTAATACGCAGCGCGAACAACTTGAGCAAACCTTGCAACTTTTGCGCGACGCCAAAGCGAAAACGCCTAAGCAAGTGTCATCTATCAACCCATCGACAGCACAGGCAAAATTGGTTGCAGCTCGCGATAATGTTGCTGGCTTGCTCCAGTCACTGTTTATCGCTCCTGCCTCGGCTGCAACTTTGGACATGCAACCCCCACCGCTGCCTCCTATTAACGCAGCCGCACCTGCCAGCATCACGATTAGCCCCGCTAGCAGGCAGCAGGCGATTTTGAAAGCAGCCCAGCGAGTTGGCGTTGACCCAGCATCACTGGCTGCAATTATGTCTTTTGAGACAGGCGGCACGTTTAATCCGCAAGCAAAAAATTCTCTTGGCTACGTCGGCTTAATTCAATTTGGCGACTGGGAACAAAAGACTTATGGCGTTAGCCAAGGTACTTCGTTTGAAGAGCAAGCCGCTGCTGCAGCACAGTTCTTGATTGATCGCGGCGTAAAGCCTGGCGACACTATTGAGCAAATGTATGCCGCAGTTTTGATCGGCAATGCCGCAGGCAAATTAGAAGACGGCAGCGATGGCATGAACACCAAGGACGCCTACGGCACGTCAGTCAACAAGGCTCTTGGCGAATTACAGCCAGGAGGTTCTCACTACAAGAAGGCGGTCCGCTTCCTTAAAGGGGCCTGACGCTGCAAAATAAGCAGAACGGCAAGTGATGTAATGGCTCTAACCGAAGAAGAACTGCAACGCCTGCGCGATGCTGCAGCCGGTTACGAGCCAGGGCAGGAAGAGCCAGAGCGGTTTGAGTCAGGTCGTGACTCTGCTGACGGCGGCGGCCTTGACAACCCAATCACCGCAACGATTGCGCGTGGGCTGCAAAGCGTCGCTATGCCGCTTTACAACCAGGTGTATGACGCTGTCGCGGGTGCGGTCGGTGGCACAGGCATTGATATGGAGAGTCGGACTCAAGACGTTCGCCTCGGCGAAGACGGCGAGTTTGAAAGACGCACTCCGCTTGTCCGGGGCGTCGTGCCATTTGGCCAAAACCAGCCACAGCAGTTGCCTGGAATGTTTGGCGCCAGCGAGGTGCGCGGGCTGCTTCCTACCCGCAACTACTACAAGCTTGAAGAAGACAACAGCAGCTACAAGCTGGTTGAGCGGGATGCGCCGCTGCCATTTATTGGCCGCGTTGACCGTGTCGACACTGGTAATGATTTGCTCAACGCTGGCACTGATGTGCTGGCATCAATGGCGCAACTGGTTGTGCTAGCTCGAGGCGGCAAAGGCTCGTTAGCTTCTCAAGCACCAGGAAATGTGCAGCGGCTTGCTGCAGCTGCAAACCAGCCAAAGCTATTAAGCAAAGCAGGACTAGAGAAAGCCGGCGCTGTTGTCAAAAAAGGCCTGGTTGAGTATTCGCAAGCTGGTCTTGTCCAGTCGTTTATTAATGCTGGCGCTGATCCCAACAGCAATACAACTGCATCTGCTCTTGTTGGAGCCGTTGCCGAGATCCCGGTAATTAAAAACAATGTCAGCAAGGAGGCCATCGACACTGTTCTTAACCCACTAACGATTAACCCTGAAGACCCGCTAGCGGTCAGGCAGATCAAAGCACTTGTTGATGAAGTCATGTTCAACATTCCCCTAGGTGGGGTAATGGAACTTGGTTTCTACGGCTTAAATCAAATTCGCAAGAGCGGCGCCAGGACACCTGCCTTTGCAGCTGAGTTGCACGCCAGCACCGGGAAAGTGTTGGAAAAGTCGTTGCAATTTATGCGAGCCCAGGTCTTGGGCGAGATCAACAACGCTGCGCCACGGACCATCACTGATCCGCAGGTCACGGTCGTCAATGCAGCAGAGCGTCGCGCCAAGCGTGCAGCGACCGACAAGTTGGCAGAGATGCGCAAGATTGAGCAGCTCAGAGACGATGCTGGATTGCAGCGTCCAGAGCAATTTGAACAGCCGCAGTTGCAGCCATTAACCCCGGAAGAGGTGGGTGCAATCCAACAACGCGCCAGCGACGAGCTACAGATTGCTGCGCAAGAGCACGAGACACTGATTGCTAAGGCTGAGGTGGCCTCGTCACCTGGCGTGTCTGACCTGCCAACAGCTCGCCCAGAGCTGCAAACACCTAGTTACGAGCAGGTTGCGACATTGCCCCGCCAGCAAATCTTTGCTGCACCAAAAGCGCTGCAATACAAAGCAGCTGGCTTGGTTACTAAGTCAGGTGCCAGTGGCGTGCTGTCTGATGCAGCTCGCTACAACCCCAACCTGGCTGGCACGATCTTGGCCTGGCGTGATGCCGCTGGCGAAATTGACCCAGCCAACCCTGGCCGTGTTTACGCAGTGGACGGCCACAACCGGCTTGACCTGGCCAACCGCCTTGGTTACGAGGGCGGCGTCAATGTGCAATTTATTGACGCGCCGGACGTTGCTTCGGCTCGGACTATTGGCGCAATGAGCAACATTGCCAACCGCAACGGCACGCCGACTGACGCAGCCAAAGTGCTGCGCGACACCGGCATGAACATTGAACAAATGGCGTCTATGGGTGTTGCGCCATCTGGCTCTGTCGCCCGAGTTGCTATTGGTCTGCGCGATCTGCCAGAGGATCTGTTCAACAAAGTTGTTGCTGGTGACGTCAGCGAGGAAATTGGCTCTGCTATTGGCAAAGGTGGCCTGCCCGGCCAAGTACAGCGCGACATTCTTGGCGTTGCGACTAAGAAGAAGTGGGGCGTTGAGCGTGTTCGCGAAGCTGTAGCGCTAGGCAACGAGGCGACTGTCACCACAGAGATTGATACTGGCGTCTTGCCTGGCCTGGGCTTAGAAGAGCTGACGTCTAGTGATTTTCAAAAACTGCTGGACGTGCGCATTCATGTGCGCGGTCTACTTAAAACAAAAATCAGGGCGTTAGGCGCAGTTACTGACACCGGCAAAGCAAACACGCTGGTCGATGCAGGCAATGTTTTAGACGTCGAGCAAAGCAAAACCACTCGCGAGCAAACAATTATTGGCGAGCGGGTTTTTAACCAAATGGCTGGCATGACCGGCCCGTTGAATGACTTGCTTAAAGAAATGGCTGGGCAGGTTCGACAGGGCAAGGGTGCTGCTGCAGTTGCACGCGAATACTCAGAGCGCATCAGCCAGGTGCTTGACAGCTACATCACCAAAGATCTGATTCCTAAGCAGTCAGCGGCCAAGGCGGCTCAATTAGAGCAGGCACAAGTCAAGGCTAATGAGCAGGCGCTAGAGCAGGCACCGCAAACAGAAGAGCAACGCGCAACACGCAGGAAGGCAACAGAAGACGAAATCCGTCGCCAAATCGCTGACACTATTAATAAGTACGCGGCCAACAAGCCTCAAGCGGAACGCGATCAGCTAATTGAGCGAATAGTTAGCGAAAGACTTGCAAAAGGCGCCATTGTTTCTAACCCCAGCGAAATTGGCGGTCGCACTATTCCGCAACTGCCAGATGCAGAACTGCCAGAGCCACCAAAGCCACAGGTAATTCAGTTTAAAGAAACTCAACTGCCTGTTAGTCTTGCCGATGCACGGGCTAATGCAGGCAGTGTTGAGCTGAAGTTTGAGTCAGACGTCGACCGGGCAATCTTTATTGCAACCAGCAAAAAAGCATCTAAGCGCCGCACGAAGTTTTTAGAGTGGCTGGATAGCGTTGGTATTTCGCCCGAAACAATTGATGGCACAGGCATTCGAATTAGAGAGCACTTAAAACAAGCGCGGATCTACAACAATCCCAACGCTCCTAAGGAATTAAAACTTGGCGATTTTGGCGCATCAAAAACTAAGGGCAGCCTTAGCGGCGAAATTGATTTTGGGCCTGACCCCGGCGGCAGAATTGGCGAAGACCTGACAAACCAACTGCGCATCAGCCAGGCAGATCAGGTCGACTTGATGATGCAAGTGCAAGAAATTGCCGGCCCGGTCAATGTCGAGTTCCGCGATGAAATGAACTTTGCTATGGACGCTGAGCAAGCAAAGTCCTACAGCGTCCCTGTTGGCAGCAAGATTCGCGCAGCTGGTCTTTATTCACCAGATCCTTTTAGCCCAATTGGCGACGTTATTTATTTGGCTGAAGGCTCAGGCGGTCGCGTCTACGAGTTTCACCTGCGCAGGCAGGTTGCGTTTCACGAGGCGTTTCACCGCATCCAGCAGCGCTACCTGACTGATGCAGAGCGCAAAATACTGCAAGACGCTTTGCCAGAACTGCGCCAGCTGGCCGCTAAATACAACGTAAACTTGCGGCAAAAGATTCTTGACGGACGCCTGTCACCCATTGAGGTTCAGGCCGTTGCGTTCCAGGCAATGGCAGACGATCCAAAGGTTGTCACCAAGAAAGCAACCTGGGCTAAGCCGTTGCAAAAGTTGCTGGATATTGCGGCACGCGTCAACAACTGGCTCCAAGGCCGCGGCTATCGCACGTGGAATGACGTGTTTGAGTCAGCTGCGTCTGGCGAGATGGCAGCAACCCGTGAAGCAAGCGAGTACCAATCTGGCTTGCTTTCTGCTTTTGCAGTGCCAGACATTGACCCAGAAGAAGCAGCCAAGAAATTTTCGGCACGTCGCAAAGAGGGCGACGAGCTAATTAAAGCTGGAGAGATTGAAATTGACGACGCACTGGCAAACGAGGTGCGCCGTGGCATCAGCCGCAGCGGCAAGACCCGGTACATCGAGCACACCCAGGAGGAGCTGACGTCTGCTTATTACGCTTTGCGGCGGGTAATGAATGAAGACATGGCTGACTTAACAGGCATTCCTGAGTTCAAAGAAAGCGATATTGCCCGCGCAGCACTAGATCACATCAAACGCTTCGACGGCCCGCAAGAAGTAATGGAAGGAATCCAACGAATGTTGAATGCAGGCAGCCCTGAATCTGGCCAACACGTCATTGCGCTAACTGCGTTGCAGATGATGCGTGACAACACGCAGAACGCAGCCCGCTTGCGCAGCATTGAGTACGAAAACGCTGTTGAGCCTGACTTCAAGGCAGAGCAACTGAAAGCACTTGTCGTTTCCTACAGCGAAATGACGCAGCTTGACCGCCAATACCGGCGCATGATGCGCATGACCGGCCAAATGCTCCGTGTCGGCAAGAACAAACCTGCTGATGGCGCATTAGACATGCAGCTGCCAGTTGGCCAAAAACTGCGAATTAACGGCAGCGCAGAGCGTATTGAAAGCGTTTTAGGCAATGGCTTCACAGCAGAAACAGTGACGCCAGGTCTTATGGGTGACGGCATCTACATGACTACTGACGCCTCAACCAGCATGGACTGGGGTGACAACCAGGCCGTTGGCTCACTGACGTCTGACGTCAAAATCATGGACCTGTATTCGTCTAACAAGCGCATCCAAGACCTGTTGCGTGAACTGGATTTGGGCTCACCGCTTGCTGACGGCAAAGGGATCAAGCTCACTGACGAACAGATTGAGGGCATTCGTGACTACGCCGCACAAGCAGGCTTTGACGGCATTCGCTACGAGGGCAGCTACAAGCCAGGGCAAAACCCGTATGACGAAGTTGTTGTCTTTAACAAAGACGTTGCTGACAGGATTGTTGACAGCGACGTAGCCACTGACCCAGAAGCTGGCGACGCAACCAATGCTGTTGCTGCAGGCATTGACGGGGTGCTGCGTGAGCCAATGCAGCCAATGACAGAACTGCTAGACGAAGACCTGCTGGCCAAGATCCAAAACGGCGTTGACGACGCAGAGGTGCAAGAAGTTGGTGCAATGTTCTCGCAACTGGTGCGCGAAAAGCCTGCTGTGCAAATCCACATGGCTGAGTTGCTTGAGAAAGGTGGCAAGGGCAGTGTTGATCGCAACTACTTGTTTGAGGCGTACCGGGGCGCCATCCTGTTTAGTGGCCAGACCTGGTGGAAAATGGGCCTGGGCTCTGCCTACCGAACTTTGACTGCGCCTATTGCAGAAGGTGCCGGCAACGCAATCATTGGTGCTGCGCAAAAGCTGGCCGGCCAAGACACGCAAGCTTATTTGTCTATGCGTCGAGCCAGCTTGGCACCGCTTCAGATGCAGCAATACCTGTTGAACGTGCCTAACGCGTTCCGCATGGCGTTTACGTCGTTCAAAGAAAACCGCAGCTTTGGCCGCGCTGGCTTTACTGGCGGCACCGATTTTGACGAAGCCATGCAGGAGTCGTTCCAGATGCGAACGACAAACAGCGGCACGCAAATTATGCAAGAGGTCGACTTCAGCGATCCAAACAGCGGCAACATGGTTAGCCACCTAAACCATGCCCTGGGCGTGGCGTCAGCCAGAGACGTCTACGACAAAACTGGCAAGGCAGCGCTGTCAGTGCTGGGTCAAGGCAGTCGAGTAGCAGCTGGCATCGACACGTTCTTCAACTACATGGTTGGCCCTGCCCAAAACCTGACTCACAACCTTGACGAAATGCTTACTGCTGCAGAAACACAGCAAGGCTTAAAGGGCCAAAAAGCATTTGACTGGGCGATGACAGAAGCGCTGGCTAAAACCAAGCGTCAATTTGTCGACGTTCATCTAGCTAACGGCACTGTTGTTAAAGACGGCGCGATTACAGGCTCTGCAGCAGACGAGATCCTGAACTTCATTCAGTTCTCAGACAAGCTGCGGCTATCTAAATCTGATATTGCAGAGCGCACTTACACCCGCGGCATTGCAATTGCTCGCGAAGAAGGGCTAACGCAAGCGGCTGAGATCCACCAGCGCGCCATGCAACACATGGAGGACGTGCCGGAATGGGCAGTCTCATGGACGCAAACGCTAAACATCCCTAGCAGTGCGATTAACGAAATACACCACAACGTGATTGGCAAATGGCTAACGCCAATTATGAAAACGCCCGTCAACATTGTGAAATCAGGAGCGCGAGCATTTGGCTTGGGCGTGTTTGTCGATACTTGGTGGAAAGACATGTTGAGCGAAAACCCAGCCACTAGAGCGCGAGCTATTGGCGAGATTGCTATTGGCTGGGGAACATTTGTGCTGATCAATCAATTAATTGATGGCGGCGTTATTGAAACAACTGGCGCCAACCCAGCCAGCTATCAGCGCAGCCAGCTCAACGAAATTGTTCGGTCTCCAGGTTTTTCAATTCGCGTAAACACGCCCGACGGTCCAACTGATTGGCACAGCGTGCAAGCGTTTGACACGCTAACTACCGCGCTAGCCATTGTTGGCCGCGTCCGTACTGACGCAGACCTGCTTACAGAGCAGCAGGTTGACGAGCAAATGAACGGCGCTCTTCTGCTTCTTGCTCAACTGGTTCGCTCAGTTGGCGCTGACGCCTTAACGCGTGACGTTTTTGGGGGTTTAGACGAGCTAATGACAACGATGCAGATGATTCAAGGCAACGAAAATGACGACGGCATGGACATGGCCGAACGCCTTGATCGCGCCGCTAGTTACATCTTGCCTCGCAAGGTCAGCAGTTTTGTCCCTGCTTTCTTGCGCAATCTGCAGAACGACGCCACTGAGATGCGCTTTCGTGCAGATCGTGACGGCTACACGCCTGACGGCCCGCATGGCTACGTCATGAAAATGTTGGAGCAAATGCGCTCAAGCGTTGAAGTGCAACTGCCTGGCGTTAATCAGCAGCCAGTTGTGCTTGATCCAATTACTGGATTCCCGCTGCACAAAGCAAGCTCGGCAGATACTTATTTAGAAGCGCTTGAGGCCAATCGCTGGCTAAAGGCTGCAGCACAGCAAGGCATGCCACATGCAGCGTTTAAGTCAGTTAAAGGCGCTGATTACATGCCAGTGCATACAGAGTTCAACTTGCTGCAACAACATCACTCCACGCCAATTGTGTTCTATACACGGACAAACCTGTCAACCAAGCGGCCTGACGGACGAACCATTAACCTCAACAAGCTCGATAGCCGCGGCCTACAAGTCACAGCAAACGACACCAACGAAATCATTGCGTTGGGCGCCACGATCAAGATCAACGGCAAAACAATAGAGCAGGCACTTGCGGAACGCATTGCGTCACGCCAATACCAAGCGCTATCACCACGTCGGTCTGGCATCAAAGGCGAAGAGCAAAAGAGCCAGCGCCTTATTGAACTTTATGCAATTACCAAAGCCTATCGAGAGCGTGCTGTTGGCATTTGGCTGGAAACAACGCCGCGAGGTAATGAGTTTTTACAAGCGCACGACGAAAAAGTTGCTGCTGACAACGAGCAAGATTTCATTGATGACCAGCGCAGGGCTGTCGACCGCGAAATAGCCGCTGCATTACGGCCTGTTGTCGAGCAAGATGAAGCTATCGCTGGTGCGCCACAAGCTAATGGGCGTGTTGACCAAGAGGTTGGTAACTTTATTCAAGCAGTCGGAACCTAGTAATGCCGTTCGCAGAGGACTCGTACACGGGCAATGGCTCCACTAAGGAGTTCAATATCTCCTTTGCGTACATCTTGGAGAGTCACATTGAAGTGGCTCTCAACGAGGTTGTAACCACAGCGTTTGCGGTCGACACGTCAACCAGCCCTAAGAAGGTGGTGATGAACACGCTGGGGTCAGAGACCTCAACGCAAACGACTACGGGCGCCCCGAAGGCTGGCGTCAACGTTGTGGTGCAACGGCGCTCAAGCCTTAACGCTGCACTGGTTGACTACACCGACGGGTCGACTCTGATTGCAGACGACCTTGATAAGTCGAACACACAGTTCTTGTTTTTGTTGCAAGAACAGGACGACGAGCAGGCGGCAAACATTCAGTCAACGATTGAAGGGCAAGACGCACAGAACAAAAAAATTATCAACGTCAATAACCCAACTAACGCACAAGACGCAGCAACCAAGAACTACGTCGACACTGGTTTCCAGCCGCTTGACGCTGAGCTAACTGAGCTGGCGACCATGTCGTCTGGCACTGCCGGCGCACTGGCAGACCTGACACAAGCAGAGACACAGATCCTTGATGGCGCAACCGTCAGCACGTCGGAGCTAAATACGCTTGATGGGATTACTGCGTCTACGTCAGAACTCAACAAATTAGATGGCGTTACCTCCAGCACGGCTGAGTTAAACAAGCTGGACGGGGTTACAGCAAGCACTGCTGAACTCAACATTGTTGACGGCGTTACTGCAACTGCCGCTGAGATCAATGCGCTCGACGGAATCACTGCGTCTACTGCCGAGCTGAACAAGCTGGATGGCGTCACTGCATCAACAGCTGAGATCAACCTCTTGGATGGCGTCACCGCCACAACAGCAGAGCTGAACTTTGTTGACGGTGTCACTTCTGCAATTCAGAACCAGATCAACGGCAAGCAGCCGCTGGACTCTGAACTGACAGAGCTGGCCACCATGCCGGCAACTACAGCATCTGCTCTTGCCGATCTAACGCAGGCAGAAGTGCAAGTGCTCGATGGTGCCACCCTCAGCACTACAGAGCTGAACACGTTGGACGGCGTTACGTCGACAACAGCTGAGATCAACGTCCTAGATGGCGTCACTGCCAGCACTACCGAGCTAAATGTTACTGATGGTCTGACTGCATCAACAGCAGAGATCAATCAGCTGGACGGCAAGACAGTTAGCGGCACGTTGACACCAGCCAACACCAACGACATTCCGACCAGCTCGGCAGTCAATACGTTTGTGTCTGGCTTGCTCAACGCCCTGGGCGGCTTTGTTGCCATCGCAAACGAGCTCAGCTTTCCGACTACTAACCCTGACCCCAGCGATAACGCGGGCACGGTGGTGTCAATTGCTGATGCCGGTGGCGTTGTAGTTGATGCCAGCGGAGTTAGCGCTACTGGTCGGACTACCGGCAACGTCACAGTCACAATCAATGGCTTCCCTAGCAGCCTGCATAGCGCCACTCTGGGTGCCGGCCTGGGCCTGCAAGTACAGACAACAACCACACTCAACACTTACACCTATCACAAACTCATTGCCAAAGA
>MDTC01209868.1_pt1 | contig 15426 bp, 21 predicted proteins | sample 811181 | NCBI WGS metagenome assembly MDTC01 (sample SAMN05326644, study PRJNA326480) | marine metagenome | isolation source: seawater | place: Pacific Ocean: North | collected 2011
AGTCCCACTCGCGTTCGCACGCCGGAGAGTACAAGAATCGTTCTCTCATGCCTGCCAGAGAACCCTGGTAGCAGGCGTTCTCACGCTCATAGTTGTAGGGCCGCAACCGCTACGAATGGTGGCCGCGAAGTGGGGGTAGGGGAGACAAAATATGAACTTTCCAGTAAGGTGCCGACCATGGACATCCTGGACGGCATCCTTGTATTAATTGTTGTCGTGTGCACGGCCGGTCCCCTCATTTATCGCTGGTGGACCGGACGCGATTTGTGAACGCAAGGCCCGGGCAGCAGACGTAAGTAGGGGCTTCTATTCCGTAACAACACCTGTAAACGCTCCCTGCGGGCCTAGGTCGAGCGGCACCTGTCTGATGGGATGCTAACGTCGGGGAATTAACAGGGTGTGCACGATCCTTCCGTCTGTGCCGGTGACGGTCACCTTGAGTTCGGAAGTCGTGGCGTCTACCCGCGCGACCTGGTCCTGGCCAACGACAAGCAGGTGATAAGAGTGCTCGACGTCTGGCCCCGGCGGCGCATACGAAAAACGATGCCGATGCCCGGCAATTACCAGGTCCACATCTGCCTCGTTGGCTGTCTTGACCCACGCATCGGGGCCGTCGACCAGCCAGCCCCACCCGGGCTGGTGCATCACGATGACGCGGAATGGCGCCTCGGAAACACGGTCCGTGGTCTTCACGTGTTCGAGGAACCATGCAAGTTCGTCGGCACGGTAAGGCACAGTCCGGTTCAGCTCCGCGTACACATTGGTGTCATCCGGCTTGTCTTCGGCGGTGTCGAGGACCATCAAATGGACTGGCCCAGCGTCTCGCGCATAATAAAATCGACCTTCTGGCGCCGGGACGTAGTCAAAGAGTCGTCGGGCGAACGGGCCGCGTAGTTCGTGGTTGCCGCGGGCGTAAATTAGAGGCTTGGTGTGCGCCAAGCCGGCCGTGGTCGGACGGAGCCAGGCACGGAACAGGTGCTCCTCGGTGTCGATCCAATGGAAAGCGTCGCCCGTGTGCACCAAAAAGTCTGTGGAGTCCCAGTCTATGGCCTGGTTCAACCTATTAATGCGGCCTGTATCCTCATGCGTGTCCGTGACGACGCTGAAGGATACCGACGGGCTGCGACGATCGAACGTAGTGAACTGGTGCGGCCCGCTGCGAACGTCCAACCCTTTGTCTGGCCAGTACGCCTTGAGCTTCACGACGCGAGTCGCGACGACCTCATAGCTGTAGCTGGTGCCGGGCAACAGTTTGTTGAGATGCACGACGTGGCGTGTGCCGACCGGAACTAGACCATCCAACTGCGGCTGGGCCACCAGCGAGAGGTCGCTGCCAGGCCCGTATCGGACCTCCGCATGACTGGGCGTGTCAGTGAGCCAGACGACTGTCACCGTCGTTTCGCTCGTCGCTACCAGATACGGACCTTCCGTGATGACCGGCCGCGTGTCGAAGACTCTGTAAGGCTCGGATTGGGCAAAGGCCGGCGCAGCCACTGCGAGTACCGCTACAGAGAAGATCAGCGCCCGACGAACCATGATTCTCCTATGCACCGTTTCCTGAGAGATCTTCATAGCCTTCGTTGACACCTCAAATCGTCGTAGTAGGTACCTAAACTCTACGCTGCTGACAGCGGAGTTTCACGGGTGGCCACAAAGTGGGGTTAGCCGACCTACCAAGAAGTTTCCGTCGTGCAACGCTGTTTTTGTTGAGATTCAAAGAATGGGCCGCTGGTTAAAGTTTCAAAGAGCAACCCCGTCTGCTCCTCCAACTCCTCCAACAGCGCTCCTGCCGCACGAGCCTCTCTGACGCAGCGTTGATAAGGAGACATTAGGAGATACAGGGAGACAACTACAGCTGTTGCTACAAGAATAATGACTACCTGCGTTGGTTTTGGGTTCTTGCTGAGTTTTTCAAACGACAGTAGATAACTCATCGCCGAAACTCTACGCCGGTAGCGGGGGAGTTTCACGGATAGCCGTTGATCAGGTGACGGGGTAGCCTCGACTTCTTCTCAATATCTCAAGGAGTAAAACCATGCAAAGAACATCCGTTGTCACTGCAATACTCGTCTTCATTCTGTCTGTCAGCGGTAGTTGGTACACCGCCCAGGCCCAAGGAAGCTCCGAACTGGCAGGCGCGTGGATCGTCACCAGCCGGACGTTGCCCGATGGCGAGGTCAACTCGTCGCCACAGCGCGGTCTGTACGTGTTCACGGAGTCCGGGCACTACAGCATCATGTACGTGACTGGGAACGAGCCCCGGCCCCAGCTTTCGGGCGAGCAACCATTGGGAACACCGACCGACGCTGAGAAAGTGGCCGCGTACGATAATTTCATCGCCAACTCGGGTCGTTACTCGGTGGACGGTGATGAGATCATCATTGAGGCCTACGTGGCCAAGAACCAAAACTACATGGCGGCCTTCTCAGCACAAGACCGCACGAACGCCGCAACCATGACGTTCAGCATCGAAGACGGCATCTTGACGCTGCAGCGCACCGGCGGATTCGGCGGATGGGGTGTAGGAGGTTCGGTGACACTACGCAGACCGAGGCAGCAGTAGGGCAAGCCAGCACGGACCGCAACCGCTCCGTCTAGCGGCCGCGAAGTTGGAAGGGTAGGCGAGGGTAACAGCGCCCGTAGACACGACTACCAGCCAACTGTAGGATCGTCCCAATACCCGTATCGTAGTGCAGGTCTTGAACTTTTGGTTGCTAACAGGAGGGGACAACATGTGCACGAAACGACTGGCAATCGCAACGCTCGGTGGCGGTATCGTCATGTACGCGGTTGGCTACCTGATCTGGGACATTGCATTCGCGGAGTTTTTCGCTTCAAGTGGTAGCGCCAAGGTAGCCCGTGAAACAGCACTTATCTGGCCCCAGATTTTAGGGACCTTCTCTCTGGCAGCACTTGTGGCACTCGGGGTCGGAAAAGGCAAGCAATCGTCGATTGGCGAGGGATTCAAGATAGGAGCGTCGGTGGGCTTCTTGGTTTGGTTCGGTGTTGACTTCATCCGGTACGGGATGAGCGACGTATTGGATCTGACGGCTACCATCGTTGACCCGCTACTGGAGATTGTCCGGTCGGGGATTGGCGGGGCTGTTATCGCAGCTTTACTAAGGAAAGTTGAAGGCTGACGGTCCCTCCATAGAAGGGGGATGGCTCCAAGATGCCGGAACTCTACGCCGGTAACGGCGGAGTGTCGCGGATGCCGTCGATCAGCCTCTGGCGCTGGTTAGCGGAGGGCGCTCACATTTGCTCAAGAAAGTGGCGAATCTTGGCCTTGGTAAGCAACAAACCGCTCAATTTCCGGTTGCCGTAGACCAAAGCTGGAACAGATTTCACACCTGCTTCCATAGCAAGATCGCGATTGGCGCGAAATCCTACTTTGTCGATCTTGAGGTCAGGGAAGTCTTTTGCGACGCTGGCAAGCGCACGGCTTGCTAGGTGACAACGCAGTCATAAAACATCATGAAAGTAGGTCAAGGATTTCATTGTGGCCCTCCTGTCCACGAAGATCTCAGCATCGCCCTAGATTCTAGACTCCGCCGTACCAGTGGAATCCCCAATCGGAATTGATGCCACCGGTCCCCTTGCCAAATCCTACCATCGAGTCGACCACCTGGATCGATTTCAGCCATTTGAGACTCTTGTAACCGCACTGACGCTCGACCCGGAGTCGCACGGGCGCCCCGTTGCCAATCGGTAGATCTTTCCCATTGAGGCCGTAGGCGAGAATCGTCTGTGGGTGCACGACCTCGAACATGTCGTAGCCTTCGTACCAGCCGTCGAAGGTGTCGATGACGACGTAACGCGCGCCCTCGGTCACGCCGCCTGCTGCCTCGAGCACCCGCAGCAGTGGTGTGCCGGTCCACTGGCCAATGGCAGACCAGCCCTGCTCGCACACATGGGCGGTGATCTGCGTTCGTGCTGGCAGATGCTTGAGGTCTTCCAGTGTTAGCGACAACGGTCGCTCAACAAGTCCGGTCACCCCTAGCCGCCAGTCACTGAACTGGCTGCTCACCAGTTGCTGATATGCCTCGCTCCGTGGTGGTCCGTGCCACTGGGGAAAGTCGAGAGTGATATCGCTTGGCTGGTACTCTCGCGCCAGTGGCTGATTAGCGAGTAACCAACGGTTGGTGCTCATGGTAAGCACGTCAGCCATTCCGATCAGGCCGCCTCGGATGGTAGGTGGCATAAGGGCATCCGAACATCCGCCCGTTACCAGCAACCCACCGAGCGCGGGGACACTCGACAATAGGCGACGACGCGAGATTCGGTTAGGGTACGTGTTCTGTGACTGTTTCGGGCTTGAAGCCGGCTTGTTCATGTCTCCTCTGTGGGCAGCTGGAACCTGCCTGTGATCATTGCACGAACGCGGTTAAGCACTCCAGCTCGTAGCACCTCCAGTACATGCACCATCACGAACAACACGAACACAACGGTGCCGATCGAATGCAGCGTTCGTGCTGACTGTCGGCCCCCGAACAAATCGAGCAGCCAGGGCCACGCCGCCGTAAAGCCAGGTGACTGCGCGAGTCCAGTCAATAACATCAGAGGCATGAAGAGGAAAATGAGCAGAAGGTAGGAAACCTTCTGTAGCGTACCGTAGTTCGTCGCGGACCCGCGCGCCGACGAGAACCAGCGTAGATGGTTTAGAACATCGACACCGAGATGCGTGGGCGTGAGTTCGTCGCGCCGGGGAAACATGCGGTCGCGAAAGTGCCCCGTCTTGATGTTCCAAATGACATAGACTAGCCCGTTAATAAGCAACACCCAGGCAAACGTGAAGTGATAGTTTCGTCCCCACATGCGGTTGCCCAACGCGCCTGCCTCGTCCCAGGAAATACCCCAGTCCGAAAGCTTGAAAACGGCCGGGAAGCCCTGGTAACCGGTGTGGCCCCAGTAGAGTTCGGGAAAGTCCAGGAAAATGTGGATGCCGCTGACCAACAGATAGCCGCTGGCAATGACGTTGATCCAATGGCAGATTCGGACACTATAAGAATGGAGTGCAAGCGACTCGCGGGCGCCGACTCGTGATCTCTCGGACGCTACGATGGCGTCGTGGTCAGTGTCGACTTGAGATTGCATTCCTTGAACTCCATGAGTACCTACTTGAATGCCGAAATTCTACGCCGATGGAGGCGGAGTTACGCTGGTGGCCGTCGACCAGATGACGGGGTAGGCGGACAAAATATGAACTTTCCAGTAAGGTGCCGACCATGGGCATCCTTTTAGACATCCTTTTGATCATCGGTCTCCTGTGCTGTTTCGGGCCGCTCATCTATCGCTGGCGCAACGGGGATTTCTCCGGTAAGTAGGTCTTCGATTCCGTAACAACACCCGTAGACACCCTCTGCCGACGATGCCCTTCTCGCTGTGGCACCAGATGACACCAGCGGATGTCGAATATCTACAAACCTGCCATCTCGGCGATCCTGCCCGAGATGGCCATCGTCAGCTTCAGTCGCCGGTTGTCCTGTTCTAACTTGTCGGCCCTGGACTCAAGTAACGTCGCTTCACTCATCATCGGGTGGCCCGCGGGTATCCCGTTTCAGTATTTAGGGGCGTTGCTCGCTTGGTCGTGCTAAAGATATTACTGGCGTGATACAGGGTCCCCGACGTCGTGTCTATGACTACGATGCTCGACTCGCCTATCACGAGCTGATAGCGCCCTTCGCCCATGGTTGCCGCGGCAGCGACGAGAGGCTGTGGGGCGATGATGTAGTTGATGGCTGGCATTGAGAGTGCGAGGGCGATGACGGTCAACACAACCTTGGTATAACGATCTACTTTCACAACGATTTCCCCATAGTTTAGAGATCACTTTAGTGCCGAAACTCTACGCCTATGGTGGCGGAATTTCGCGGGAAGCCGCTGACTGCCGTTGCCTCGCCACGCGTCCAGGGATAGTTTCATCGGCAACGGAACCACTCACCGAGGGAAAACGATGAAAACACGCCGCATGATCACCTGGATAACTGCTTTCATTCTGGCTGCCGCCTTACTGCCGACCGAGTCGAGCCATGCGGCTCAGCAGTGGACTGCCGAGAAGCGCGGCAGCGACAACATCACGATTGTTTCCCATCTGCCGCTCGGGCCGGCGCGCAATGTTGCCGATATCGAACTTGAGCAGGAGATGGACCGCCCTTACGCATACGTTGCGCGCATGGTCTACGGCGACTGGGGCGAGAAGGGCATGGACATCATCGATCTGCACGACCCGGCTCGGCCCAAGGTGATCTACGAGTGGCGGATCGAGAATCAGGATCTGCACGCGGGCAACGGCGCAATGGACGTTAAGCACTTCAAATGGAACGGTCGCTACTACGTCGTCCAGTCGGTGCAGTTCGGCCGCGGTGGCCCCGACAGTGACATGGGCGCGGTCGTCCTCGACGTCACCGGATTGCCCGATCCGGAAACGGTCCGCGAGGTCGGCCGCATCCGTGCGCCGGACAAGCCAGGTGGTTTCCACAACATCTTCGTCTATAAGCACAGCAACGGACGCGTTCTCCTGTTCAGCACCGTCTCCAGCCCGATGGCGCACGTCTACGATCTCGGCTACGTCGTCGAAGGGCGCGTCGATGAAGCGTTGGTCGCCACTGTGCCGCTTCCCGGCGACTACAGTGGCGGCGGTGGCAGCTACCACGACTTGTATACCGGGTACCACACGGACAGCGAGCAGGATCGCTTCTACGGCGGTGGCACCGGTGGCTACTACGTGTTTGATGTCACCGACCTCGAGAACCCCGAACTCATCGTCTCGCTGACCGGCATCTCAGGCGTGAGTTGGGGACACACGTTCACGCCGAGCCCCGATGGCCGCTACGTTGTCGCCGAGGCTGAATATCAGCACGCACCGCTGCGCATCTTCGACCTGCAGCCCGCGCTCGACGGCGAGGTGCAGAACATCCGTTCGCCGATTTCGGCCTGGACTGCCGACTGGAAATTTCTGGTGCATAACCATGAGGTTCGTTGGCCGTTCGTATTCGTTTCCGGCTACCTCGATGGTCTGCAGATATTCACCCTCATGGATCCCAAGAATCCGGTGACATTGGGCTACTACGATACCTTCCTCGGCCCGCCCGCCACCGAACGCTGCGAAATGTGCGATGGCACGTTCGGCGTCGACGTTCGCAACGCCGACGGCTTGATCGTAGTGTCCGACATGTCGACAGGATTCTGGGCGTTCCGCATGGAAGGCTTCGGTGGCTGGAATGGCGAGAGCTGGGGCATGCCGAACATCTCGAGCGTACAAGACTGGGACAAAGGCCCGACGGGGCGCCGCTGACCGGGTCGATTCGAGAGTGTATGAATACGGCGTTTTTGGGCGGACTGCCCGTTCGGCAACATTGTCTTCAACAAAGGGTTAATCGAACGAATGGAGAATCATATGCTCAATTTTGTCGCTGAATTTGTTATGTCTCCCGTGAGACGACGGGTTGGGTATGCAAGGAAATCTCTGTCCTTGGGCTTGTCCTTGTTTTTGATAGTAACTGGGTCCATGGCTACCCCTTCGATAGTTGGTGCCCAAGTCTCTCGCGATCAACTGCTCGACTACATGGAGCAGGTACGTAATGAGAATGATTTGCCGGGAATGTCAGTGGCCGTGGCTGTAGATGGCGAGATCGTATTCTCGGAAGGGGTTGGTTACGCCGAGTTGGACAATCAGGTTCCTGCAACCGGGCGGACAGTACACAACGTGGGGTCAGTTTCTAAGGTGCTTGCGGTTGTCGGTCTTATGAAGCTGGTCGAAGAGGGGAAGGTGGATCTAGACGCAACGATCCAGACGTACATGCCCTACTATCCGGAGAAAGATATTCCGGTCACGGTTCGACAGATCCTCACGCATACTTCAGGGATCCGGCACTACAACGGAATAGAATTTGGGCCCTACGGTCTGCTAGCCCTTCGCCACTATGATGATTTCGAAGAGGCAACGGAGCTCTGGCGTGATGACCCGCTTGTGTTCGAGCCTGGCAGCGCGTGGATGTATTCCTCCCACGCACATAACCTGCAGCATGGGATTGTTGAGGCTGCATCAGGTATGGATTATGAGGAATACTTGAAACGCTACGTGTATGAGCCTTCGGGCATGGGGGCAACCCAGTTCGACGTTCCCAGACGTGTGGTCCACAACCGGGGCCACGGATACGTCCGAGATGGCGAAGGGCGCTTCATCCACCCTCCGCCGGAAGACCCAAGTTACAAATACGCGGGCGGTGGGATCATTTCGAGTGTGGAAGACATGGTTCGGCTGGGACTCGCGCTAAACGAAGGTCGTATCCTCCGACCAGACACCATCGAGGAAATGTACCGGAATCAACTTGACCCATCGATCATGCAGTTCGTGGGTGAGTGCAGTATGGGGGAGGAGGGGTGCTCAGCGCTTCCGATAGGTCATGAGCAGGCGCTTGCATGGTTTATTCGAACGGACCAGGCGGGTCGTCACTACCCAAGTCATACGGGAACGGTGAAGGGGACACGTTCATTCTTGGCCAACTTTCACCAATACGGCGTGGTGGTAGCCTTGCAAGCCAATGCGCTCCCATTCAACTCAGCAAGATACGGTGAGGCGATCGCGCAAATGTTTCTTCCGCCTGCAGCCACTGGAAGCCACTGAGTCGGCATCGGAACTCACTCGCTACGAATATTGACGGCTAAGTGGGGCTAGGGTTATTGCCACTCTGACGATTGCCAGACCACTTCGCCGTTCTCGTCGAAGGAGACGAAGCCGGTATCGTTGATCCAGGCACGGATAGTGCCGTTCTCGCCGTAGTAGCTGATGCCGTCGGTGCTGATCGAGGCGCGGTTGTTACCATTCTCGTCGGCGAAGGCGATGCCGTCGGTCCCTATGTAAGCGCGGTTTTTGCCATTCCCGTCAATGGTCCGGAACGCGCTCGCTCGGATTACCTGTGGTCTCTGCTCAGGCACCACGGCACCGATCAGGGACGCTGCCGCCATCACCAGAAGTAACGCACCCACCGTCAGCTTCAGTCGTCGATTGTCTTGCTCTAGCTTGTCGAGTCTGGCCTTCACTACAGTCGTTTCACGTAGCATCAGCATCCTTCGTTTGAGTTAGCTGTGAATGTTGAAAATCTAAACCGGTAGCGGCGGAAGTTTGCAGGTAACGGGCGATCAGGCGGCGGGTACCAAGATGGAACCTCGTTATAGGTTTATTCGCTAGTCCTTCAAAATATCGATTTCCCTGAATTTCTTCTCGAGCATTATTACCTTGCCAAGTGCCGCAAGTCCGAAAATAAACTCGGTAATTCCCATGGCTTCCATGATTGGCTCCGGTTTAGTAGGAGTCGTATTAGGTACGCCCGAATAGACTTTGCAAGGTAGCGACAGCGCGCTGAGGATAATATTAGAAGTATGAGAACAGCGACCCGGTTATTGAGTGGGCTGCTATGGCAGATGGTCAAGGCTCGGTTTCAATTTCTCCATCGGGCGGTAGGTTGGTTGGCTGCCCTCATGGTTGTCTATGTTTTGTGGACAGTGTGGACGTGGATCAGGTAAGCCTAATCGGTCACGAGCACGCCGGTAGCTTACTGATAGTGGGGGGGCGCGCACCTGAACGAATGGTGGCAGCTGATTGGGAAACGGAAAATTAGTATCCAACCCACCGGTTGACCAAGGCAACAGCGTCAAAGGATTGAACATGATGTCTTTATCGCGTAATTCACGCCATAGTGACTCGCGCATCGCAGTTACGTTTCCTTCCATGATGTTGTTGGCTCTCGTTGCCTTGAGCGGCTGTGGCGACCCTGACGCGGGTGGCGGAACGGACGCGACGGTCTTCGAAGGCGCCCGATTGATCGTAGGCGACGGTAGTGAGGCCATCGAAGACGCGGTGTTCATCGTCGAGAACGATCGCTTCACTCAGGTTGGGTCGAAGGCGGACGTAGAGATTCCCAGTGGTGCTACGCGCGTCGATTTGGGGGGCAAGACCGTTATGCCGGCGCTCGTCAACGCACATGTCCACCTAGCGCCTGAGCGAGAGGCCCGGACCGATCAGGTTCAGCATATGGCGTATTACGGTGCCGGTGCGGTGTTGAGCTTGGGTTTGGACACGGGAGATGTGCCGTTCGAGATGCGGAACGAGTTGGTACGTGATGGTGCGCGGTCCCAGAGCGCCGGGCGCGGTATCACCGCACCGGAACCCGGTCGTTCGGAGGTCCCACATTGGGTCACGAGCGAGGAAGAAGCACGATCCGCCGTCCGCGAGTTGGCGGCACAGCAGGTGGATTTCGTCAAAATCTGGGTCGACGACCGGGGTGGGCAGTACGAGCGGTTGTCCCCAGCCTTCTACGGTGCAGTCATCGACGAAGCCCACGCGAACGGTCTTCGAGTCACGGCCCATGTTTTCCGGCTTGAGGATGCGAAAGGCCTTCTTCGCGCAGGCATCGACGCATTTGCGCACGGTATCCGAGATATGGATATCGACGACGAGGTCCTCGCCCTCTGGAAGGAGCGCCCACACGTGGTTTTGGTCCCGAATCTTCCTGGCCCTGGTGTGGCGCTGGATTTGAGCTGGCTCGGCGGTACCGTGCCATCTGAGCAACTAGCGGAAATGCAAGCGTCGCAGACGGATCGGCCTGCGGCCCAGGAATCGTTCGGCATTCAGGCCCGTAATCTGAATCGACTGAATAGTGAGGGAATTACGATTTCGTTCGGAACCGACGGGAGTTCACCGTGGGCTGTCCATCAGGAGATGGAGGACATGGTACGGGCGGGGATGAGCCCCGCCGAAGTGATCACAGCTGCGACCGGTACGTCTGCCGAATTATTGGAGATCGGGGATATTGGAACGATCGCAGCAGGCAAGAGTGCTGATTTCATTGTCCTGGATACGAACCCGCTGGACGACATTACGAACACGAGACAAATTGACACGGTCTATCTCCGGGGTTCCGCGATTGACCGAGAAGCGCTAGGGGCGCGATTCCGAGGAGCATCGCAGTGAGAACCCGGCTGCCGGCACGCTTGCTGGCTGCGATCTAGCGTCCTTCATGAAGACCGTTGTTACTGTCGGTGCGGGGTTGCGCTGGAGTCGTCACGCGGAGAAAGGTTGCGTAGGTTCCCGGGTAGCCATGACGGTACTCTTTAGCGCGCGGGTTAACTCATCAGGCTCGGGAGACCCGATCCTGTATTTTGTTCCCGACCTCATGACGATTTCAACAGCGTCAAGGCCCTGTATGTTGTAAAGCCAGCCGTGAGGTGTCAGGCGGATACCAACCCCCCAATACCATTTGTTGCGAACCGGATACGCGTCGACGATTTCGCTCATTTCAAACGATTTACAAATTAATCCCAGCCCGAACCGAGCCTTCAGATGGCCCCGTGATACCTCTACCCGAAATGAAGCGAAAAGTAGGAGAAGCAAGATAAAGGCCGTCAACATTATCGAGAGAAACACGGACACAAGCAGGGGTTGTGGAATGAGCACCATAAGCAGTCCCAGCAATCCGATCACCGAGAGGAACACAGCCGTTAGAATCTTGCCGAACTGGTGGTGAACGTAACTGGGGCGGGTCATGCTGCCTTCCAAAACAGCATGGCCGATCCAGTGAATAGCGCAACGAAGAATCCGTTAACTGATACGATTTCCAGCGGCCCACTATAAGGGGAGCCCAATCGCCCGACGAGCGCAATCACGGCCACTAACGTCTGAACTAGCGCCATCGCGAATAAAGCACGAGCCATTCCTCCGGGTTTGAAGCGCGCGATAATGGCACCGATTGCACCGACGACGATCACCCCGGCATACATCAAGTTAGCGTCATTGTTCTCGGATCCGATGATGCCCACGGCACCGTTCACCCAGACGAGGAGCAACGTTGAGCCGAGTGCAAGAATGACAGCGGCTCGGTATGCGGCTTCGCCAGTCTTCCTTGATGTGAGTTCAACAGCGATACCGATTCCGATGATCAGGGTCCCGACTTGGGCAACATTGGCCACCCATGGCGGTTCACCGATCAACTGCTTCCCAAGCAGGGCAAGTAGCAACATGAGTACGCCGGCGGCCACGCCGGCTAGCCTCCAGCGCGGTCTAAGCGTCTTTTCCGCGCTTCCCTCTACTTGTCTCCATCTCCAAGCCATACTCAATTCCTAAGAGCGTTTCCGCAGAATATCTATTTCCGCTGATACGGCAACTAGAGCAACAGCAGTACCAGAATAAACATCTGAAGCAATTGCAACAGAACAACCGCTGCAAATTTCTTTTTCATAATCTCATGGTGTTGCTGCAGTGCTATGGCGATGGGCTGAAGGTCTTCCCCAACATTGTCTATCTGGGGGTGTTCTGAGTCGGTCATAGATTGCTCCTTCCAGAATGGAGTTAGGCGATTTACTCGGCCGGGCCGCTTCGTTCGAGAATCACGATGTGTTCGTCGCGGCTCACCATTCCCACAACCTCGTATCCGTATGCGACTGCTTCGGACATCTCTGCCTGCAGTGTTGACGTGAAGACGGTCGCCAGCAACATGTACTGATACCTGCGAGAGCTGTTGGGCGACTTCTCCATGATCATGAGGATCTCCTGGTCACCCCAGAAACCGGTTTTCGAGACCATGGTGGCCGGCAGGAGGCGGAAGCCTTTCGACGCGGCTTCATCAATCTCCCGTTGCATTGTTCCCGTTAACGTGGTGGCCAGTAATAGGTACTGATAGGTATTGGGCGGTGTGACAACCTTTTCAAGGATCACCGCGATCTCGTCACCGCTCGTTGGGGAGCCGGTCAAGATTCGGTAGCCGGCCGCGGCAGCTTCATCGAGTTCCCGTTGCATCGTCCCCGTCCTGGTCGTGGCCAGTAACAGGAACCGCTCCGACAGGTCCTGCTCAGGCACCGTGGCACCGATAAGGGGCAGCGACGTAAGTGCCAACAGAGACGCACCCACTATCAGCTTTAGTCTCCGGCTACCTTGCTCTGCATTGTTTCCTTTCGGGTTTAGCATATTCGTACCCTCAGTCCTGTCTCTCTTTTGTGAACGAATTCGCCATACCATCGTTGACCCGTTACTTGAGATCGTTGTTGGATACTGTCTTTCGCTGGAGCGTCTTCTGGAGTCGGTCGAGTTGATAGCCTCTGTCCCGAAGACGTTGAAGGATGTCCTCATAGATGGTTTCGTCCATGGTCGGGGTGCGGCTCAGAATCCAAAGATAATCCCGGCTAGGATGGCCCACAACAGCGTAATCGTATTCCTTACCGAGATCGATGATCCAATAATCACCCCAGAACGGCCTGAAAAAACTCACCTCCAATTTGGCATTCGACCGGCGATCAACCACCCGAGCATGCCCACGAGCAGAGTCCTCTGGCCCGTCTATGGACCCCTTGCGGCATCGGTTAACGACGTTAACTTCGCCGTCCTCACGAATAATGTACGTCGCTGTGGTGGCGGTGCATCCTCGCTGGAAGCGTTGCGGATAATTGGCGATCTCGTACCAGGTACCTGCGTAGCGCTGAAGGTCTACGTAGGCAACCGTTTCAAGTGGAGGTAGTTGTAGCCTCACTGTCGTCGTTGTGGCGCACCCTGAGATGAGTAGGGCGCAAAGAATAATGACGAGATTGTTAAATCGACCCATTTTGCGTATTCGTTTTCAGGCCTGAAGCGCTCTATTCAACGTCGAGTCTGACCATGTCTTCAAGTGTCTCTCGGCGCACAACCACACGGGGTTTACCGTTGGCCGCGAATACCACGGGCGGCCGAGGCACTCGGTTGTAAGTGCTTCCCATTCCATGGCCGTAAGCGCCCGTGACTGGTGTCGCTAAGAAATCATTGACGGCCAGGTCCGGAGGTACGGGCGCCTCGCTAACTAGAATGTCGCCCGACTCACAGTGCTTGCCGACGATACGGACTATGTTGGGCCGCGGTTCAGTGACTCTGCCGGGAACAAATGATGTGTAGTCGCTGCCGTAGAGTACGGGGCGGGAATTATCACCATACCCACCATCCACTGCGACATAGGTGCGGATACCGGGCACATGCTTGATGGTGCCAACCGTGTAGACGGTGATCGCAGCGCGGGCCGCTATTGACCGTCCAGGTTCTGCCGATACGTGCGCAGTCACCCCAAGGCGGCCGCAGGCTTCACGGAGCATCGCGCCCCAAGCGGCGATCGTTGGCGCGGATTCGGATTCAACGTACGCTGTACCGAGACCGCCTCCCACCGACAATTCTGGAAGCCCGAGCGGCTCGGAAAACCCAACGACGACTTCGAGGGCTCGCGAGAAACTATCGACTCGAAACACTTGGCTCCCGATGTGGTTGTGGATTCCGATCAGTTCAACGCCCGGATTTGCACGTGCCGCCTTTACCGCAGCTGTTGCCGCGCCGGACTCTACACCGAAGCCGAATTTCGAGTCGTTCTGACCGGTGGAGATGTATTCATGCGTCTCCGCCCTTACGCCAGGCGTGACCCGAAGGAGTACTCGTACGACCATACCGTCGTCAGAGTGCAACTCCCGGAGGCGGTCTAGTTCATCGAATGAATCGACCACCACGCGCCCCACGCGGTGTTGGCGTGCCAATGTAAGTTCGGCAAGTGATTTGTTATTGCCGTGAAGAACGATGCGATTGCCGGGAATTTTAGCTCTGATTGCGGTGTGAAGTTCGCCGTCGCTTGCGACGTCCAGGAGCATGCCTTCTTCGTGTACGAGACGCGCCATCGCGCGACAGAGGAACGCTTTTCCTGCGTAGGCCACACCGTCACCGAATGCGAGGATCGCTTCTCGGCAACGGGCGCGCAGGTGTGCCTCGTCATATATGAACAAGGGGGTGCCGAACTCTGCAGCGAGGTCCTCGACGTTACATCCGCCGACATACAGCTGGCCACCATCTCCCACTTCGGCAGTGTCGGGCAGAAGCGAGAAGGGAATCGGATCGCGGCGATCATTTACGTCATTCATGGTCGCGACCTCAGATTAATTCAGGCCTCGAACTGTGTTCACGGTAATGATTAGCTCCCTGGCATGAGCGGCTTCGCACACTTTGTTTCCGGCGGCTCTAGGACGGCCAGAATGGTTCAGGAAAGAGACGTCGATGCCAGCAGAATCAGCGATTAATCACGTAGGGCGGTGAAGACAAAAGCCTAACAAAATATGACTAGATAGCTAGTTGGGAACACCGCTGACTCTGAAATCCCTGGTCGATCTGTAGTGCGCACATTCGTATTGTTCGGGCTGTGTTATCGATCGAAATGTGTGATGCCGTCTACGATGACCGTTTGCGCAACTGCCCATGTACTGATTGGGCGGCCCTCCCAAATAACGATGTCTGCATCCAGGCCCGGTGCAAGAGTGCCGGTTTGGTCGGCGATGCCGAGAATGGAAGCTGCCTCAGAAGTTACCGCCATGAGCGCTGCCATTTCAGGTAGGCCGTGGGCTTTTGCGACGACCGCTTCCATTGCCACCGACCTC
>MDTC01160381.1_pt1 | contig 15425 bp, 16 predicted proteins | sample 811181 | NCBI WGS metagenome assembly MDTC01 (sample SAMN05326644, study PRJNA326480) | marine metagenome | isolation source: seawater | place: Pacific Ocean: North | collected 2011
AAATAATTTTTTTAGCTATCGATGGTAGACGCACAAATTTTGCAATAATGTGTTTAAAATTATGATTTGATTGTTGTATTGCTGATTGCAAATTAGCAGCTTTATTTTTATCTAAGTCCATTCTTTTTAAGATCGAAACCTGTTTTTTTGTAATTCTATACTCCGGGGGAGTGAAATTAATATCATAGAATATATTATCATTATTAATATTTATCTTTTCTGTAATATTTAAAAAATCATTTGAATATGACGGCCTTATTAATCCATTTTTAATATCTCTTTCTATTACGCCTAAATCTAAGTATCCATTTTCATAGGCACTTTTCACACAATCATTCCATAACTTTTTATATCGTGATGAATCATAGTACCATGGTCTATCTGATATTAATGATGCAGAAACAATATTGCTATTAAGTACACTTTCAGGTAGTTGTTCTGTTTCTAGCTTATAATCATTTATTTCATTATATGTAAGCTCTTCAATATCTTTCCTAAAATTACTAATCGATACTCTTGAATTATTAACAATCGTTATGTCTAAACTTGATATATTTTGAAAAACATTTGTAGCAATATCTTTTGCAATTGTCATATTCATAATGGTATTTGCAGGAATAACATGACCAGGGATATAAAGAGAATATGTATTTGGGGCTTGATTAAAAGCTTCTAAAATCGCTGTCAACTTATGTGCAGAGTATTTTGAAATATCTTCCCATTTAGTCTCATTGTTTATATTTGATGAGCTCAATACATTAATATTCGCTTGTTTTGAAAGGGTATCAGAAAATTGTCGTAAAACAGCTTTGTGAGTCTCCGGCTGATATTTATCGTCGATAATTACATTATAACTTGTCATGTTATAAAATTATAATATGCAACGCAAGAATCTCCTATCTATATGTCCTTTCCAAATTTCAGATATAAGTTCTAGACGAGTAATATCTCCAAAGCGTATCGCTTCTCTCAGCCATTTTATCCAAAAATGAGTTAACGGATGCGATGGATTTCTCCATGGTTGGGACCTTACATGACTGAAATGAGTAAGTTTTGTATTTTCCTTAACAATATTAAAGTGATTCCATGAGGGATCTATGCTTTGAATTTGTGACTGATCAAACCAGTCAAGCTTCATAAAATTTTTATAATGAATCTCACCTTCTTCTAGTTGTTTTTTGTTTGAAACTACATTACTAAATAACGATTCTGGCAACCAATCCTTTAATTTTTCACAGTTCAAGACCATAACACTTGTTTGATTGATTTGTCCCACCGGTTTTTTGCCAAAACTACCCTCAGCATTATTAACCAATGCTATGGAATAGTCATCGTTCAATGTATCTGCAAGCTTGTTAATGTCCTCAAAAATAAGTTGATCAGCATCAATATATATTGCTTTACCTTTAAAATTATTATAACTGGGAACAAAAAATCTTACAAAACCAAAATTGGTACCTCCAACTCTCTCAACTTCTTGTTTGCATGGGATTAAATTTATATCGCTATTTGTATATTTCTTTATAGAGTACATAAGCACTTTCTGAGGAATTAACTGATTATCTTCCGTACCAATATATATGTTTAAAGTCATTATCTTTTATATTTTTCCGGTATTTTTATCTTTCCTAACTTACTAACGATTTTGTCCATATCTGCATTATTATTTAATAAATCATATTGTTCTTCAATCATATGGTATCCAATAATTGACGAGAGATTGAATAAATTTATTCCTTTTTTCCTTAAAAAATCTTGAACTATAAGAGTTCCTTGAACGTAACTATCATAATTTCTCTGTCCCTCTTTGAGAACTTCTTGATCACGAAACTTATTTTTATCATATTCAGCATAATGTTTGCCTCCAAGCTCCATACTGTCGCAACCAATTGTATATATTGTTTTCGCGCCCATGATCCAACATAATTGAAGTGCGGCATGCAATGAACAACCCTCTGGCGTGTAATACAAGATATCTGTATTTTTAGTTAATTCATATATTCGTTCAATTTCATGATTCCAATCATAAAAGTAAAAGTATTCATGATCCCAATCAATTGGTGCAGAAGTGTCTCTTCCTCTACCTTTTGCAATAGGATACTTTATACCATAAAAATTCGGATGAAATTTATTATTCTTATGCTTACCTTCTACAGAATAATTAATATGATGCATAAAAGCGATAGGTGTTATATTTTTATGAATTTTATAACTACTATTCAACGACATGCAAATTTTATCAGACAAGTAATCCATAGGGAATATATTACTAGTAGGACCGCTACCGATAATATAAATTTCTTGGCCAACATATACATCTCTTAATTCTCTTAGCCTCATTTATTTTTCACCTACAATTCTCATATCTCTTGGGTCTTGATGTTTAAATACAGCTTTTTCTTGACGCACGTTCTTAAATCCACATTCTTTTAAAAGTTTAATAAGACTCCATGGTGTATATCCCCAACGATGGCACATTAATGGGTCTTTCCATCCCGGATCTCCATAGAGGGGCCACATAGCAAATTGACCATCCTTGATATCGGTTGTTTCTGCTAGAGATAGTTTCTTTGGGTTTTTAGCCAGTCTCTTTGCAGCAGTATGTATATTAGGACATTCTAAAATAATTAAACCAGATGGTTTCAAATTCTCACGCCAACTTTTTAGAAGAATATCTGCTTCCCAAAGATAAAAATGCTCAATTACATGCACAGCTAAAATTTCATCAGCAATATTCTTCTTAAAGGATAAAGTACGCAAATCTGAAATAATATTTACAACATTTCCTTTTCGAGATTTCATACAGTCAACATTTATATATCCTGGCAAGATCTTATCTCCACACCCAAGGTTAAGTCTTATTTTATTATCATTAGGTGGAGGTATAAATTTCAAAGGGGCAATCCCTAAAATAGTCTTTATATTTTTTTTAAGCGCTGTCCAGCTTAGTTGGCCTCTTAAGAACTTATAAATACGCCAGAAAAACATAAATATTCTCTTCAATTTATTTAAGTAATATTTTAATTTGTTTTGTATTGCTATTTTAATAGTCATATATTGAATTTGGGAATAATTTAAGATACAACATAACACAGGTTATGGTTTATGTCTTACGTCTCTTAGAACTTCTTGAAAAAAAAATTCGTATTTATCACATATTGTATCTATCGAATAATTATATGATTCCGTAATATAGTTTTCATGAATCGTTTTTCTTAGCGTATATGATTCTATTAATCTATCTAATTGTCGTTCAAAAGATCCAGGTTTATCTGTAAAGAATAGTGAATCTCCTGAATCAGTATCATGCGCCGACATCTCGTTATAATGAATCAACGCTGGAGTTCCTGAGCCCATTGCATTTGCTAGCTTAACATTTGATTTAAAGTTTCTTGCTAAATAACTAGCATAGTCACCACCTCTTGTAAGAACAACTATGTCCATATCAGTAAATTCATTAGGATTTATAATAAATTCTATATCTCTCTTTTTACATATTTTTTCAATTCTTTTTTCCCATTCTCCTAAAAAACCAACGCCTTCATAGCCAACTTTCTTGATATTTTTCCTTATTGGATTAATTTTAATATGTGGCCAATAATGGTGGTAAATTGTAGCTTTATTATTAACAAGATTGCCTAAAATCTTTTCCATGTTTTTAGTCGGAAAAATATATGCATCTGCATTGATTTCATTCCATTTTTTCGAAAAGAGTTTTTTAGCTTGATTGTCATTGATATACAGAGCATCATCATTTGGTTGTTCCCAAGAATCAACAATATCATAGACAATTGGTTTATTTTTTTTTCGTGCTAAGTTTATCAGCTTGAAATTCGGTTTTTTTACAACACAAATGATGTCAGATTCACTAATTATTGCTTCATTAGGTTTATTTATAGCTTTCCAGTTAGCTCTCATTGCAGCAATTTGCTTACCTCTTATTTCCCAAGAACCTGCTGAGGTATTACTTATAAAACATACATTAATTGGTGAAGTTTTTTCAATATTTTTATTATTGAGGAAATCCGTACCTTGATTATTAGCACCTGATCTGAAACCTTTCTGAAACTTATCCACCTATCTAAGGTTAGATTTTTTTTAATATTAAAGCAATATAGAAGGTTATGTTTTGCATGAAACTCGATCTTCTAAATTTATCCTTATGAAAAATAGATAATCGTTCAAAGATATTACCAGATCTCTTTTTATTAAAAGCATTAATTATATCTAAATTATTCTTTTTTAATACTTCCTTATGGCCAGTTAGACATTTAATATTCCTATCGGTCCAGTTCAGAAAATCTCCTCTCATAAGCATTTTAAATCTTTTTAATTTAGAAAAAAATGTATTACTAGTTCCTGTTAAATTATCACTATGCAGCCTATATAAAACAGAAGGCCTTAAATCATAAAATATTTTAGAATCATTGCCAGCAGCTAATTGATATATGAACCAATCATGAGAAAAGTAGGGGAGATTTCTTATGTCTGTAATTAAGTTTCTTATTTTATTATTGAAAACATATGTATTACCCCCAGCAATTGATTGAATCAATGAATGCTTAAAGCTAGGTTTAGTATTGATATTATTTATACCTATTTTTTCATCTTTGTTATTTATCAACATAGTTGAAGAACAATACAAGTCATAATTTTCTAGATACTTTAATCCTTTAGATAATTTGTCACTCAACCAAATATCATCTTGATCCGAGAAGCAATAATAATCATAATTAGTCACCTCTTTGAGTGCACATAAAAAATTCATACAGCATCCAAAATTATTTTCTCTTACTGTTATAGTGAATGGTAAACTATAGCTCGATATAATAGATTTCATTTCTAATAATTTTTCTTTAGAGGATCCATCATCATATAAATATAGATATATATTTTTATGTTTCTGATTAGAAATACTTTCAACTTGTTTGTCAAAATATGATAGATTCGGATTATAGCTGCATAGTATAACTGCGACTTTATTTTTCTCTGATGACATTGATATACTTTAGCACGACATAAATATTTGACTATGATATATTATTATTTCGTGATATGTTTTTTGAATATTGTGATAGGAGGGTAGACTATGAAATCGGACATTGAAATAGCTCAAGCGGCAAAATTAGAAAAAATAACAAGTATTGCTGCTAAATTAGATATCCCAGAGAATTCCCTCGAGCCTTTTGGTCATTATAAAGCTAAAATTTCATTAGAATACTTGAATTCAATAGAATCAAAGAAAGATGGCAAGTTAATACTTGTAACAGCTATTAGCCCTACTCCAGCAGGTGAGGGTAAAACTACAACCTCTGTTGGTCTTGGTGACGCACTTAATCATATAGGCAAAAAAGCCCTAGTAACAATCAGAGAACCGTCTTTAGGACCTGTTTTTGGAATGAAAGGTGGCGCTGCAGGTGGAGGGAAGGCACAAGTAATTCCTATGGAGGACATTAATCTTCACTTTACTGGTGACTTTAATGCAATACAGCTAGCTAACAACCTCCTGGCTGCAATGTTAGATAATCATATACATCATGGAAATAAACTTGCTATAGATGTCAGAAGAGTTGTGTGGAAAAGAGTTTTAGATATGAACGATAGAGCACTAAGAAGCACAGTATGTTCATTAGGCTCAATAGGAAATGGTTTTCCAAGACAAGATGGTTTTGACATTGTTGTTGCATCAGAGATTATGGCAATATTTTGCCTTGCAACTTCTGTTAAAGACTTAAAAGAGAGACTAGGTAAAATTGTCGTAGCATACACTCGTGAGCGAACTCCTGTTCTTGCAAAAGATATAAATGCTCATGGAGCAATGACAGTCCTATTAAAAGATGCCATGAAACCAAATCTTGTTCAAACACTTGAAAATAACCCAGCTATGATTCATGGAGGTCCCTTCGCAAATATCGCACATGGATGTAATTCTGTAATTGCTACAAAAGCTTCTCTGAAGTTAGCAGATTACGTAGTTACTGAAGCTGGATTTGGAGCCGATTTAGGGGCTGAAAAATTCCTTGACATAAAATGTAGAAAAGCAGGTCTCAAACCATCTGTTGTTGTTCTTGTGGCAACAATAAGGGCATTAAAATATCATGGCGGATGTTCAATTGATAATTTAAATAAGGAAAGCACTGATTACCTTTCGAAGGGACTAACAAATTTAGAGAGACATGTTCATAATTTGAAAAATCATTATGGGTTACCAGTTGTAGTTGGTATAAATGGCTTTAGTTTTGATACTGAAAAGGAAAAAGAATTACTCAAGGCAAAATCAGAGGAGCTAAATGTGCCTATAGTATCATCTACTCATTGGGCGGATGGTGGCGCTGGGGCAAAAGAATTAGCAGAAACTGTTGTTAAAACTATTGATGAAGCAGAAAATAATTTTAACTACCTGTACCCTGATGATATGCCTCTATGGGATAAAATGGAAACAATTGCAAAAAAAATATATGGCGCTTCAAGCATATCGGCGCCAGCAAATATTAAAAAACAAATAGCTGATCTCCAAGATAATGGCTATGGCAAGTTTCCAGTATGTGTTGCAAAAACACAATATTCATTCTCCACAGATCCTACTCTGAGAGGCGCCCCTTCAAATCATGAAATACCTATTAGAGAAGTTAGGCTGTCGGCAGGCGCTGAGTTTATAGTAATGGTATGTGGCGATATTATGACAATGCCAGGCCTACCAAAAGTACCAGCTGCAGAAAGGATAGATATTGATGACGATGGTAATATTATAGGTTTATTCTAATAATAGCTGTAAATACTTTGGTCTAAACTCTAACTATATGCTTTTCTATAAATGTAGTATTATCATTTCTTGTGGAACTTATACTTCAAGCATTTACTAATATATTTGAACTTAATAATAGCTTCAAAGAAGTAGTAGTATTGTCACTTTATGTTTCTGTAGGCGCTGCAATCATTTCATCAGTTATATCTATCTATTTGGCTAGTTACATGGCTATTAAAAACTTCTTAGGTAAAAATGTTATCACGCTTATCTTTAACTCTCTAATGAGCCTACCTCCGGTCGTTGTAGGGTTAATATTGTATATAATATTTTCCTCTTCTGGTGTTTTAGGATTTATGGATCTTCTATATTCTCCATATATTATGATTATTGCTCAGTTTATTATTATTACGCCTATAATAATCTCACTATCTCTTAAAAGCCTAAATGATCGGTATAGTCTTTTAGATGAGTATTTATTATCTTTAAATACAAGTAAAAACAAAATACGAAGAACAATAGTATTTGAATCAAGGTACGATCTTTTAATAATAGTCATAACCGGACTGAGTAGAGCCCTTTCTGAGGTAGGAGCAGTAATAATAGTAGGCGGTAATATTGATAACTTAACCAGAGTGATGACAACTAGTATTGTACTCGAAACATCCAGAGGAGAGTTATCATTAGCTTTAAGTTTAGGTATATCGCTAATATTTATTGCTCTGATAATGAATCTATTGATCTTGTATATTAAAAATAAATTACTATGAATATTTTCACTGCACATAATCTTTCATACAAAGTATCTGATAAATTTATTATCAAGAACGCTACTTTTGATATTAAGAAAAATATGATAACTATTATTAAAGGGCCAAATGGTGCTGGTAAAACTACATTATTGAAAATTTTATTTGGTATGCTTAAGCCTTCTTCAGGATCTATACAAAGACAATTTGATACTAAAAATAATGAATTATCTTATGTATTTCAAAACTCAGTATTTTTAAATAGATCCGTTGAGGAAAACCTTAATCATGTCCTATTTTGTAAAAGTATCGATAAAATTAAATGGAAATCTTTGATTTTGAATACACTTAAAGAATTTAATCTAGATTATATGCTATCTCTTAGTTTGAAATCTCTTTCTGGTGGTGAACTTCAACTACTAGCACTTGTAAGAGGTATCTTGATTCAACCTGATATATTATTTTATGATGAGCCAACTAATAATCTTGATAGCCATAATATTGAAACCATTATCAAAATGATAAATAAATTTTATTTTAGTGGTAGCTCTATCATTATTGTTAGTCATGATGATGCTCTTATAAAAACATTGAAACATGATCAGATAATAGTAAAGGAGGGGGCAATATCTTCATGAGAAGTCTATTCTTAATAGCTGGACTAATTATTGCTTCTTTTAGCTCATACGCTAGCTCCTTAACTATCCAGTCTACTACTTCAACTCGTGATTCTGGTCTGTATCAGTATCTTTTACCTCACTATCCTGATATTGATAAAGTAAGTGTGAAAGTAATTGCAGTTGGCACAGGCCAAGCAATTATGAATGCTAAAAATTGTGACGGTAATATTTTAATAGTTCATGACAAAGACCGTGAGGCTAAGTTTATAGCTGATGGATATGGATCCGAAAGACACAACCTGATGTATAATGATTTCATTATAATTGGCCCCAGTTCAGACAACGCTGACATATCTTCATCCAGATCTGTTGGAGATGCATTTAGTCGCATTTATCAGAAAAAAATTAAGTTTATATCAAGAGCAGATTCCAGTGGAACTCATTCTTCGGAAATAGCTATATGGAATCAGCTTAAACTTGATCCATCAATTTATAGTGGCGAGTGGTATCTAGAGTCGGGGCAAGGCATGGGGCCATCGCTCAATATAGCAATCTCACTAAACGCATATATATTCTCTGACAGATCGACATGGTTAAGGTTCAAAAACAAAGAAAAGCACACAGTTTTATATGAAAATTCATCAGAACTAAGGAATGATTATGGCATGATTTTAGTTAACCATGAGAAATGTGACAATCTTGACTATGAATCTTCTCTGAATCTTTATAAATGGCTTTCTTCGGATGAAGCTGCAGTGCTCATTCGAAACTATAGAGTATTTAATAGTAAAGTTTTTTATATTGATTAATTACATAATATATATTATACGAACCTATATATTAATCTAGCATACAAAATCCATATAACCTATTCTACTTATATATGGACATAAATGATCGTTTAAAGGATGTAGATCTCCATCTAATACTAGGAAACCAGTTATTTCCTATATCAAATGTAAATAAAATCAATCCTACGAAGATATTTATGAGAGAGGATTATGGCTTATGTACATATGAGAAGCATCATAAACATAAAATCACCCTCTTCTTGTCATCTATGCGTTCGTACAAAGATTATTTAAATAAACATAATTACCATGTCCATTATGAATATCTGAATCAAGATAAATCAATTAGTTATATTGATTCATTAAAAAATTATATAAATAAAGAAAAAATTAAAACTATGAGCGTATGGACAATTGAAGATAAATGGTTTGAAAAAATAATAAACAAAATTTCAGAAGAATTAAATGATCTAATAATACTCGATAGCCCTATGTTTCTTACAAATAGAGATGAATTTATATCAATGTGCCCTAAAACGTCAAAACCAACATACAAGATGACAAACTTTTATATCAATCAAAGAAAGAAATTAAATATATTAATGGATAATGGTAAGCCTGTTGGTGGCAAATGGACTTTTGATAGTGAAAATAGAAAGAAAATAAGCCATAAGGTGCTGCCGCCTCCAGTTAAGAAATTTAGACATACAAAACACACTAAAGATGTAAAAGATATAGTATCTAAGTACTTTGAAAATCATTATGGAAATATTGAAGAATTCAACTACCCTACTACACGTAAACAAGCTATAGAGAATTTAGATGATTTTATAGTAAACAAATTTAAGTCATTTGGTGACTACGAGGACTCAGTTGATCAAAGATCATATCTCTGGTTTCATTCAAACCTAAGCTCTTCTTTAAATCTAGGACTAATAACACCCACTGATATAATAAATAAAATCAATGACTTGAAAGATATACCTATTAATTCTTATGAAGGTTTTTTGCGTCAGATTATAGGTTGGCGTGAATTCATGAGAGGTTTGTATCACTTGGAAAGTAAAAATATTGAGAGAGGCAATTTTTTTAATCATAAAAGAAGACTTTGCGATTCCTGGTATACAGGAGAAACCGGCATAGACCCTTTGGATTACAGTATAAAAAGCACTATAAAATATGCATATTCGCATCATATTGAAAGGTTGATGATACAAGTTAATCTTATGAATTTATGTGAAATAGAGCCAAAGATTGCTTATAAATGGTTTATGGAGCTGTATATAGACTCTTCAGATTGGGTTATGACACCAAATGTATATAGTATGGGTCTTTTTGCTGACGGAGGGATAATGGCCACTAAACCTTACATATGCGGTTCAAATTATATCTTAAAAATGATGGACTTTAAAAAAGGAGAATGGTGTGATATTTTTGACGGCCTCTATTGGAGATTTATAGATAAGAACCGCAAATTTTTTAAAACTAACCCAAGATTGAACATGATGGTAAGTTTATTTGATAAAATGAAATTAGAAAGAAAAGAAACAATCTTAACCAAAGCAAATCAGTTTTTAAGAGATAATACACGATGATCAAGGTTTTATTTAATGATAGTTGTTCAATATGCTCCAAGGAGATAAATCATTATAAGTCGATAGATAATGATATAAATTGGATAGATATCAATGATTTAGAAACATCTACTAAATTATCTGGAAAGAGCCATAAGGATCTTCTTAGACGATTACATGTTGTTAAAGATAATGAGGTTTACTCTGGTGTAGAGGCATTCGTTATTATGTGGAGAAATATCCCTAAGTACAAATGGATTGGCAATTTAGTCGCATTGCCAGGAGTATATCAAGTCAGCGTAATATTTTATGAAGTCATAGCGCTACTTCTATTTTATAAGAATAGACATCAGTTAAATGAAAAAAAGTAGCCTTCCGAAAAAAATATGTCCTATCTGTAAATTATCATTCTCGTGGAGGAAAAAGTGGGAGCGAGATTGGCAGAGTGTAAAATATTGCTCAGAGAGATGTCGTAGAGCTGCAAAAAAGGTGCGAGATAATATCAGCTGACGATACTACGGTTTGTAGCTTATTTTTTTCGATATTCCCATGGTTCTAGTGGATTTTTTGTATTCCAAAGGCCATTATTATTTGTTTTAGCGTAATCCTCAAGATTTATAAGATATCGATTGTTTCTGTATCTTTTATATACCCATGCATTTCCGCTTTTTATAAGTTTTGCATTTACAAATATTGACCCTTTATCGTCATGTATGTAAACTTCTCCGATTATTCTGTTGTACCTATCTTTTCTATATGTATCAATCTGTACTTTTTTATCTAGAACTAAATTTGTTAAATAATTTTTACTTCGTACTCCAAATGTCTGCCTTAACTCGGGTGCATCGATATAACTGAGTCTTATTTTTACATGTTTATTCTCAGTTTTGACCCAAATTGTATCCCCGTCAATTACTTTAATGACCTTAGCATCAAATTGACCAGAAAAGGCAGAGTTAGTAATAATTAGACTAAAAAAAATTATAAATTTTCTAAGAAACATTTTATTTCTCTTGAGAATGTTTCAATATCAACAAGAAATGAATCATGCCCTTGTAAACAGTCTAAACTTTTATAAGTAACTTTTGTTGTTCCACTAGCTAGATATTCAGCAATTTCTTTTTGTTGGCTTACCGGGAATAAAGTATCAGATTCTACTCCAAGAACAAGTGCATTACTTAATCCCGTCTGCCCTAGTATTTCATTTGGCGAAGAGCCGTAATCAACTAAATCAAACCAATCAATAGACCTAGATAGATATAAATAAGAATTTGCATCGAAAACATTTTGAAATTTTATTGCTAGATGTTCTAAGTAAGATTCTATTTCAAATTCAAAACCAGTATTTTCTATACCAAAAGTATTTTGTGTTATTTCTGTTTTAGCAGATTTTTTTCTACCAAATCGTTGTGCCCATTCATCAGCCGATCGATAAGATAGCATACCAAGTTTACGTGCAATACGTACACCATTAAGAGGCGGATTATCATATGAATAGTAACCATTGTTCCATAATGGATCTTTTCTAATTACTTCCCTTTGTAATGACCGAATTGCTATAGAATATGGTAATGACTGTCTTGCAGTTGAAATAGCAATAAAGTTTCTAACAAAATTATTATTTTGTATTATTAATGCAAGGCTGTGCATACCACCCATAGATGGGCCTACTAAAGTATGAATAGATTTAATTTCTAGTTTATCAAATAATAATTTAGATGCCGTAGCCATATCATCAATCGTCAATTCAGGGAAAGTTAATCTGTATGGCTCTCCTGTTATTTCATTTATTGATGCAGGACCTGTAGATCCAAAACAACTTCCTAGGGAATTTATACATACTACATAATATCTATTTGTATCAAATGCTTTACCTTTACCAACCATACCTTCCCACCAGCCAGTTTCAGGATTAGTCACGCTTGAAGTAACATGCGAACTGGCACTTAGACCCGTTAAGATAACTATAATATTATCTTTTTCTTTTGATAACTCACCCCATGTTTCATAAGCTAGAACAGGATTTTTTAGATAACCTCCTCTTTTTAGTCGCAACGAATCAGTTAAAGTAATCTTTTGAAATCCCGGGTTAGTTTTTTCAAATAAACTAACGACTTTTTTATCAGATTTTTGCATAACTGGATATTATTATGATTAGCTTGCTAATTCAATTGATAAGTTATTGAGTAGATATTTAGGGTTTATATTCATCAAGATATTCTTTTTAATATTTGGAATTATTTCATAGATGTTTGAAAGCTTTTTTATGTGCCCTTTAGATTCTATAGTCTTGAGGTCAGTAGAAATATATTTCTTCAATATATATATAATATACATATTAATTATCTCTATTATTAATTTAATACCTAATTTATTCCAAATTATAGAGACATCAACAGGATCATATGATTTATCTAGGAGTCCGTTAATTTGATCGACTGTTTCATTAAGTGATGTAGATATGTCATAAATATTGTCATTATCTTTTAAGAAAGAATGTCTTAAAAAGAAAAACTCTTCAAAGCTATTAGAGCTATCATCGATATATGAATCAATATTAATATGCAAGCATCTACTTTTAATTGTTTCATGCACATCTTTAACAGAGTTACAAATAAGAATGAATGAACAATTTGAAGAAACTTCTTCAAGTGTTTTCAGTAAAGCTGATGATGCTTCAATATTCATCTTTGAAACGTCATTTAAAATAACAATTTTTTTATCTTTATGTGCTGATAACTGCGTGAATGATATGACGTCTCTGATTTGATTGATTGTTATTTCAGTGCCAATTTTATTCGAGTCTATGTTATTAACTAAGCCATAATTATTAAGAACTAAGTCTTTGTTTGAAACCGAATTAACTGTTTTGTCAGTTTTATCTATTATCGGTAGAGATACATATTTTACATCTGGATTATTTTGTAATTGATCTTTTGTGATATTCATCTCGCTGCAAATTTTTTGCGTTACTAATAAATATCTATTATTTAGGTCAGTTGATGTAACTAAATAGTTACTAGGTTTATTACTCAATATTAATTGATCTATCATCTTTTATCGAATATCTTATCTAGTGATTTAATTAAATTGTCTTTAGTTATATCTTTATCTTTAGAAGTATCAATCTTTGTTATATTTTTCATACCATTGAAAACTAATTCATATGCGTTTGATAGATCTTCCAGGTAACTAAGTCCTCTACTTTCAAATTTATCTGTTACTGATCGTTTTGAAATTCTTTTAAAACTTTCTTTAGGAGTTGTGTATAAATAAATTATATGATTAATCATTTTAGAATATATTGCGTCAAATATTTCATGAATAGCTTTAACAGAAGAATTATTTCCAACTATACCCTGATAAACTAGCGTTGAATAATGATATCTGTCACAAACAACTGTTTTGCCATCATCCAAGGCAGGTAATATAATTTTCTTATAGTTTTCATACCTTGAGGCGTAAAAGAGCAATGAATCCGTAAGTTCTTCAGTATTATTATCATCATTCAAAATGATGTCTCGAATTGATTCTCCAAAGCTTGTGCCGCCTGGTTCGCGAGTAAGAATATAATCTATCTTGTTATCAATCAGATAACGCTCAATTATCTTTATTTGAGATGACTTACCTACTCCTTCACTACCCTCTACTACTATAAATTTATTACTCATATATATATTTATGTAATAAATCTTCTAAATATTCAATATGATTTAATGATTGTTTATCAATCTGACTCACAAACTCTATACCGGAAATTGAATTACATATAAAAGAACCATGATATTTTGCAATATCAGTTTTTTTGATATTTCTCTCAAAGACAGATATATTTTTCTTTATAAGAGTTTTAATAATTTGTTGTTTCAAAATGCCATCTACACCATTATTTTTTAAATTTGGGGTATGAAAAATAAATTTATTATTATTAAATTTATAAAAGAATATATTTGAAGATATACATTCAACAATATGATTTTTTATATCAACTAAAATATAATTATCAAATATCTTTTTGGGTTTGAAAGTTATACCTAATATTTGTTCTAATCTATTCATATGTTTTATTTTCGAAAGATAGCTATTATCACTCAAGCAGTATTGTGAATAACCAAGAGAAATAGTTTTTTTACATTTTGGAAGTGTCTTTATTTTTTTGATTATATAAAGCTGAGGAATGATATCTTTATCATAACCATATCCATGATCAGACAAACCTCTTGTATATATGATTTTTATTATACATTCTCTGGTTTTACCTATAGATTTTTTTATAGAGCTATTTAATAGCCGTTTGCTCGGAGAAGAAATTTTTAATACTTTACAGCCTTTTATCAACCTGTTTATATGATCTGACTGATAAAGACATTTATTATTTTTTACACGAATTGTTTCAAATATACCATCGCCATAATTAAAACCTCTGTCTTTTACAGACACAGATGTTTTATTAATATGTACTTGAATTTTCAAGTTAGGAATTAATCTTTAAATTTCGAAAAAATTAAAGATCCATTTGTTCCGCCAAACCCAAATGAGTTAGACAAAGCATAGTTTATATCGCAATCTACAGCCGATTCATGATTAACATTTAAATCGCACTCTGCATCCAAATTTGATACGTTAATAGTCTGATGAATTTTACTATTTAAAATTGATAGTATGCAAACAATTGCTTCAACACCTCCTGCGGCACCAAGTAAATGACCTATCATTGATTTAGAAGAGTTTATAATCAAATCGCTTGAATGATTACTAAATGTCTTTTTAACAGCTTTAAGCTCAAGGATATCGCCTGCTGGAGTAGATGTACCATGAGCATTTATGTATTGAATTTTTGTCGGATCTAGTTCTGCATCGTTCAATGCTAAAGTCATACATCGAGATGCTCCTTCACCAGTTTCTGATGGTAATGTCATATGATATGCATCCGCACTCATGCCATA
>MDTC01165822.1_pt1 | contig 15418 bp, 13 predicted proteins | sample 811181 | NCBI WGS metagenome assembly MDTC01 (sample SAMN05326644, study PRJNA326480) | marine metagenome | isolation source: seawater | place: Pacific Ocean: North | collected 2011
CATTGTTTGCCAGAGTTGGAGGTGGTATTTATACTAAAGCAGCTGATGTAGGTGCAGATTTAGTTGGTAAAGTTGAAGCGGGTATTCCAGAGGATCACCCTTTAAATCCTGCAACTATAGCAGATAATGTTGGTGATAATGTTGGTGATGTTGCCGGAATGGGTGCGGATCTATTTGGTTCTTATGTAGCAACTGTCCTTGCTGCTATGGTCCTTGGTAACTATGTTATTGAAGATATGGGCGGTTCAATCAAAGATGCATTTGGCGGAATTGGAACAATTCTTTTACCTATGGCAATTGCCGGAGTTGGGATTATTATTTCAATTCTTGGTACTTTCTTAGTTAAGATTAAATCTAACGATGCTAAAGAATCTGAGGTTCAAAAGGCATTAAATATTGGTAATTGGTCATCAATTGTTCTTGTAGCGGTAGCTTGTTTTGTTCTTGTTAAATGGATGTTACCAGGAACCATGAAAATGGAATTTTTTGGGGAAGGGATTAAAGAAATTTCTTCAATGCGTGTTTTTTATGCAACACTTGTTGGTTTAGTAGTTGGTGCTGCTATTTCTTCTTTCACAGAATATTACACAGGACTTGGTAAAAAACCAATTCTAAAAATTGTTCAGCAATCTTCCACTGGTGCTGGTACCAATATTATTGCCGGTTTAGCTACTGGTATGATTTCTACTTTTTCTTCTGTTTTATTATTTGCTATTGCTATTTGGTCCTCTTATGCATTTGCAGGTTTTTACGGTGTTGCACTGGCTGCCTCAGCCATGATGGCTACAACAGCAATGCAATTGGCTATTGATGCATTTGGTCCTATTTCTGATAACGCTGGTGGTATTGCAGAAATGAGTGAACAAGATCCTATCGTTAGAGAGAGAACAGATATCCTTGATTCAGTTGGAAATACTACTGCTGCAACAGGGAAAGGATTTGCTATTGCATCTGCAGCATTAACATCTCTAGCTCTATTTGCTGCCTATGTAACTTTCACAGGCATAGATGGGATTAATATTTTCAAAGCACCTGTACTCTCAATGCTATTTATCGGAGGAATGATTCCAGTTGTTTTCTCTGCATTAGCAATGAATGCGGTTGGTAAAGCAGCCATGGAAATGGTTTATGAAGTAAGGCGTCAGTTCAAAGAAATTCCTGGAATAATGGAAGGTACTGGAAAACCAGAATATGATAAATGCGTAGATATTTCTACCAAGGCTTCTCTAAAACAAATGTTACTTCCTGGAGTTTTAACTATTGGATTTCCAATTGTTATAGTATTGATTGGGATGTTAATATACCCTGATAATAATATGCTTGTTGCAGAAATGTTAGGAGGCTATATGGCTGGGGTTACAGTGAGTGGTGTTCTTTGGGCTATCTTCCAAAATAATGCTGGTGGTGCATGGGATAATGCTAAAAAATCCTTTGAAGCTGGAGTTGAAATCAATGGTGAAATGACCTATAAAGGTTCAGAAGCACACAAAGCTGCAGTTACCGGTGATACAGTTGGTGATCCATTCAAAGATACTTCTGGTCCTTCAATGAATATACTAATCAAATTAACCTGCTTAATTGGTTTAGTAATTGCCCCAATATTAGGCGGAAGTCATTCATCAGAAGAACAAAGCGTTAATGCTTCTGTAGAACTACATGATTGTCCAGAAGGTTGCAAAAAAGATTGTTGTGATGGTAAAGCAACTAAAGAAGTGACAGTTGCTGTAGATATTACTGAAGATTCTTCAGCAAATGAAAAAATTAGTAATATTAAAATTGTAACCATTAAAAATGGGGATACAATCATTAACAACAATACTACTATTTTGGGTGAATCACCAAATATTGACTCAATTGTAAATGAAGCAAAGTCAAATGCAATAGATTAATTATAATTTCATCTTTTAAACTAAATTTACTCCGGCTATATGCCGGATTTTTTTTGCTATTTGTGAATTTAATTATAGACATAGGGAACTCAAGGGTTAAATTGGCTTTATTTAAAAGTGATAAGCTAATAGAGATTAAAACCATAAAGGAGTCAGAACTTATTGAAAAAGTCAGCTCAATTAATTTTAATTCTGGAATTATTTCTAGTGTTGGGAAAGAACAAACCGTAGATAATTTTTCTTCATTGTTTAGCCAAGTCAAAGTTTTAAACCATAAAATGAATTTCCCGATAACACTCAAATATGATTCTGTATCTACTTTAGGTTTAGACAGAATTGCAAATTGTGTAGGGGCGTATCAACTTTACCCAAATAGAAATAATTTAATAGTTGATATTGGTTCTTGTATTACATATGATATATTAAATTATAAAAACGAATATTTGGGAGGAAGTATTTCTTTAGGGTTTCAAATGAAAAAAAAGGCAATAAACGAATATACTTCCAGACTCCCTTTAATTGATAAAAAGCTAAAAACTTTCCCTTTAATTGGTACTGATACATTGACATCAATAAGCTCTGGAATAATTAATGGAACCATTGGTGAAATTATATATATAATAAGTAAATACGAGCAATTATTTGATGATTTAAACGTTATTCTTACCGGTGGAGACAGTGGATTTGTAAAATCAATTGTAGAAATTGAAAAAAATGGCATCTTTGCAGTTGAAAATTTAACACTTGTTGGTTTAAATACCATTCTTAATCAAAATGTTTAGTAAGAGAATATTTTTCATCCTTTTAACAATTATGTCTTTTTCATCAGAGGCTCAGCAGTTAAATACTTCTCCTTTTTCAAGATATGGTATAGGAGAAATAAATAATGTTCAATCTTCTCATTATTTAGGTTGGTCTAATGTTTCTATTGCCTTTTCTGATCCAAGGTATATTAATATCAGTAATCCTGCTTCATATTCAGGTTTTGTCAAGCACAACCCATTGTTTGATATTTCTCTTTCTGGAAAATCAGCAATTTACAAGTCTGATTCAGCAACTTCATCAGGCAATAATTTTGGTTTAAATAATATGTTTTTAGGATTACCAATTACTAAAAATTGGGGTTTGGTTTTAGGTATTATTCCTTATTCTTCTCAAGGTTATGAGGTTTCAAGCACATCAAATTTAGACAGTAACATCACTAACACTTTTACTGGTAATGGTTCGGTTAATAAGTTATTTATTGGCAATGGATTTAACTTAATTAATAAAGGAGATACTACTAAATTATCTTTTGGCTTCAACAGTTCTTATTTGTTTGGTAATTTAGAACGTCTAAGTTCTGTAATTTATAATACTTCTAATGCTTATAATTCCCGAATTCAATATAGAAATTCCTTAAGTGGTTGGAATTTTGATGGTGGAGTTCAGTTCTACAAACGGTTTAAATCAGATAATAATATCAAACGTTTTTTAAGGTTTGGCGCAACCTATGCCCTAAACTCTAATATAAATTCTAGCAATGATTTTTATGCTTATACATTTGTATATAATTTCAGTGTTCAGGAAATTAATAAAGATACCATTGACTACACAGAAAATCAGGCCGGCAAAATTACTATTCCTCAAAAATTATCCTTTGGTATAGGATATGGTAAAAATAATAAGGACAAGAGACGATGGGATTTTGGAGTACAATACTCTATGATGGATTGGTCTAGCTTTGAGGAAAGTACAGTCTCTACGAGTCAACAGACCTTACCATTAGGGCCCTCATCTACAATTGCTGTTGGTTATAGAATAACTCCAAATTTAGATTGGGCAAATAATAATAAATCTATTTTAAGTAAATCCAGTTATTCCTTTGGATACCATCAAACAAAATCTGCTATTTTACTTGATGGCATAGGATTGATAAACAATGGCATAAATTTTGGTCTATCTATTCCTCTTCTTAGTTCTAGATCCTTTTCTATGATGAATTTGAGTGGAGAGATTGGAAAGTTGGGAGAGTTAGTAATTAATAAAATTGAAGAAAACTATTTTAAATTTGCTGTCGGTTTTACCATGGCACCAGACACTAGATATGACCGTTGGTTTAGAAAAAGAAAATATGATTAATAAAATGAAAATGAAAAACCTTTTTTTACTTACAACTTTACTTTTTGGAAGTATTGTAATTAATTCACAAGATTGCTCTTCTGTTAATTCAGATAATTACGGTGAGGATAGTGTTGAGTGTAGAAAAAACTTCTCTTTATATACAGGTTATTTAAGACAAAAAAACTTCTCTGATGCTGCTCTTTTTTGGACTAAGACTCAAAATAAATGCCCACAACTTAAGCCAAACCTTTATGCTAATGGGGCATATATTTATAAGAAAATATACAATCAAAAAGCAAAAGAGAAATCTTCAGATGCTGCATTATACAAGGACACACTTTATCAAATTTATGATAATTGGATAGCTAATTTTGGTAACTGCAATACTACAAAAGCAGCATTGGCAAAGGATATTATACTAGTTAAGGATCAGAAAAATTTTTCAAAGTCATATGATTTATATAAAGAAGTAATGGAAAAAGACCCAAGTATTTTGAAGTCTGCTGACATTAAGTACTTTTTTGTATATACTGGAATGTATATGCTGAAAACTGGTAAAATCGAATGTGAAGAGTTTCTTTCTAATTATGAATCTCTTTCTTCTATATGTGAAAATAATATCAATGCAGATAACAATGCTTCAAAGTTTATTAGTGTTCAAAATATTTTGGACAAAAAACTTGGGGAAACTCCTTGTGCTAGCTGTGATAAGTTAGAAGAAATATATACTAATAAGTACAACAGCGATCCTGAAAATATGGAAAAAACAAGAAAGATTTTTAGTAGTTTAAGTAATAATAAATGCACAGAATCTAAATTGTATTTAACCTTATTGGACAAAGTACTCAATGATCCAAATAACCCACCGACAGCCAAAGACTTATTCAGTGCTGCTCTTGCCGACTATCGCAGAAAAGATTTTACTAAGGCAGAAGCTCGTTTTAAAAGATCTCTTTCCATTTCTGATGATGAGGCTTTAAATCAAAAAGTTTATGAAATACTATTTGATATTGCATTCACTAAAAAACAATTTAAAAAGGGGTTTGATATTGCTGGAAAGCTGACTGATAAATGCGCAACTAATGATAAGAAAGCTCGAATTGTAGCAGCTAGTTCTTCAACTCACGGTAATTCTACTTTTGATAAAAGCTTAATTTATTGTTTAGCATTGAAATACGCTTCTAATTCTTGCGGAAAAACCAATGCTTCAGCCGTAAATAGTTGGAAGGGACAATTGTTGCCTAAAAGTGAATTAATTATGTTGGATGTCGCAAGTGGTTCAACTCAAAATGTTCCTTATTGGGGACAAAGTGTTGAACTAAAAACTAGAGATTGAGCACTGGGTCAATAACTAAATTTTTATTATATTTTTTTCTGATTATTCTCTTAGGCTCGTGTTCTAATGAGAAAGCAAGTTTGCCCTTAGGCTACAGAAATAAACCCGATGGTTTATTAGAAACTGCAATTGGTGTATCTCTTAATTTTTCAGAATTAGGAAAGTCTAAATTATTATTAAATACCCCAAAATTAATTAAGTCTGAAGATTTTAACAAGCAAATGATTATGGAGTGTCCAATTGGTTTAGAGCTAATTTTTTATGATTCATTAAAAAATGTCGAATCAGTTTTAACGGCAGATTATGGTAAACTATTTTCAAAAAAACAGCTCCTGGAGGTCAAAAATAATGTGCAATTTTACAACTACAATAATGATACATTATTTGCTGAAGAATTAATTATTGATTTTGCTAAAGACAGTATTTTCTCTGAAAAATTAGTTACCTTTTCAAATGAAGAGGGAAGAATTACTGGAAAAAAATTAACGGCAAATAGTAATTTTACATTTTTCCAGTTATCTGACATTTCCGAAAGTCACGTCAACTATGATTTATAAATAATGGATTCAATTAAAAAGTGGAATAGCAGGTTAGAAAAGTTTTGGTTAGTCGTTGCAGTTTTATCAACTGGTGCTGCATTTATATTTGGTTTTATTGATGACTTTTCTGGTGTTGAAGTTTACTTTTTATTATCTCTTATGGCTTGGGGGATTTATTTAATAAGAAGGGGACTAAGTAAAAAGTTTAGTAAAAATGATTAGATAAATGGCAACTCCAATCATACTTTTTCTTCTGGTTGTTCTATCCTTAATTTTCTCTGCATTTTTTTCAGGAATGGAAATTGCGTTTATTTCTGCAAATAAACTAAAGATTGAAATTGACAATAAAAAGGGAGAATGGAGTGCCAAGATATTGTCATTTCTTTCAAATAATCCTGCCTGGTTTATTGCAGCAATGTTAATCGGAAATAATATTGCATTAGTAGTATATACCCTATATATGGCTGATTTATTATTTCCTACACTGAATAGCTGGGGATTAAATAGCACTGGAATATTATTTATTCAAACTTTATTTTCTACTTTTTTCATTTTGATCTTTGCAGAATTTTTGCCAAAAGCAATATTTCGTTTAAATCCCAATGCTGTTTTAAGACTATTTAGCTTGGTGCTTATCATTTTTTATTTTTTGATGTGGCCAATCACAGCAATTGTAGTATTTCTTACAAAATTGACTTTACAATTTTTTGGTAAACAAGATGGCAGAAAGAACGACATAAGTTTTAAAAAAACAGATTTAGATCAATATTTAGAAGAGCTAAAGAATGATTTAGATGAAGATCAAGAAATGGAGCACGATGTTAAAATATTTCATAATGCTTTAAGTTTTTCTGAAGTAATAGCAAGAGATTGTATTGTTCCTAGAAATGAAATTATTGCCTTAGAAATAAATGATACGATAGCAGAACTTAAAAAACTATTTCTTGAAACAGGTTTCTCAAGGATTTTAATATTCAAGGACAATATTGACAATATAATTGGCTATGTACATAGTATTGAACTTTTTAAACGACCAAAAAATATTAAGTCTATAATTATGCCTGTTGGAATTATTCCAGAGTCAATGTTAGCTAATAAGATTTTAGAAGATTTCATAGAGAAAAAGCGTGGAGTTTCAGTAGTTGTTGATGAGTTTGGAGGAACCTCAGGTATTCTAACTATGGAGGATATTATTGAAGAAATTTTTGGTGAGATTGATGATGAACATGACAAGGATGGTTTTACTCATGAACAAATTAGTGATAATAAATATGTTTTTTCAGCAAGAACTGAAATAGATTTTATTAATGAAAAATACAGGATAGGCCTTCCAGAAGGAGAAGATTATGAAACTCTTGGAGGACTAATTATACACTACGCTGAAACAATTCCTAAAAAAGGAGCCTCTTTTAATATAGACAATTTTGAAGTTGTTGTTTTAGAAGTGGAAGACAATAGGATTATAAAAGCAGGAGTTAAAGTCAATAATGATTAATAAACTAAGATTTTATTAGTTTGTTCATTAATATTTTACTTGGTAAGTATGCAGCAATTAATCCACACGTAAAAAGGATACCGATTAACATTGTAATATCCTGAATTTTCACTAAAACAGGCCAATAATCAATGGCTGCATTTTCTAGCTTAACCATGTGAAAATTTATTTGTAACCAACAAATTAAAAGCCCAATTGCCAGGCCTGTTATGCTACCTAAAAGGCTAATAAAGAGACCTTCTTTGAAAAAAATATTCCTTATAGTGTTGTAATCACTTCCTATGGCTAATAAAGTCTTAATATCCTTTTTCTTGTCAATAATTAACATGGTAATAGATGCAATTATTGTGAAAGAGGATAGCATTAAAATAAAAATCAATACCGCTAAAACCATCCATTTTTCCGCATCGTTTGCAGCATAGATTAGTTGATTACTTTCTTCATGAGAAGAAATTTCAAATTCATTATTATACTCTTCAAGGCTTTTTTTAACGCTTAATATGTCCGATGATTTTTCTAAGAAAATTTCAATATAATTCGCATTATTATTCATTTCAAATATTTCATTAGCAGTATTGTAATCAACTAATGCAGTAGTTTGATCAAGGTCAGGATTAATATTAAAGACGCCCCCAAATACAAGTTTTTTACTATTAAAAGCATTTTTGTTTTGGATAGATATTTTTTTGTTTTTTGAAAGGCTATAAATTTTAATTTCATTTATAAAATTCAAATCCACTGGGGCCTGAAGTTGATGCTGAATTCCATAGCCAAGAATTATCGTTGGGAAACCTCTGAAGAATAATTCTGACGAACCATCAATAACGCTATTGTTCCAGTTTTCATTTTGATAAACATTAGAATCAATTCCTTTAATAGTGGCAGAGGCCCATTTTTCTTCAAACTTTAAAAGTGCAGTTTCTTCAATTACTTTGGTGTAGTATTTTATGTTTTTTAAAGAGTCTATTTTTCGAAAAATAGGGTGAGTGTTGGTGATTATTTTCCCTTGGATAGGCTTTACATATAAATCTGCTGCATGCTTCCCATACATATCTTCTACATATTTTTGAATTCCGTTAAACCCACTCAAAATTATAATGAGAGAAGCTGCACTAACAAATAATCCAAAAAAAGAAATGAAAGAAATCAAATTAATGATATTTCTTGATTTTTTTGCAAAGAGGTATCTTTTAGCGATAAAAGTGGATACATTCATTGGTGCTAAGCTAATGATTCCGCAGTCTTTAAATTAAATTATTTGGTAAATTTTACCTGGGTTTTGTAAAATTAATTCATCCAATTCCATTATTGTTAGGATTGTGTTTAGATCAGATGTAGGAATATTCATTATTTTTTGAATAATATTAAAACTAGAGTTGCTATTTTTTTTGATGTAATCGTAAATTTTTTTTTGTTCTCTTGTAAGTTGATCCACACGCTCATTTGATATCAACTCTTTTTTTTGTTTAATTCCTAAATTTAGCATTTTTATAACTTGTTCAGGATGATTAACTAAGTGTGCTTGATGGTGATGAATTAGTGAATTACAACCTTGAGATGATAGTTTGTCAATATTGCCAGGAATTGCAAAAACCTCCCTATTGTAATCATTAGCTAGTTTTCCGGTTATCATTGCTCCGCCTTTTATTGAAGATTCTACCACAATGGTGCATTTTGTCATCCCAGCTATGATTCTATTTCTTTGGGGGAAGTTGTATTTAGTTGGCGGGCTAAATGGAGGGTATTCAGAAATTAACATTCCATTTTCTTTTATTTGATCAGCAAATTTTTGATGAATTTTTGGGTAAATAACGTTTATTCCACTACCTAATACTGCATAATTAGGGAGTTTTAATTTATTTGAAATTTGGTGTGCATGTATATCTATTCCATAAGCTAAGCCGCTTACTATTCCAACTTTATATTTACTAAATTCTTTTAGAAAATATTCACAGTTTCTTAATCCGTAATCTGTGCAATTTCTAGTACCCACGAGGGCAATCAAATTTTGATGGTTTGGATTAATATTACCTTTGATATATATTAATTTAGGTTTATCTGGGCACTCTTTTAATAGCTTTGGATATTTTTCAGAATCTTCACAAATTATCTCAATGTTTTTGCTAATGCACTCTAAATAAATTTTTTCAGCAAGTTCTAAGACTTCATCATTTTTGATTTGAGATTGTATTTTCAAGGCTGTTTTTGAATTTACTTTTAGAACTATTTTTTTGAGTTCTGAATATATCTTCTCATCATTTTTATAATTGATTTTGAGCTCATTAAATAATTTTATAGGAAGGTATTTAATTAGCGAAAGTGCAATTTTATAAATCATTTTTTCTGAACTAAATAACTTTTTAAGGACATACTTTTTTTACGTTTTGTTTGTCATTGTTGTTTTTTAGATTAAATTCGCAATGAAATACAGATAGAGATAATAAACGAGGGGACGAAAGTCCCCTCTTTTTTTACACCAATGATATCAAAAGAAAAAGTTATAGCATTAGCTCAAGAGAGAATAAAAGAACTAGAAAATGGGAATTATTTAGTCAAAGTGAGTATTTCATCAAAAAATGTTATTCATGTGAAAATGGATAATATTAATGGTGGAGTAAGTATCAAAGACTGTGTAAGTGTGAGTAGAAATATTGAACACAACTTAGATAGAGAATCAGAAGATTTTGAGCTTCAAGTTTCTTCTCCTGGTCTTGATCAACCCTTTGTTGTTAAGGAACAATATCAAAAAAATATTGGAAAAAAAGTTAATGTAACTACATTAGAAGATACATTAATCTCTGGAGAGTTAATCGCCTCTACAAATGATGAAATTACTTTAAAAGAAGTAAATACTATAAAAAACGCATCTACCAAGAAAAAAGAAATTATTGAAAATATTCATCAGTTAAAGATGAAAAATATTAAAGAAACAAAATTAATCATATCCTTTTAAACACAAGAAATGAATGCAATAGAATTAATAGACTCCTTTTCAGAATTTAAAGAAATCAAGAATATCGATAGAGTTACGATGATGAGAATTGTTGAAGACGTTTTTCGTTCTACTTTAAAAAGAAAGTACGGTTCTGATGAAAATGTTGATGTAATTATTAACCCAGATAAAGGAGATTTAGAAATCTGGTTGAGTAGAGAAATTGTTAAAGACGAAGATTTTGAAGATGAGGGGACTCAAATTAAATATACTGAGGCTTTGAAAATTGAACCAGATTTTGAAATTGGTGAAGAAGTTTCTCAAGAAATCAAAGTAGAAGACTTTGGAAGAAGAAATATTTTGTCTTTGAGACAAAATTTGGCCTCTAAGGTAATGGAGCTTGAAAAGGATTCAATTTATCAAAAATACAAGGAAAGAGTTGGAGATATTGTTAATGGTGAGGTATACCAAATATGGAAAAGAGAAATTTTGATTCTAGATGATGATGGTAATGAACTAATATTACCCAAATCAGAACAAATACCTTCAGATTATTTTAGAAAAGGAGATACTACTAGAGCTGTAGTTGCTAAGGTAGATTTGAGAAATAATAATCCAGTAATTGTTCTTTCAAGAACTGCTCCAGAATTTTTAGCAAGACTTTTTGAACAAGAAGTACCTGAGGTTTTCGATGGCTTAATTACCATTAAGAAAATTGTTAGAAACCCAGGTGAGAGAGCTAAAGTTGCTGTGGAATCCTATGACGATAGAATTGATCCAGTTGGGGCTTGTGTAGGAATGAATGGTTCAAGAATACATGGTATTGTTAGAGAATTGAGAAATGAGAACATTGACGTTATTCCATGGACAAGTAATATGCAACTTTTAATTCAAAGGTCTTTAAATCCAGCCAAAATTAGTAACATGGATATTAATGAAGAAGAGTTAAGAGTGGAAGTGTTTTTGAAGCCAGATGAGGTCTCTAAAGCAATTGGTAAAGGAGGGCACAATATTAAATTAGCTTCTAAACTTACAGGATATGAAATTGACGTATATAGAGAAGGTGCAGAGGATATTGACGATGTAGATTTAGATGAATTTTCTGATGAAATTGAAAGCTGGATAATTGATGAGCTTAAAGCAATTGGATGCGATTCAGCTAAAAGTGTTTTAGAAATTGGTAAGGATGATTTAGTTAAAAGAACTGATTTAGAAGAAGAGACAATTGATGAAATTCTGAAAATTTTAACATCTGAATTTGAACAATAAAAAAGCAAGAACAAGAAATAGTAATTATGGCTGTAATTAAAAGGTTAAGTAAAGTCGCTAGAGAACTAAATGTTGGGATATCTACTATAGTAGATTTTCTTAATGATCAGGGCAATGAAGTGAGCTCTAATCCCAACACAAAAATTGATGAAAACCTGTACATGATTTTGTTAAAGGAATTTCAAAGTGAAAAATTTGAAAAAGAAAAAGCTGATCAAGTTCGTATTGAGCATAGTGAAAGAACAGTCATATCAATTAAGAAAGATGAACCGCCCAAAAAGGAAGTTGAAAAAATAGTTGCCAAAGCCGATAAACTTTCTGGAGCTAAAGTTCTAGGTAAAATTGATCTTGCTCCCAAACCAAAGCCCAGTCCTAAATCTGAAGAGAAAGCAGTTGAAAAACCAGTTAAAGAGAAAGCAGTAGATAAGCCAGCTGAAGAGAATCCAAAAGAGGAAACAGTAAATGAGTCTGTAGATACAATAAAAGCAGAGGCAAAAAAACTTTCAGGTCCTACAGTTTTGGGTAAAATTGACTTACCTGTAGAAAAACCCAAAACCAATACTGAATCAGAAAATGCTCGAAGAAAAAGAAAAAGAATAAAAAAAGTCAACGTCGAAAAGGCTGGGAAAAGAGCATCTAAAGAACACAAGAAAACCAGTAAAGCCCCTCAAAAGACTGAAGTATCTCAAGAAGAAATTCAAAAAGAAATTAGAGAAACACTAGCGAGATTAAGTAACAAAGGAAAGTCAAAATCTTCTAAATTAAGAAGAGAGAAACGTCAGGCGGTTTCAGAAAAAATAGAAGAGGAAGAAATAAGAGCAGAACAAGAAAAAAATATTCTTAAGCTCACAGAATTTGTAACTGTTTCAGAGCTGGCAAGCATGATGTCAAAAACAGCAAATGAAGTGATAGGAACATTGATGTCTATAGGCATATTTGCTTCGATTAATCAAAGACTAGATGCTGAAACCCTAACAATGGTTGCAGAAGAATATGGTTTTGAAGTTGAGTTTGTTAGTGCTGATGTATCAGCCTCTGTTATAGAAGATACTCAAAATCCTGATAATATGATTGATCGTCCCCCAATTGTAACGGTAATGGGACATGTTGATCATGGTAAAACATCTTTACTGGATTTTATTAGAAAAGCAGATGTTACATCTGGCGAAGCGGGTGGAATTACTCAACATATTGGAGCTTACTCTGTTAAGCACAATAAAAAAATGATCACATTTTTAGATACTCCCGGCCATGAAGCTTTTACAGCAATGCGTGCTAGAGGAGCCCAAGTTACAGATGTCGCAATTATTATTATTGCTGCGGATGATAGGGTAATGCCTCAAACTAAAGAAGCAATTAATCACGCACAAGCAGCTGGAGTTCCTATGGTATTTGCATTAAATAAATGTGACCGTGATACTGCCAATCCCGATAAAATTAAAGAAGAATTATCTCAAATGAATATCTTGGTTGAGGATTGGGGTGGAAAATATCAATGTCAAGAAGTATCCGCCAAATCTGGAGATGGTATTGAAGATCTTTTAGAAAAAGTATTATTGGAATCGGAATTACTTGAATTAAAAGCAGACCCTAAGACTAGCGCAAAAGGAACTGTCATTGAAGCATCACTTGATAAAGGAAGAGGATATGTTACTACACTTTTAGTTCAGTATGGAACAATGCAAGTAGGAGATACCCTAATTGCTGGTACTGAATTTGGAAGAATAAAAGCAATGCATGATGAAAAAGGGAGAGAAGTAAAGATAGCAGGTCCATCTATTCCAGTTTCAGTTTTGGGTATGAATGGAGCCTCAAGTGCGGGTGATGTTTTTAATGTTATGCAGGATGAAAAAGAAATCAAGCAAATTGCATTAAAAAGACAACAATTACAGAGAGAACAAGGGTTAAGAACCACCAAGCACATTACATTAGATGAAATTGGAAGAAGAATTGCCTTAGGAGACTTCCAAGAGCTCAATGTTATTGTTAAGGGTGATGTTGATGGTTCAATAGAAGCCTTGTCAGATTCTTTACTCAAACTTTCTCAAGAGTCTATTCAAATTAATGTAATTCATAAAGCAGTTGGACAAATTACTGAGTCAGATATATTATTGGCCTCAGCATCAGATGCGATCGTTATTGGTTTCCAGGTTAGACCATCTGCGGGAGCTAGAAAATTAGCAGAAAAAGAAGAAATTGATATAAGGTTATATTCTGTTATTTATAAAGCAATTGAAGAGATTAAAGAAGCAATGGAAGGTATGCTTTCTCCAGAATTCAAAGAGGAAATCGTAGCTACTGCAGAAATCAGAGAAACTTTTAAGATTACAAAAGTTGGAACCATTGCTGGTTGTTATGTCACTGAGGGTAAAATTAATAGAAATCACAAAGTAAGAATTATCAGAGACGGTATCGTGGTTTATTCCGGTGAGCTTGGATCTTTAAAAAGATTCAAGGATGATGTTAAGGAAGTTCAAAAAGGTTATGAATGTGGATTAAACATTGATAAGTTCAATGACATTAAAGAAGGAGATGTCGTTGAAGCCTATGAAGAAGTAGAAGTTAGTAGAAAAATTTAATTTTTATTTTCTTTTATCATCCTGAAGGTAGATAGTATTTGATTTTAATATTAAAGAAGTTTCCTCTTAAAAACACCTCTTCATATCTATCGGGATTATTGGAGCTATCATAAAAGAACTTCAATTTGGTTACTGCAATTGATGAAACTGGAATATTTACTCCTGCTCCCAAAAAGAAGGCTCCGTTATCATCATTTCTCCATTCTATTCCTAAGTCTGCTAAAACTGATCCGTTTATCCATCTTGCTCTTTCAGAAAGGTTTTGAGTGTAGAGGCCATTACTCATGACAGTTGAAGCATAGAAGTCTAAACTTGCACCTACACAAGTGTTAAGAAACATCCCTTTTGATAATTGAATATAGACCATTCCTTTAAAAGGTAATCCATAGCTAACATATCCAAAATCTGAGGTGTCATTCATTGGAATTCCATTAAAATTAGATGCCCCAATTAATTTAAAATTTCTTCTTAAAAAATTTATACCACTTTCAAAGCTAAACTTTTCGCCATAATTGGTTTTCATGACCATTCCAAAATGATAGCCAATTTTTGAAGAAAGGGTTATAGTAGAATGATCATCTTTAAGATTTAAGGGCCCTGCACCAAAATAATTAATTGGAACAATACTACCTATTTCAAAACCAAACTGTTTTTCATTGTCATTTGATTGACCATTTGAAATTAAACAAATGAGCATTAATAAGCACAGCCAATTGACTTTTAGTAATGTCATGGTTTATTTTTCATGTAGGATATTACTGCAAAAATAACTAATAGTAATCCAAATATGATAATCAAATATTGGACCCATTTTTTAGCAATAAATGGGGTGCGAAATTTCCCAAGGGTGAGGTAGTTGAGTTGAGTTACTTCTCTGTTATCTGATTTTCTAATCCCAAATAAAAATACTTTACCATTATTGGTGTTCTCTTCATCTTTTTCAAATGGGATATTTTTTTCTTTTAAAATATTTTCAAAAAATTCAGCTTGAATCTTTTTATAGAAAAAAAACACTTTGTAAGCTTTATTTGTAGGATGATCTTTATGGTTGGTTAATTTCAGAAATCCCTCATCTAAATCTGTCATAGTTAGTTATTTATTGAAACCATTCTGTAACCATTTGTATAGGTTTTCTTCTGCTTTTTGGCCATTTTTCACTTGGATAGCCAATGTAGAAAATACCAATGCATTTGTCTTTTTCTTTTAAATTTAAAAATTCATTCATCTCAGGAGTATAAATTACTTTTGGAGTTGACCAAAAAGACCCCAACCCATA
>MDTC01132711.1_pt1 | contig 15416 bp, 15 predicted proteins | sample 811181 | NCBI WGS metagenome assembly MDTC01 (sample SAMN05326644, study PRJNA326480) | marine metagenome | isolation source: seawater | place: Pacific Ocean: North | collected 2011
AAGCCATGAAGCGTATACCATATCACTATAGTCAGATTTTGATAATAAAAAATATTCATCATGATTAAATTCTTTACAAGAACCTAAAAAATTAAAAACAAAAAGAACAATACTTATGTTGAAAATTTTTTTCATTATTTAAATTTTTCTAATCATTGTAACCCAACCACAACCACTGCCAACTAACAGGGTTTTTAGAATTAGTTTTTAAATCAACACTGACTTTATAAATTCCAGACTCTCCAAATTCAATTTCTCCTATTCTATGAGACTTGAAATTTTTAATTTCCCAATTTTGTAATGGTTCTCCAACTGTTTTACCTGTAGGTTTAAATTTCTTTTTAATAGACTTTCCGTCAACATTTATTTCTAAACTCCCCACTTCATGATTAGATTGATTACTATAGGATGAGTCAAAATAATATTTTCCGGGTTTGTCTATATAAATCTTCCAATTAATTTTTTCTTGATTTTGAATTAATATGTTCTTTGGAATGGTTCCATATCTAGACTTTTTATTAACTATTTTTTTATTTGAATAATTTGAATAATTTTCAAGATTAAGTGAATAACCTTGTTCAAAATTTTTACCAACAAGTCCTTTTTCTGATTTAGGGGGCTGATTGTATTCCATAACTATTACAGAAATATAATTATTAAATGGTTCTCTTGGAATATTAATTTTAGTCATTACATCCTGATGATAAAATAATAACGGCTCTTTTGATTTGTCTGATAAAGAATAAATTTTATCAGGTTTTGATTTAATTCCATATACTTTTATTTCATTATTTAAAGGCCATTTATATACATGAAGAAATATTTTATTATTGTTTGGACTTTTTTTATAAGTCATTTGTCCCCAACTATGAATGTTTGAACTTAAATCATATGCACCGCTCCCATATATAGAAGCACCATTAATCTTTAACCAATCACCAATATCATTTAATCTTGATTCTGACTCATACCGAATACTCCCATCAAGCCTTGGACCAATATTTAACATTAAATTGCCGTTTAAACTGACATTGCCTATAAGAGCCTTTAATATAGAAGTTGTTGATTTCCACTTAGTCTCATTTAAGTTAAATCCCCAGGAATGAGCAATTGTAGCTGGTGTTTGCCAAGGGTATTCAAATTTTTCTTTGCCGAGTTGATTATCTTGTAAAGTTCTAAAATCAACATCACTATCTTCATCAATAGACAATCCTAATCTTGAATTAATTAAACACTTAGGTTGAAGTTTTCTGATCAGATTTTTTAGTTGAAAAAGTTGATTTTTTGTAACTACAGTTTTTGAGTGATGAATCCACATGTCAAACCAAATAATTGATATTTCTCCATAGTTCGTTAATAGCTCAGTCATTTGAGGAATTACTTTTTCCTGCCAATACTGATCAAATAATTTAGGGTTTAGTCCATAAATTTCTTTAGTATGATCCCAAGATTTTGGATCATGCCAATCAATCCAATGAGAATAATACAATCCTAATTTAATGCCATGCTTTTTACATGCAATTGCTAATTCTTTAACAATATCTCTATTCTTTTTTGATTTATTGTAAATATTATAATCACTAGTTTGACTATTCCACAAAGCAAACCCGTCATGATGTTTAGCAGTTAAAGTGATATACTTCATGCCAGATTCTTTGGCTAACAAAACCCATTCTTCAGGATTTATATTTTCCCAATCAAACCTATCTAATAGATTTAAATATTCTTCAGTTGGTATCCTATTTCTATATTGGATCCATTCTGCATATTGATTATTATTTCTCAACTCCTCCCCTTTCCATACTCCCTCAGCTGAACTATACAATCCCCAATGAATGAACATTCCAAATCTGTCATTTACAAACCATTGTGCTCTTTCTCCAGTATTTTTTTGAGCTGAAACAAATAGGTTTAATAGCATTGTCAACACTATAAAAATAACTCTCTTTATCATATTTTTTTAAATTTAAATTTATTTGAAAGAATTTAGTTTTATTTTTTTTGAACACATTTTTTTTATAAATTCCAAGTCTAAATATATACTATAATGAAATTCAAAAAAAATCAATTCAAAAATTCTTCAAGAAGAAGCTTCATTAAAAAAGGAATAATTGCTTCATCATTCTTTATAATACCTAGAAATGTTTTGGGTGGAAAAGGTTATACAGCCCCAAGTGATCAATTAAATCTTGCTGCAATTGGTTCCGGAGGAAAAGGTCATAGTGATATTATTAATGCTTCAGTTAATGGAAGAGAAAAAGTTTCAGCATTATGTGATGTTGATTTTTCAGGAAGTGCCTCAAAAACAATTACAAAGTTTCCTAAAGCTAAGCTTTATTCTGATTTTAGAAAGATGCTAGATAAAGAAAAAAATCTTGATGCAATAACTATTTCTACTCCCGATCACATTCATGGTCCGGCAGGAGTTTATGCAATGGAAAGAGGTAAACATGTATATATTCAAAAACCTATAACCCATAATATTCGTGAGGCGAGATTACTTACCGAAATGGCAAGAGAAAAAAAGGTTGTCACTCAAATGGGTAATCAAGGTGGGTCTAATCCCTTGCTTGAAATGGTTCAGAAATGGGTGGATTCTGGAATAATTGGAAAAATCTCTAAAGTTAATGTATGGACAAATCGCCCAGTTTGGCCTCAAGGAATTAAAATCCCCAATTCAAATGCTAGTTTAAAACCTAATGCCTTAAATTGGGATCTATGGCTAGGCCCTGCTAAAGAAAAACCATTTACTCCTAACATGCATCCATTTAATTGGAGAGGTTGGTGGGAATATGGAACTGGTGCACTTGGCGACGTAGGATGCCATTTAATAGATATCCCTTTCAGAACTTTAAATCTCCATTACCCAAAAGATGCCGAATGTAGCGTTGGAAGTGTATATACTAAAATGTGGACTCCAGAATATATCCCTGAAGGGTGCCCCCCTTCTTCATTAATTACTCTCCACTTTAAAGAAACCTCAAAAAGTAAATCCCCGATTGAATTAACTTGGAGTGATGGTGGTATTAGACCTCCACGTCCTGAAATAATTCCTGCAAATTCAGATATTGGAGGGCCAAATAGCCAAAATGGTGTTTTAATGATTGGTGAAAAAGGAATTATTTCTACAAACATTAATGATAGTTCCCCTCTAACTCCAAAACTTTATCTCAACGATGGTTCATATGAGTTTGGTCCTGAAATAGAAAATAATCCTGAACCAGAATATGGTCATCAAAGAAAATGGGTTGATGCTTGTAAAGCTGGTTTTAATAGTAAAGAGCATTTGTCTTTGACCTCCTCTTTCGATTATGCAGGTCCAATGACTGAAACTGTTTTAATGGGTAATCTGGCTATCAGAAGTTATATGCTTAGAAAACTTAACAAGAAAAATAGATATGAATTCTTTGCTAGAAAAAAATTACTTTGGGATGGAAGTAATATGAAAATAACAAATATAGAAGAAGCAAATCAATTTGTTACTAGACAATATAGAGAAGGTTGGGAAATATGAAACTTTATTTATGAAAAGAAGAACTTTTATTAAGAAAGCAGGATTAGGTTTAACTTCAATTCCTATTTTGAATTCCAACTTAATAAATACTTCCATACTTTCTGCTGATTCTATTTTTTTTAAACTCTCTTTAGCTCAATTTTCATTATTTCAATCTATAATGTCAAAAAAAATTGAAGTCTATGACTTTGCAAGAATCTCAAGAGAAGAAGGATTTGAAGGTCTAGAATATGTTACTGCTTTATATAAAGGAGGGTTTTTTAATTTAGGGAAAAATAAATTTGGATTAAAAGAGGCTAAAGAATTTGCTAAAAAATCTAATTCGAAAGCTAATGAATTTGGTCAAGAGAATCTTCTCCTAATGGTCGACTCTGAAGGTAATTTATCAAACAGTGATGCGAAAGAAAGTAAAATCTCAATTGAAAACCATCATAAATGGATTGACGCTGCTTCTGAGATGAATTGCCATTCAATAAGAGTAAATCTTTATGGTAGTCCGGACCCTAAAATCTGGAAAGAAAGTTCTATTAAAAATTTAAATTCATTATGCGAATACGCAAAAGATTATAAAATTAATATCTTAATTGAAAACCATAATAATTTATCTTCTAATGCTGATCTATTAATTGAAGTAATTAAAAATATAGAATATGATAATTTTGGAACCCTTCCTGATTTTGGTGGGTGGTGTCTTGAGTTTGATGATGAAATTATGAAAAAGGTTTACAGTAAGTATAGAGGTGGAAGGAATAAAGACAATTCAGGCCCTACTTCAATAGCAGATGCATGTAAGACTTTATATGATAGATATGAAGGAATGAAAAAAATTCTTCCATACGCTAAAGGTGTAAGTGCTAAATCTCATGCATTTGATAGTAGCGGAAATAATACAACTTTTGACTATAAAAGAATGTTAAAATTAGTGAAAGATTCTGGTTACTCAGGGTTTATAGGTGTAGAATATGGTGGGTTTGGAATTGACCCAATTCAAGGTGTAAGATCCACAAGAAAATTATTGCTTGAATCTGCTAAAAATCTATAGTTTTATTTTAATTATAATTTCAGGATTTTTTTTTGGTCCAATAAAACAATTCAAAACCCTAAACGGAAGTTCAATTTCTTCTTCTAAATTAATTGTCTTAACTAGCAAGTAAATACTTTGATTAGCTGATACTTCAAGAAATTTAGAAAAATGATGAAATGAATACTTGCCAAGGTACTGAAGATTAAACTTCATATTACTTTTATTTTCAATTTTAATTTTAACTGTTTTATAATCCTTTATATAGCCCTTAGAATTAAATTCTAAATTAGAATAAATCACTGGAAGAAGATTTTCATTTTTACCAATAAGTAAATTATCTAACCATACAAAAGTCTTACCTAAAAAAAGCGATTTCTTTATTTCATTTATACTTTTATCAGGACTAATAACAAAAGTCATAGGTCTATGACCTCCTTCTTCCAAATCATATGACCAGTTTGTTAATCCGTGAATATCAGAAGTCCCCAAAACTGTAAGATTGTTTTCTAAAGCTATAGAAAATGCTTCCTCAGAAAAAGTATTATCATTAACTACTTCTATTCCATGAAGCAATTTGTTTTTAATTAAACTTTTATGCATTTCTCCTAACCTTGCAATTCCATTATCTCTTTGGGACCACATTGGATGGTTCCAAAAAACAAATGCACCTTGTTTATTTGCTGTTTTAATTGCCTTCAAAGAGTCTTTTTGTAAAATTTTATTTGCGTCTTTAATAAATACCGCATTTATATGACCTGGATTAGGAGTGGCTCTGGTTATTTCAACTCCCGGAACTACCTTTAATTTTTCATCTGGAATTACGAAATCTATATATGATTTTTCATTCAATTCCGCATTAAACATTTTAGCAATTTCATAAGATCTATTTTTATTTTTATTTGGTATGTCTTCTTTATGTGGTTGGTACTCTAGGTGATCCGTAATTGCTATTAGTTCTATACCCTCTTTGTACGCCTCTTGAACTCTTATTGATGGCCAGACTAAACCATCAGAAAAAACGGTATGTATATGTAAATCCGTACTTATTAGCTCAACCCCTTTAGGAGGCTCAAAAAAACTATTTTTATTTTGAGCCATCATTAAAAATGGTACAACAAAAATCCCCAATAAAAGCTTTTTAAAATTAAATAATCCTCGTTTATTTGTAAATAACATTTTTAGACAATCCATATTTATATTTTTTAATTTAATATGCTTATTTAAATTTAATTAATTTATGCCAATAAGATAACCCCAATGGAAATTAAATCAAATGCTCCAGCAAGAATTTGTCTATTTGGTGATCACCAAGATTATTTAAATCTCCCTGTAATAGCTTGTGCAATAAATAGATTCATCAAAATTAAAGCCAAGCCTAATAATTCAAAAATCTTTAAAATCTTTAAAACTGATCTTAATGAAATTGATCAAATTTCAATTAATGATTCACTAAAAATCGTTAAAAAAGAGGACTATTTTAGATTAGCTCTTAAAGTTGTTAAAAAATATGGGTGTAATCCTACAAAAGGATATGATTTACATATATCAAGTGATATTCCTATAAAAGCAGGTTTATCAAGTTCTTCATCATTAGTTATAGCTTGGATTCAATTTTTAGTATCAACTTTCAAAATTGATCTAAAAATTTCTCCTTTAATAATTGCAAAATTAGCTTATGAGGCTGAAGTTATAGAACAAGGATCCTCTGGTGGGAAAATGGATCAATATACAATTTGCAATGGGAATATGATTTACTTAGATCCTTCAGATGACAATATTCAAATACTAAAAAATCCAATAAATACTCTTATTGTTGGTGATTCTGGAGAATCAAAAGACACTTTAGGAATGTTAGCTTTTTTAAAAAAAAAATCCTGGGAAAGTATAAATAAAGTAAAATCGCGATTTCCCGAATTCAACATAAAAAAAGTGGATTTAAAAGATTTGAATTTATACTATGATTTATTGGGTGGAAACTTAAGCCCTTTTTTTGAAGCAGCAGTAATGAATTATAAAATAACTCAAAAAGCACTAAATGAATTAAGTAAAAATAAAATACCAAATAAAAAATATATTGGTAGACTCATTACTGAACATCATTTATTATTAAAAAATAATCTGAAAATTACAACTGAGAAAATTGATTCTATGATAGAATCTTCAATTGAATCAGGAGCATATGGTGCAAAAATAATTGGTTCTGGTGGCGGTGGATGTATAGTTGCTTTAGCAGATAAAAATAATGCTAATAAAATAATAACTAAAATGAAAAATGCAGGAGCTAAAGATGCATTTGAAGTGGAAATCAGTAAAGGCCCTTCAATCTCTTAGAAATTGATTATATAAAATCTTATAAGTATCTTGGAAAACTTTTTAATTTTTATACTTTAAATGAATCAATCTAAACCCACATTAGTCATTTTAGCTGCTGGTATTGGAAGTAGATATGGCGGTTTAAAACAATTAGACACGTTTTCTGCAGAGGGAGATACTATCCTCGACTTTTCTCTTTTTGATGCTGTTAAAGCTGGATTTAAAAAAGTCGTTTTCATAATTAGAAAAAAACTTCACAAAGAATTTATAGAGGTTTTTAATCATAAGCTTTCTGGATTAATAGAGGTTGAGTATGCTTTTCAAGAAATTAATAATGTTCCAGAACAATATAAAAATATTGGTAGAACTAAACCATGGGGAACGGGTCATGCACTTTTAATGGCAAAAAATTTAATTTCTGAAAATTTTGCTGTAATTAATGCTGATGATTTTTATGGTGCTAAAGCATTCAAATCTATGGCCGATTCTTTGAAGCTAGTTGAGAAAACTTCATTAAAATTTTTTATGATTGGCTATATATTAAAAAATACCATTTCGGATCATGGATTTGTTTCAAGAGGAGAATGTGAGGCTGATAATCAAAATTATTTAACTGAAATTAATGAAAGGACGCATATTCAAAAAATAAATGATAAAATCTTTAGAAAAGATGTCTTTGATAACCTAATCGAAATTGATGAAAATTCAATAGTATCAATGAATTTTTTCGGTTTTACTCCAGAATATTTTAAAATTTCTGAAAAATTATTTGATAAATTCTTATATGATAATTCATCAAATTTAAAAGCAGAATTCTTCATACCAATAGTTGTAAACAATATAATCCATAATACTAATGCTAAACTTAAAGTTTTAGAATCTAAAAGTAAATGGTTTGGCGTAACCTACCCTGATGATAAAAAATTAGTGCAAAAAAAAATTTTAAAACTTAAAGAAAATAATATTTATCCAAAAAAACTTTGGTAAATTTATATATTAAACAAACTCACTATTGCATATGTCAATTAACCAAATTAAAAATTTAAGAAGAAAAGGAGCTGCTTTTTCAATTAATAAACTTGAAATTGAACAATTTTATAAACAAGGATATTTAGTTTTAAAAAATGTTTTAACTGAAAAGGAATTAAAATCTATTGATCCAGTTTTTGACCATTTTATTTCTGGTAAAGAAAAAAAAAGAATGAAAAAAGACTTTTGTGATATGTCTCAGCCATATGGAACCCCTTATGAAAAATTTCAATTAATTAATGCAATGTTACCTGCCAAATATATGCCTACTTTTAACAATAATATTTTTCATAAAATTACTCAAAATATTTCCAATCAATTATATTCTAATGGTAAAGCAGAAATAGATTATGAACAATTTTTAGCTAAAAAACCTTCAGAAAAAGGTGCTGAATTTACGATGCATCAAGATTTAGGATATTGGCCAAAAACTAAAAATACATGGACTGCAACTTTTTCACTAGCTCTTACTGATGCTGACATTGTAAATGGTTGTTTATATGTAATCCCAGGGTCTAATAATGAGGCTGAACTTAGAAAACATAAACCAAAAAATTATTCGGAAAATGAAAAAGAATCTAATTCCGGTCGTGAAGATTCACATACTCTAGTTATGGAATCGAATCCTAATGACAAAAATCTTTTTCTACCCGTTAAAAGAGGTGATATTACCATTCATGATGAGAGAATTGTTCATGGATCTGGTGGCAATAATTCAAAAGATTGGAGGAAAACATATATAGTCGCATTTAGAGACTCTGAAACAATTAAAAAAGAAAGATCTATTGGATTCACTCATTCTCATAATGATAAAGTGGATTGGGAAAAAGTCATTTCTATCTAATTAATTCAATTTGATTTTCTCCAATTTTAATTTTTTTCCTTTTATATAAAACCCCTATTGACTTTTTAAAAGCTTTCTTACTCATTTTTAATTTTGATCTAATCTCTTCAGGCGAGCTTTTATCAGATAATCTTATACTCCCTTTTAACTTTAATTGATTAGTGATAAATTCACAATAATGATCAATTGAATTTTTAAACCCTTGAGGTGTTAACGATAAATCAATTTTACCATCTTCTCTCACTTTTTTAATATATGCAATTATTTTTTGGTTCTTTTTAAGTACTCGAAACACCTCATTTTTATATATTAAACCTTCAAACTTATCTTCGATTCTAGCAACAAATCCTATTTTAATTTCTCTTTCAATTTTAATATCTACCTTATCCCCCTCTTTAAATTCCATTATTTGAACATTAAATTATTTTCTTCAATAAAATTAGGAAGAACCGCAATTGATTTAATACAAAAATCTGGATTTATTAAAGAGTTCTTAAAAATATTCTCTCTATATTTTCCTGTTTTTACTAAAAATGTTTTAAATCCCATGTTATTCCCCCCTTGGATGTCATTTATTAAATCATCCCCTATCATAGCTATTTCATCTGATAAACATGAAAAACTTTGTATTGCCATTTCAAAAAATGTAGAATTAGGTTTCCCTACAACAATTGAATTTGTTTCAGTAGCATGTTCTAACCCAGCAATAAAAGCTCCAATATCTATAGTTAATCCATTATTTGTCTGAAAATATCTTCCTTTATGTAGAGCAATTAATTTTGAACCTTCTAATATTTGATTCATTAAATCATTCATTAAATCATAACTCCAACCATCACCAATATCTCCAATAATAATAGCTTCAGGATTAAAATTTGTTATATTAAATTGCAGATAATCATCCATCCCCTCCCTAGAAAGAATTAATCTACACGATTTTAATCCCATTTTCTTTATTAATAATACCCCTGCATAATTCGCGCTAATAAATTCTTCTTCTTTAACATCTAACCCAATCTTTTTCATTTTTATTGCCAATTTCCTTCTTGAAAGAGTCGTATTATTAGTGATAAATTTATATTTTACTTTATTCTTCTTTAACCAATGGATTGTTTCATTAGCACCATCTATTAATTTATTTTTTACATAAAAAACTCCATCCAAATCAAATAGAAATGCCTTAATCATTTTTTTATTTATTTAATAAAATAAAATTTATAAATATACTTAGTTGATGTAAAATTAATCTTTAATTTTAATCTAATTTTTTATCAGAAATAAATTATATCCAAATTCATTTGATAGCATATGAAAAAAAAATACTTACTCCTTTTACTTTTAATATCTTATGGGCTTTTTTCTCAAGACAATAAAAAAATAAAATCATCATCTGGGTTTTTTGAACACAGCTTACCTGAAAATGAAGGAGTTCAATCTGAGAATATTTTAAATTTTATTTCAGAAATAGAATCAACAGTAGATGAATTACATAGTTTTATTATTTTAAAAAACAATAAAAATATTGCTAGTGGCTGGTGGTCACCTTATGCTCCAGAAATTCCTCACATAATGCATTCCCTAAGCAAAAGTTTTACTTCTAGCGCTATTGGGATAGCTGTTGATGAAGAATTACTTGAATTAAATGACAGGGTAATTTCTTTTTTCCCAGAATATAATTCCAATGAAATTGATGAAAACTTTAAAGAAATGCGAATAAGGGATCTCCTTACTATGACAACCGGTCAAAAAAATGAAATCAATCCATCAGGTAAAAATCAAAATAATTGGATCGAATTATTTATTAATGCAAAATTAGATTTTTTGCCAGGCAACCATTTTAAATATAATAGTTACGCAACTTATATGCTTTCTGCTATATTAAATAAAATAACAGGGGAAAATTTGGTCGATTATCTTTATCCAAGATTATTTTTGCCTCTTGAAATTGAAAAGCCTAAATGGGAAAAATGTCCAAAAGGGATTACAGTTGGAGGTTGGGGATTAAAAATTAAAACTCAAGATATAGCAAAATTCGGTCAACTTTATCTTCAAAATGGATTATGGAAGGGAAAACAAATTATATCCAAAGATTGGATTAAAATGGCATCATCCAAACAAGTAGATAATTCTAACTCTCAATGGGAAATTGATTGGAAACAAGGGTATGGATTTCAATTTTGGAAAAATAGATATAATAGCTATAGAGGAGATGGAGCCTTTGGACAATATTGTATTGTATTGCCTGAACATGAAATGGTAGTTGCTATAACTGGAAGTGTTAAAAGTATGCAAGCAGTCTTAGATATTTTCTGGAAAGAAATTTTTTCTAAAATTCAATTAGATGTAATGGCAGAAATAAATTTTAATGCTCAACAAAGATTAATTAAAAAACTTTTAACTCTAAAAATCTCTCCTCATAATAGTAAAGGATTAAAAATAAAGCCTAAAGTTAATTTAGAAAAAATTTACTATATAAATGATAATGTTTTTGGAATAAAATCAGTACAATTAAATAAGAAGAATAATATTTATGAATTAAAAATAAATTCAGATTCTGGATCTGAAAAAATACTTATTGGAAAAGATAAATATATAGTTGGTTCATTATCAAAATTCAATATAATTGATAATTATAATAATGGTTCTTTAGATTACTTCAAAAAAAGTATTACTAGTACCCCTGTCGCTTCAAATGGATTTTGGTCAGAAAAAAACATCTATTCATTAAAAATACTTTTCCTTGACAACACCGCATCTTCAAATATTGATTTATCGTTTGACAATAATGAAATTGAAATTGAAATTTCACTAAAAGGTGTATTTGGGTTAAAAAGAAAATTTAAATTATCCGGTGGTGCTATTTAATTAATCTTTTGAATGCCAATAAGCTAATAAAATAAAAACCAACTGAAAAGGTAATCTTATAATCGCAGCTTCTCTTGATACATTTATTGCATTTTGAGCTTCTTCACTAATGACCAAATGAATATTTGCCGGAAAAACGGCTATCAATAAAAAAATTAAACCCAAGGCAGAATACTTTCTATATTTAGTTAAAAGACCTATTCCTAAAATAATTTCAAAAGCTCCACTTATATATACCAACTCTAAATGCCATTTTAAATAAGGGGGCATTATTGCTAAAAAATAATCTGGATTTAAAAAATGTCTAACTCCAATCCATACATATCCAAATGAGATTAAATATATAGTTATTTTCTTTAACATCTTACAAAGTTACAAATCAGAAGATGGAACAAATTTAGCTGAAAGATCAGGAGTTGGCATATTTCTATCCAATGGAAACATAGGTCTTTTTATTCTCTTATAATCTAATCTTTTTAAATCTTGGTCAACTCCCCCAGGAGTTAAAGCCATTATCCAATCTCCTCTTAAATTATATAATTCAGGAACTAAATATCCTATTTTAACAATTAAAATGTCAATTTTTCTGGGATCAAGACCTAAACTTGTAAAATCTTTTTCATAATGATAAGGTTTTCTCTTTTTTGTGACTATAACATTAACACTTCCGGTTTGAATAACAACTTCAGTTTCAGCATGTTTATCTCCATGTTTAATAGACTTTACTATTCCTGATAGTAATATTGGTGGAGAATATCTGTCGTCAACTTGAGCTCCTACATATTCTTTAATTTTTGATCCAACTCCATCTTTTATTGCTTTTTCTACTAATTTAGGGCCAGGTATAGAAGCATAAATTAAAGAAGGTCCACTAGACTTTTTAAACTCATCTCTATTAAGTATTTCTCTTAAAGTCCATGTTACATCTCCAGCTCCTCCTGCTGTAGGATTATCACCCATATCACTAATTACATATGGTTTTTTATCGCTTTTTATTGCATTATCTAAACTTTCTTTTAAAGAAGCTGTAGGTGCAACAAAAACAAATTCGTTTCTAACATCCCAAAAAGAATGAGCTAAATTTTCTGCAGTTTTTTTAACCATCTCTTTATCATCACCTGTAACCATTACTACAGCATGATTTCTAGGTTCATCTGCCCAAGCGTAACCAACCCAAATCGCAGCATCAATAATCCCTTCACTTTTTGTTGCAGGAGCAACCTTAGCATATAAACTTTTTGCAGGTTCAATTCTGGTGCTAGTTTTTTCTCCAGGCAATAAAATTGGAACACGAATCCACGCTTTATAAAGGGGTTTACCTTTTCTTTCATTTAATCGTTTAGTTAAATTTTTAAAAGCTCTTTTATTTGATTCTGTTGCATCTTCATGAGGGGCCATTCTATAACAAGTTATTAAATCTGAATTTTTTGCAAGCTTCCATGAAACATTGCCATGTAAATCCATTGTAGTTGAAATTAAAGTCTTTTTACCAACAACCTTTCTAATCCTTTCAATATAATCTCCCTCAGGATCATCAATACCTTCAACACTCATGGCTCCATGAATGTCAAATAAAATTCCATCATATGGAGCATCATTTTTTAATAATGAAAGTGATTTTTCTACTAAAGAATTATATGCTTTTTTCGTAACAATTCCTCCCGGAAGAGCATATCCCACAAGAGTTGGAATCCACTTTGCACTTTTCCTCATTAGTGAATCTTTAGATAAAAAAGGGTACCACGAAAAAATTTCTTTTCCAGTTTTTACGATAAAATCTTCCTCTTTTGTTATTGCAGGTGAAAAAGTGCTTGATTCAATGCCTAATCCAATAATGGCAATTTTTGGCACTTTTAATTCATTTGATTTAGTCTTTATTTGGGTACATGAGCTTATTAAAGCTATTATTAAAATTTTATATAAAAAGAGCTTTATCATTAAAATTTATTTTAAATTTTAATGATAAAGATAAAAAAGAATTTTGGGGTCAAAATAATTCCCCAAAAACTACTTGAAGTCATTCATTTAGATATAAAAATAACGAATTGAATAATTTATAAATCTACAGTAGCAATTAAATAGCCAATAGCAAGACCTAAGACAAACATAATAATAACTCTTCCGCTAAAAAGCCATTTGAAATTCTTCTCCCAACTATCAGGAATATAGTTCTGGTTTTCATCTTCAGTAAGCCCTTGTTTTGTAGCATATATTGCATAAGCATAAACGGCACCTAACAAAATTGCTGTAAAAATTAAAGTATATAAAATTTCTTTCATTAGAGTTTAAATTAATTTAAAATTCAAAAACCTAAAACAACAAAAACTTCGTTTTAGCTTATTAAATTACAAAAAAATAATAAAACTTGAAAATTATTAAATATTTTGATTACGCTCTAGATACAGGATGCTTTTTAAATCTTCCACCACCATCTCTAAATTTATCTCGTTTTTTAGCGTCATTAAATTGCTTCTTTGTATAAAGTCTTCCATTAACAAATATTGTTTTAATACCTTCTGGGAAATCAATATCATTTAATTTTCTATACATCTTAATAAAGATTAGGGCTGTAAATTTAGTAAAAAAAAATCTTATTTCAAACGACTATAATATACATATTATTATGTACAATTTTTATTTTACCAATTTGTATCTATAATGTCTGTGGATCCAAACAATTGTCCTATAAATTTTGAAAAAATTGGCATACTTGAAGTTTTATTGCCAGTTTCTTTTTCAAATAACTGAAAAGAAACATACTTTACAATTTTCTTATTATGAAATCTTAATAATAATTTATCACCCTCATTTTTTCCCCCAGCTAAAACCTCAGAAATATCAGCGTATTTTATCCTTTTTACAATTGCATGTGCTCTAAACTCTTTGTATCCGTTTACCATCAATTCATTGAGTCGTTGAAATTTTTCTTCATCTGCAAGATGAAAACTTGAAATCTTTGCTGTTGGATTTTCAACCCCATATTGTGTTAATTCTGTATCAAACCCAATCATAAAAGCACTTACAAAAAAAATTGTATATGAGCCATCTTCATTCAATTCGCTTTGAGTTAAATATACATCCGACATGCCTCCTGATATCTTAGACATCGCCTTGCCTAGTTGACAACATTTTCCAATTGTTCGAGAAGTTTTTCTTAATGGTACAATCTCTTCACTTGAATCAAATAATTTAACTTGACCTTGCTCTATTTGAGCTTGAAGAAATATTGGAACCAATATTAATAAAATTAATTTTTTCATTTTTTATTCTTTGAATTTCAACTAAGATAAATAAATTACTACTTTTAAAAAATTATGATAATTATTTTTACAATGGGGATGTAGCTCAGTTGGCTAGAGCGCTTGACTGGCAGTCAAGAGGTCGTGGGTTCGATTCCCATCTTCTCCACAAGTTTTCCTAGATAACACTTGTAATTGAAAAAGTAGTTACAGTATAAAGTTAGTTAATTTTTTGGCACTTATTTGGCAACTTACTGATTCAACAAATTGTTATTTTCAGTAAACTCCTATAAATACTAGTGGAGATAAATGTCAACTTCCACACTTTTTACCTTTTAACATATCAATGAACAAATCTAACTGACTTTGATCCAAATTTCTACTTGTCCACCAAGTTGCATGTTCATTTATATCACGCTGGTCATCAATAGTTAATCCCCACATTGGTGCAATCTTATTTGGGATCATTGAGTAACGTACATCTGTAACAATATTTTTTTCTTTATCATAGCCCAAATAATCTTGAGAAAACCAACGAAATCTCTCGATATCCTTTTTTTGCTGACTCTCTTTGTCAAGACCCGGAAG
>MDTC01040825.1_pt1 | contig 15415 bp, 10 predicted proteins | sample 811181 | NCBI WGS metagenome assembly MDTC01 (sample SAMN05326644, study PRJNA326480) | marine metagenome | isolation source: seawater | place: Pacific Ocean: North | collected 2011
CTTGGGTCGCCCTCAACCTCTTCAGGAATATTTCCAAGTGCTCGTCGCCAAAGATGCTCAATATTGACATTTCTTCGCCTCATTCGAGCAGGTATTGAAAATACGTGTCTACCCAACGTCGATATGTGACGTGCTGAATTCATATCATCGTATAATGCTAGAACAAGGTTGACGAGAATGTCTCCAAACAACACATCAGTTGTACCGATTGGATCTATGCAAATGAAAGCTGACGCAGAATCTTCGGAGACACGAAATACACCATAATGTGGTGCTGCAAATTTGGGCTCAATTCGATAAGTATTTCCAGAAGATCCAACAACTTGGATATATCCTTCTTCAAAAGATCCTCTTTCACCAATGTCTTTGAGAACCTGTTGAAGGAATTGAAATGATATCCCCCATGGCCCCGGATTTCTAGCAACGAATTCATCCTCGCCCACTAACCAGATGAAAACCGCAGTTACGAATCTCTTTTCGACTTGTTTGCCATAATGGCCCAATAGAATCCTTGCAATCTGCTCTCTCAATCGTAAATCTTCTGGTAATCGAACAACCCCTGCCTTTTCCAATTTCACTAGTGCAACCGTAATTTCAGGAGGGGTGATTTTGGTAGGAGCAGAAGCAGCAAGTCGATACCCTTCGTAGTGCGACAACTCAAATATTGCATTTGACCAAGCCCTGTCATCCAAGGGACCAATATATGAGAAACCCAATTCAATAACCATCCTCCGTTCCAACCACCTCCCCATCGAACTATCGCTACGCATAGCAAGAAATAATTGACGCATTTCAGAAATTTCTTCAGCACTCATCATTGGATCGGGTCGTACCCATGCAGCAATCTTCCGCGTTCTTTTGACAGATGACCGTACCCATGGATAACAACATACACAGAGACTCAAACCCCCTTCTCTGTGTATGTAGCGTAAAGCCGGGACATCGTTTGAACAACTATCGCAGACACCAGACAACCGTCTAGTCAAACCAATCACCTCGACTGACAAATCGATTGTGATATGTGGATAAAAGCAGGCCATAAGGTCGCATAATATACATATCTCCACTATCCAAATTAATCAGACACTGGACGTGACAACTCGTATGTTATAACCTCTTGCAAAATTCAAGATTTCAATAATCTCTTAAGCGGCTTCAGCAGAAATCTTAGTGTAACTTCCGATATGCCTGCAACACCACAAACTTGGGCTTGGGTTCGAGAGTCCTCACACTTTCGAGCACACAGATATAGTATTGCAGCTGCAACCCCCATAGGTTTCTTCCCTTGCCATACTTCGGCATCCTTCACCAGATCCCAAGTCTCAAAGGCATTTCCAAGAACTTTGGGCTTTAGATCTAAACCGTTGTGGAACTTATCGAGATATTCAGCAGGTGATGTAATTGTATGAGTATTCAGAATCCTTGACGCTTTACGGATATAGCCGCCAAGAATCTTTTCCCCGCAATCAAAAGATTTGGCTAAGTCAGGAATAGTTCTTGGTAGATTGATTTCCCTGGCAGCAAGATATACACTTGCAGCAGCAACCCCTCGAACTGTCCTTCCTCGCACGAAATCTTCATTCGCCAAGAATCGATAGAAGCGAGCCCCCTCTTCGATTAAGATAGACGGGAAACCTTGACTTCGGATGAGTTGCATGGCATCTTTCATACTACGTGCGCGAGAAGAGTTAGTCCGCCTATCTATCGAAGCTCTTCTATTCCAATCACGTAAATTCGAGCCACGAATTCCATTTCGCGCTGCCCCAGCACCTCGAATATCACCGAGAGAAATGGTTGTATTGAGCCCCTTATCTGCAATTGACTCACGAATTGGTGCTCCAACACGCGACCTATCGACCTCCTCGGAGTGATTTGTCCACTCGGGACCGGGATCGATTGCATTTTGAACTGCAACGTGACCACAGTCATTGCAGTAAGTTTCGCCACGTATCGAATCTCGATCCCATTCAGTGGCTCCACATACACTGCACGGTTCAGATTGCTCTTCTGTTCGTCGCTGCTGCGATGGACGGCGAGCATTTAGCGCAGAGCTTCTTCCATTCTTTCTTACATCATCGTATTTTTCTTCTACATTTACCATATTTTCATCTCCTTTAGGCTTGAACGCAAACATCTCCCACAGTGGGGACAGATGCCCGCTTCCGCTACAATAGAATGCGCGGCTTTGAGCAGACCACATACCGGGTTATGAATCCAACGAAATATTTTCAACCAACATCACGAATTTCACAGGAAAACAGAATGTTCATACCACAATCGTCTTCTTCGAATCCCTTTGTGATGGCCGTCTAAAACGCGCAGAAGCACTCATATCCAAACGCCGCCTTGTTGATTTCTCGATAGTTGCCAAATTTGTTCTTCTGAACATGGCAGGAACCCTTCCATATTCCGCCTTCCATCTCTTCCAAAACTCACCTTCTAAAGTAGGAAAGATATCTTTGACAGATTTAGTGGATACAACATTTAGCCCTTCAGGGTGCAATTGCTGCCATAACCATTGCAACGAATAATCTCTTCCTTCGGGAGTATTTACTCCCATTTCGTTACAGATTTGCCCTCTAATTCGGTTGCATATCTTGCACATAGGAATTATATTTTCGAAATCGTTATTCCCGCCCATTGCAAGTGGTAAAACATGCTCAACACTTACTGCATTGGGGAGTTTATTGCCACCTCTAGTGGAGTGACAATGTCTCATAACAGTATTGCAAATAGGACAAGGCAAACCATCCCCTTTCTGGAGAATAATCTCCTTCCGATTCCTGCTGATGGAACCACGGGAAACACGTTCGATTCCACCTTCGAAAAATAGGCGCGAGCGACAGATCATATCCTCTAGTTGTATATATCCCATATTGGGAAAATTCATTTTTAGCATCATATGTGGGGACATTTTAATCATAGGTATTATGCGACATGAACTCGCAATGGTGCAATCGTCTTTGCAGATTCCACATCATCCCTTAGCATTAGTATAAGGCTAACCAAAATATCTCCCATTGGGCGATGTTCACCTTCGAGTTTCGTGTGTAAACACAGGATCTCAAATTGCTTCTTTTTCTCAGTACTTTGGATTACATTCACTTCGAAACCATCGAAAGAAGTCGCAGCGATATTCGGTGGTGAAATTCTGTAAACATTCCCACTTGCACCAGTAACATCAATCCCTCTCATGTCAACAACATCTACGATATCCGTTAATTCATCACAGACCTCTGCAACTAGTTGGAATGATTTGGACCATGCTTCAGGCGATGAAGTATGGAATTCACGCTCCGGATGAGAACTCCATAGAATGAGGGCTGCTTGGAACCTCATGGAAGCCTCAACACCAAACACACCTTCTGCCAATTGGTTTACCAACTCTCGGACAATTGGTGTAATTGGCACTTGTATGTTTCTGGTTTCCATGATGAAATTCAAACATTGCGTTCTTACTGAATACAATTCAGCTCGATCATCTAAAGATCTAGAGTCGAGGCCATTTATACTGTCAAATAGCAACTCAGGCAGAACTCCAATATCGGTCCAAATGTTATGATAATCAAGAGCGGCGCTTGATTCGCCATAAGGAACTCCATCAATAACCACAGCATTGTCATGGACAATAATTTCGTGCGGTCCAATATAGTGACACTCCTCGTAAATTGAACCAAATTCCAAATCAAACACTGCGTTGAAGTGCTCTTTCTCATCGCGAATTTGATCCAGTCTTCGCGAAATCAAGTCAACCGACATTAGACCATCATCCTCCTCATCTTCCCGCAGTAATACATGTGCAAAACCGGAATCGATAGCAGTATTTTCTTCCCCTACGCACCAATTTAGAACCTCCAACCAAGCCCAATCGTTTCGTGGTCCAAGGTTTGAATGTAACACTGCATGAACTGGGACACGCCCATTCAAACCTCTTGGCCCCCAAGCCGAATCAGAACCCCCCATGGAAATTTCCTCCAGCGCCATTCTAGTTTCTTCAATTATGTGAGATTCTACAACAAGAATTTGCTGTGCCCAAGAAGGTAACTTGCGCCTTCGCCTTTCTGCATAATTTATCCACGGTTCACAGATATCACAGATGGCATTTCCAGGCACTAGATCTTCACCGTTTAAAGACCAACGAAAAACCTTCAAGTCATAGGTTCGGCAACAGCTCTTACAAGTTAAATCAGCAATTTTGTATTCTTCAGACATTTTTCCACCGGGAGTGGGGACAAACTAGGTGCCACTACACTGCCTACAATTGGGATGCCCATCTTTTGCTAGAATCCAAGGACCACCTCTCGGAGTAACGCCGCCATTTCTCTCAAACGCAGAGAATACAATCCATCTATGACTATCTCGATGGGCGTAAATTCCCATTCCACATTCATCACAGTATTTGTGAAACCCATTCATCTATTCACACCCTCTGAACATACAATGCAACTCTTTAGGCGCATCTTCGAAGTACAGAAATAGGGCTGGGCACAACCACCCCTCCATATCCAAGTCCTCGCATCTATACCACCACCCACCACAGTCTTCGCGCACGCGTAATAAATGCAGATTTGCCCCTGGAAATAGTCTACTGGAGAAGAAGAGAGCAAAACCCTCCTCTGCATTTTCAATTTCAGTACACACCACGTCTATTATATCGTCAGCACCCATTACAAATGGTTCGCGAACTAGGCCAGTATTTCGATCATCAAACACCCAAAACCCTTCGTATTTGTATGGCTTAATGATGCGGATAACATTCCGCTCTGCTTTCTTCTGTTGTCTATTTATTTTTGACATCCGAAGTGGGGACAAATCCGGGTGCTACGCACCCCTAATCAACTGATCAAATATTCCGATTTCATCACCGACTCATCATTACAGGAGTCCCCTATCTCGAATTCATCGTCTTGTGTATAGTCGTGTTCAGGACTTAATTTATCCATCCAATCAGAAAAACTTTCTTGGTGAATTTCAGCGAAGCAATCTCTAACACAATCAATGAGGCGATCGGTAAAACTTGGATGCACTCCGAAACAATCGTGCACCGCCCAGAAATCCGAAGTAACACCATCAGAACACATTCTGTTAACAACTTTAGTCATATGAGCGGCATCTAAAGAGTGGATGAAATTGGGAGTAATTCCTTTCCGCATTTCTCTTATGCAAATATCTTCTTCTTTTCCATACTTTTCATACTTTTTAGGATCAGATTCAACAACCCCTGCCTTCCAAATATCATTCCTATAATTCCGCCTGGAAAAAGTGTGTGATGTGATAAGCAACTTCTGTAAATCTGCAAACTTTTGAAACTCCTCCTTTGTCAACTCCTTCCAACCATCAGATAATTTCAGTTTTCCAAGCTCTCTTTGAATACCATGTGCCAACGGCTTGCTGAATATCTTCTTCCCCTCGCCATCCAAAAAGTTTTGAAATTCTTCAAAGTCGAATACACTATTATTCAGAATGATTTGGTATGGCATATTGCCAAACTCTTCTGTCAAACTCTCCAATTCGTTATATGGTATCCCTAACGTCAAGAAAAGCTGTTGAAGAATCCTCCTTTTCTTTTTGAATGAGTTACGGATTAACTGGTCCATTTTATCTTCATCGCCGCCGAACAACTTCATCATCATTGGAAGAGTTTCAGCCATTTTTGAATTTGGAGCCTCATTACTTCCCCAGTACCCAGTCCAAAGGCCACTATTTCCTCTCCCCCAACGATCATCATAGTGTTTCAACACATGGTATTGCCTCACCCTAAAACCTGAAGATGTAGTCCAAAACACCGAACGATGCCTAGGCCTACCATCATCTACCGGCCTCACGAGTTTTTTCATTTGCTTTTCAACAACCTCAAACGCATTGCCCGTAATATGGCGCACCGCTCTTTCAAAGTCCTGTGCGATTGCCTTAGCTATGAGGGGGTGCCTATGATAATCTATTTCGAATCCCGAATCCCTACCCATTTTTCGTTCTAATATCGAATTCTTGTGCCAGACGGGAACCCAAACCCCTTCGCTATGAAAACTGTCAGGCGTTGACCTGTCAACAAACTCTCTCCGCAGAGGCAAACCCTCCTCGTTTTTCCTTGGTGCCGTTTCCCCACTCCAGGTAAATTTGTAGATCACTTTACCCGGAATCTTTTCATTACCTTCACCTGGTACTTGATCACCAATCACGTTAGAGGTACATTCAATTCCTTCACCCAAATAGTACACGGACCTGCTCCCCGTCTTGGAAAGAATACTATTCCATTGCCCAGAAAGGGCCTTTTCACGATTTTCATATGGATTCCCCAATCCACCTTTAGCACCTTTTTTCTTGGACTTTCCTTTATTCAAATTGAGAACATGGATTATTTCTCGACCCACAGTTTCAATGGTATGTGGAATCAGATGTTCCCCCTCTTCCGTTTCTGGAATCGATTTTTGAACATCCTCTAATGTCAATGGAATAATCTCATAGAATCCCTCACTTTCTTTGTCCAAATGTTTATCCAGAATGTGTTTTTCATATTTCTCAAAATTCTGAAACTCTTTTTCTTTACAACCCAATTCATGGCATATGAAGGTATTTTCACATTTACCTTGATATGCATAATGCCGCTTCTTCCATCCGGGTTTCTTTTTCTTGTTACCCATGAAAAGTCCAACAAAATCGCCCGCTCCATATGGCATAGTCATGGTAATAGTTTTTGCAAGGTCGCGATGATACAGCATATCTGCAAGTTTAGAAACATCACCGTCCAATTCAGTGAAGATGTATTTACATCGAGGAGGTTGTGTACTAAATCCACAGCATTGCGCATTTTTAGTTTCATCCCCACACTCGTTGCAGTATCGAATATCTTCTTCATTCATCTTTCGAACATATTCCGCAACTCTTTGGTACAGATCTTGCTCAGGGTTAGAATGGCCCACATATTGACAATTTTTCAAGTGGCCCATTTCACCATCACATTCACTACATTTTGGATTAGTAATAACATTGACAGCTTCTGCAAGATTACGATTTCTTAGTAAAGCGGCTAGATGCTGAAAACCATTACTCGAGGCATCCAATTGGATAGGCAATCCAGATTTAACTAGACCCCAAGCTTCACAATCCTCCTTTCCTTCAGAAACCCATTTTTTATGTTCCCGATAGACTCTCACAACTTCAATCATTGCAGCAAATCTTTGCATAGATTGGTCCTTTGCTAGAGGCAAATCCTGCCATCCCCTTGCTCCTTTCTCCCCATCAATAATTTTTTCAAAAGCCTCAATATGTTTCTCAATCCACGCCGCTCGCACACTAAATGGTGATTTCGAAGAAGGCATTTCAGGCCAATTCATCAGATTGAACAAGTGAACTCGTAACCAGAACCAACCTCTCTCACCAAGAGGGCGCCATTCCTTGAATCTCAATAAAGCGCGACTCAGATCACCTCCCTGGGGCCCTAAAATAGTACATCTGGGGTAAAGTCGTCCACGCCAATCACAGTGCCATGCATGCCAAAACGTATTTCCGTTATTAGCCAATATTTTCTTGACCCAACTACCTCCTGGTTTTTCATCTCCGATCAATAAATGCACCCACTCTTCCCTAACATCCTCATTTTCAGGCATACGAATATCGTCTTTGAATTTAATCATAGAAATTTCTTGAAGAGGACAAACACCATCAACTTCTATCTTAGAAAGCAGAAATTCTTCAGAGAATAACTGTTTATTTCGGCCATAAAAATTAGCGATTTTAGACAAAAAATGCAGATTAATTTCCCATTGGGTCTGCTGTAAATTATTCAAAGCATCAACCGTTTCTTTGTTGGCTACACCTGTTTCCCTCCCGACCTTGATATTGCCCTGATACCATTTCCTCCCCTCTCCCTCTGAAAATTCTGCATTCGCACCTAATTGTGAATGCACCTTTTGGTTGGAGACGATGTGGTGCAAGGTTTTGTACCCATCATTTCGGGAATTATTCGTATTAATGGCTGTAAGAAACCCCCCTGGTGACGCAGTACCAACTATTCGCCCTTCGCCAAAAGATCCCCTGTCTTTTACAAAAAGGCGATCATCTTCACTATAAGTCGGACTATCTAGATCCCACACCTCAAAAAAATCATCCCATGCGTGTTTTATTGGCTGAACATACATCCAGCGATCTCTATCAGTTGAAAAGTGTCTAAATATTGCATGATTATTCACACCTCCTTGGTCAGTTTCAAAATTTTCTCGCAGAACTTGAAACTTCTGCTCACCGTGAATTTTCTTGTATAAGTTGTCTCCAAGTACGAAACAGTGAGGTTTTTGTTTCCCTGTATTTTCAATTTCATCCTGAGAAATTCCCAGAATATCTGTGAAGTCATTTCTTTCTCCATTCCTAAGACTTATCCAACCCTTTTCCATCAATAATAGACAGATATTGTAAGCTATTTTTTCAAATGGTTTTTCCTGCCTTTTCGGTTTTAATCCGTGGAAACCATTCTCCCGAATTTTGTTAAGATCCTTCCTTTGCTCTTTGTTCAAGGAATTCAATATACCCCCCACTTCTTTTTGTTTCTCAGTAAGATTGGAAAGGTCCCCTTTATGATTATCAATATCCATTGTTTTCTTAACTAATGATGTGATTTGCATATCGAGCCTTTCCCCTAAAGTAGTTATCAAATCTTGCTGGAACATTTTCCCGATTTTTCTAAAACCCTTACCGTAACTAGCAGTTTGAAGCAAAGTTCTGATTGTTGTTCCCACATACGGTTCTAGGAGTTCGGACTCATCAAACCCCCAAATATATGCCAACAAATCGAGCAATTTCACTTCTTCTTGTCCTCTTGCATCTCTAGTTTGCTTAAACATTTGAACCATGTTTGGAAGTAATTCCTCCCTCAAACCTTCAAACTTATCTTTCGCTTTTTGATAATCGTCATCGACGACTTTTGAAGTTAGGAACGACCGCGAACTCTCTCCAACACAATAATCTTCATAGCGCATTTGTAGAAACATACTTGCACAGTATCGACCCTTTTCAGCTAACAAGTCTTCATGGTTGGCTTCAGACCAATCTAACTCAGTACCCATTTCTGTTACAATTCTATTTTCTTCTTCAATGTCATTTGGTACCGGGGCACGTCTCCCCCAGACATAGTGCCCATCAAAATCAGAGTTCATCTCAAATCCCAATCAACCACATCATATTTGTACATACGCCGATAGAAGATAGAGAGGGGGAGTCCATGAGTTTGAATCTTGAGATGAGATTACCTGGTATTAAATTGCCAGAATCATATTTCCAGTGCCGTTATGCCTGTCTCCGACAGCCATTGGGATTTCCAATTGGTGCGGAACGACTTTCTGATGACAATGAAGCAATACATGCGTGGTGGGAGGCCGATGATGGATTAGTCGTGGCAGTTGGCCGAATTCATCGAATAGCAGATGATTCTGACGGCTCCCAATCAGATCATGCAGGCCCCGATGCTGCAATATGCCCCGCATTTACACCACTAATGAACAATGGAAATTTACGTCCTGCAGTTCAGATTCGCCAAATGGGCACCCGTGAAGAATGGAGGAGGCAAGGCCTTGCTAGTGGATTAGTAGTCGCTTTAGAAGCAGCAGCGATTAGTCATTGGGCCGCAAAAAGCGGATGGCTTCAGGCGAGAGTTTCCGCAATTCCGATGTATTCCAGTGAAGGTTGGCAAACCTTTGGTGAAGAATACGAAGTTTTGGGGATAGGGCCACATCTCTCAATGTCGAAAATATTAGTTGGAGAGGATTTAGATTGAGTGACGACCACCAGGTGGCTCAATGGCTAGATGAACATCTCGGAAAAGAACTAGATCTTAGGTCAAGTAGGGGTGTCCAGAAAGAAACACGACTAGGGCCAAAAACTCCCCGAATAATCATACTGGAGGATGGAAACATTGCAGGCTATGCCGAAATGCGCAAGATATCAACAGCTATCGAACTAGCGACTGTACTTGTAGATCCAAAATTACGTGGAAAGGGATATTCCCATCAACTTGTGCACCAGGCTTGGGAGCGCTGGAGGCAGGACCCAGTTTTGCACCGTTCGCCTTTGGGGGGTGAAGTGGATTTGACAAAGGGCGAAAAGAACCCCCAAATAGTTCAAAATCCCCTCATTTCATTCACACGAAACCCAGCAATGGCTGCTGCCTTGGTGGGTGGAGGATTTACGATGATTCCCCGCAAACGGCGCCCCTCACGGTTATGGTTATGGAAATCAGACTTCGCAGTTTTACCAATACGAGTTCAAATCATGGTTGCATTTGATAGACTTGTAAGGAGCACCCGTTTTCTCTTTTCTTCACCAAATAGAATCACGCATTATTTACGTCATTCAAAGGACTACAGATTATTCGTAAGAATACCTGAGACAGCAGAGCGTCCACCGCCTAGAATGCATATGCGAAGCGAGCGTGAAGGTGGAGTATCCTCAGATGTCATGGATCAAATGGAAGCGGTTGCATTCACTATGGCTGAAGTAAAACCGAACCCCGAAAAAATTGTTGCTTGGGATGAAGGTGAATGAGTTTCCTTTCCCACCCTTATAAGGCCGACCAGACCCCTCCTAATTGTTGCTAAATGAATTGAATCTACAATTCATGTATACAATCATAATAATTTAATTTGTATATGTGGTTAAAGCTGATTATTGGAGCACAGAAGGGGATTCGAACCCCTGTGAAATGGATTTGCAGTCCATCGCGTAACCGGGCTTTGCTATCTGTGCAGCAAGTCGCCGAAAAGCACCGTCTATTCAAGCCTCACGCATGAGGAAATTGAACAGAAATCACGAACAACCGGTTGTGGCACCACAACTATTGCACTTTAGACAGGTACCATTACGAACCATTTGACTGCCACCACAATCGTCGCAGATGTCCCCAGTAAAGCCCGCTTCTCGAGCTTGTTGCCTCATCATTGAAGCTCCATCAACCACATCGAGGGTTGTTTGGACATTACGACTTTCTCCTTGCGAACGAGCAACTCCATCTTCTGTAATTTCAGGTCGACTGATGGATGTAACCTCCAGATCTTCTTCACTTACATGTGCAAGATCGTTACGCCCGAGATAATCAATTGCCAATTCTCTGAAGATGTAGTCGACAAGACTCGTCGCCATCTTGACACGGTTTGATCCTCCTTGGACCATACCACTAGGCTCGAATTTCTGGAATGTGAATGATTTGACAAATGCATCCAGAGGTACACCATATTGTAATCCAATAGATACTGCAATTGCGAATTGATTCAGCAGACTACGCCATGCTGCTCCTTCCTTTGAAGTGGTAATCATTATTTCACCCAGACGCCCATCATCATACTTACTTGAAGTTAGATAAACAGTATGTCCGCCCACACTTGCCTTCATTGTTCTTGAATCACGAACGTCTGGCAAGGGTTGTCTAGATGCAATATAGTTGTGAACAAAAGCCTCCGCAACTGGTGTTGCCTGCTCTTCAGGGAGCGGCAAGACTTCGGCGACTTGTTTGACCACCTTCTTGATGGTAACAACTTCTTCTTCTTCTTCTTCCTCGATACTCGACATATCGACTAGACTGTTCATGAGTGGTTGAGAGAGTTTACTACCATCTCGATAGACAGCACAGGCTTTGTTCATAGTTGAGTGAGAGAGATCATAAGCCGCTCGCACATCTTGAATCGAAGCTTCACTAGGCATATTGATAGTCTTTGATATAGCACCTGAAATGAATGGTTGCGCGGCAGCCATCATCAATACGTGAGCGTCCCAAGCAATACATCGAGTCCCATTCTTTCCACCAGGTGTTGCACAGTCAAATACAGCAAGGTGCTCAGATTTGAGGTGCGGCGCATCTTCAATTGACAAGTGTCCAAATACGTGATTATGCGCACTCTCGATTTCAGCCGCACCGAAGCCAAGGAATCCCAGTGTATCAAAGAAAGGATTGTCACAGTCTTCCTTTGAAACACCCAGCGTGCCTGTGCAGAATTCTTCACCAAGTACATGTGTTGCGAAGAGAGAGCGAATATCGAAAACGGTAGCCACAGCATTTTCAATCTTCGAGAATTCGTTTTCTGAAAAGCCAATTTCGAGCAATTTTTGCAGAGATACACTTTCACATCTCTCAAGAGATCCAGTTCCCATGACGTGGTCCACAATTTCTTGGGCCTCATTGTCACTGTAGCCCAAACGCTTCAATGCAGTGGGCACACCTTTGTTGATAATTCTCAGAGAACCGCCACCAGCTAATTGCTTGAATTGAACAAGGCTGAATTGCGGCTCAACACCAGTAGTATCTGCTGCCATCACCAATCCAATAGTTCCAGTTGGTGCGATAACAGTTGTCTGTGCGTTACGGTATCCGTGTTCTTCACCAAGAGCAAGAGCACGATCCCACACACCTCTTGCCGCTTCAAGCAAATCCTTTGGGCACTTCTTTGAATCAATGCCCATGGGCGTGATTGATATGCCCTCATATTGATCTTCAGGAACGTCATATGCAGCTCTTCGATGATTCCTCATCACTCGAAGCATATGTTCCGCATTTTCTTCATATCTAGGAAATGGGCCAAGGAAGCTAGCCAAGTCAGCACTAGTAGCATACGCCTCACCAGTCATAATTGCAGATATTGCTCCACAGATAGCATAGCCGCGAGAGTCATTGTAAGGGATTCCCATATGCATGAGTAATGATCCAATATTGCAGAACCCTAAACCAAGTGTCCGGTAATCGTATGAATTCCGAGAAATAGATTGGCTTGGGAATTGAGCCATTAATACACTGATTTCTAGAGTAGTTGTCCATAAACGGCATGAGTGTCGGAAGCCCTCAACATCGAAGACCTGCGAATCCATGTCATAGTAGTGTAGTAAATTGATACTGGCTAGATTGCAAGCAGTGTCATCCAAGAACATGTATTCACTGCATGGATTCGATCCGTTAATTCGCCCACCTTCGGGGCAAGTATGCCATTCGTTGATGGTTGTATCAAATTGTATCCCAGGATCAGCACATGCCCAAGCAGTGTAAGCAATATCGTCCCATAATTGATTTGCATCAAGAGTACGGTGCGCTTCAGGTGCACGCCCTTCCTTAGCAGCCTTCTCCTTTTCCGTTCTGAAAACAAGGTCCCAATTTCCTCCATCTTTCACTGCCTGCATGAATGATTCAGGTACGCGGACAGAGTTGTTTGAATTCTGGCCAGACACAGTAGCATAGGCCTCTCCTTCCCAATTGGTATCCATTACATTGAAATCAACACTTTTCCAACCTTGCTTTGCTAAATCCAGCATTCTTTGGAGGTGTGGTTGTGGTATGGATGAACGGATAGCTTTGACCATTGCTGATTTGAGCACAGGGTTAGCGGCCGGATCGATTGACAACTCATCTCCATCCCAACATGCTGTAAGAACATCATTGCAATGCTTCTGCACCATCGAAGAGCCAGCTACAAGTGCACTAACTTTTTCTTCCTCATTCAATTTCCATCCAATATACTCTTCAATATCGGGATGATCAAGGTCAAGGGTGACCATTTTGGCAGCTCTTCGGGTGGTTCCACCACTCTTGATTGCCCCAGCTGCCCGATCACCAATCTTGAGGAAAGAGAGTAGACCACTTGAAGTCCCTCCACCGGAAAGCGGCTCTCCGGCCCCTCGAATATTTGAGAAATTTGAACCAGTTCCAGAACCGAACTTAAACAGTAATGCTTCACGGTTCCATAGCCCCATGATTGAACCGGTATCACCCACTAAACTGTCACTAACACTTTGAATGAAACAAGCATGAGGTTGTGGGTGTTCATATGCATTGACTGAGCGAAGATCTTCTTCAGTAACAGGATCAACATACCAATGGCCCTGGGCCGGCCCTTCAATCCCGTAAGCCCAATGAAGTCCAGTATTGAACCATTGAGGACTATTCGGTGCAGATCTTTGACTTGCAATCAGATAGCACATCTCGTCATAGTATGCACGAGCATCATCCTCGCCTGCGAAGTAACCATGCTTCCAGCCCCAGTATGTCCATGTCCCTGCAAGTCTGCGGAAGAGTTGACGACCATCTGATTCGCAACCATAGCGATCATCAGAGTCCATCTTCTGTAACTTTTCTTCATCAGGTGCAGAACGCTGCAACCATTCTGGCACACCATCCTCGGGAACTTTTCTCAGGGCTTTAGGAACGCCCGCCTTCCGCATGTACTTCTGAGCGCAGACCTTTCCAGGAACACCCTCGAATCCGACAGGCATCGACACATCTTTGATTTCGAATGCGACAGTCCCATCTCTATTGTTGATGACGAAATCAAAAGTCACCCACTCAAAACTGTCGAATGGATCGCTTCCAACCTGTGTGAACCTACGTTCAACAACCATCCCCTGTTCGCCATCGCCAGTACTTGCATTCTCCTTTAATTTGGATTGGGTCATTGATAATCATCTCCTATTTTTTGGAATCTAAATTTGGATTTATTTTAGGGGTCCAGCCGGCGCCGAAGCACACAGGGAGTTTCGGTCCGGTTTAGTGGGTCTTTGAAGATATCGCAAAGAGCGAGTGTATTTCGTTGCGAACTAGTCATAAATTACACACATCATAAATCTGTTATTATGAACAATTGAGTGTGTTTGCGGGACCAATATGATATATTATTGAGCCACATAATCACTCAAATGGTTTGGGCATGCACGGGTAATTGCTTTGAGGTAAACCCACCCGTCACAGATTACCCGGAGTGATTGCGATGGCACCAGAATCGAACGATGAATCAGAGAGTACTCAAGCAGATGTTGATCCATTTGAAGAATTAGGCGTTGAACATCACTTACCGGGAGACCACTCAGGCGATGGATTGGACGCTTTCATGGAGGATGACGAGGAAGAGGGCCAGATAGAAGAAAACCAGCCCGAACCAGACACATCAGAAGAAGAGGACGACGATGACCTCTTCGCCGCTCTCGGAGTAGCGGGACCGGCAGTACAGTTAGCGTCTGCGGGACCGGATGACATTCTATCTGCTTTCATGGATGATGATGAAGAAGTGGAGCAAGTGGTTGAGGAACCCTCATCTGCAGAAAAGAGCCCTTCCGCACCGGATGCTAAGGAAGCTTACAGAATGGTTCTTGAAACGGTTTGGGTCGATGGTATTCTAGACCCCGGCGAAGTCAATCTCCTCGCTCGTCGTCGTGAAGAATTGAATCTTAGTTTTGCAGAACATCTTGAATTGGTCCGTCAGATGCTCGGGTGATTATGATGGAACCGCTAGGTAGAACCCCATTCGAACACGCACTAGCTCTTGCTTGGACTGATGGAGTAATGACGGCTATGGAATTCCAACACTTGGATACACTTCAGCAGGCTTTGGGCATCAGCGATCAAGAACGCAGTATAATTGAGGAAGATTATGAGAAGAATCTAGTTGAAGGAACA
>MDTC01263279.1_pt1 | contig 15415 bp, 11 predicted proteins | sample 811181 | NCBI WGS metagenome assembly MDTC01 (sample SAMN05326644, study PRJNA326480) | marine metagenome | isolation source: seawater | place: Pacific Ocean: North | collected 2011
TAAATTAATTTTTGATATTATTAAATTGACGTATTTTTTGTACTAATATTTATCATCATTTAAATATATGAATAATAATCAAGTAAAACAAAACAGTAAGACTACAAATACTACAAATATGAATAGCGAGAGAATATCATTAACAATGGCACCCGGTGGTGAAAATCATAGGGGCAATCAATTGATAGGAAGGATGCCTATTAAAGGAGAGGGATTTAAGTATAGTGATATTGAAATTATGGGGGAAAAAATAAGAAAAAGTATGGGTGATAATGTAGAGGTATTGGACCTTAATACATTAAGTGATGTAAATGTTATTAAGGAATTAGGTAATGAAGATCAAGCAAGAGTTCTTATTTTAAGGAATTGGGCAAGTAAGGATACGACTAAGCAAATTTATAAGGAATGTGTAGAAAATAAATGGGATAGTAAGTATTTGGATCCTAACAAATATAGGACAGAAATTAAGGATGGTAAGGAAGTTAGGATAAGAGGAAGAGTAATGAATAAATTAGCCAGAACTAACCTATGCTATGTTGCTGGTATGAGTCAAGAACCTGAATATATTGAAGGTAAGGGTACTATTATCGACCTTAATACCAAATCCACCTTAAATAGTGAAGTTTCTAAATTAAGGACTACATTACAAACTGCTTTGGTAGAAGGTGGTAGTGATAGTAAAGTAGAAATTAATGTAGTTGAAGGAAATAGATATTATGACCTTAAAAAAACTGGAATAGGATTTCATGGCGATACTGAGCGAGTAGTAGTTATATGTTTAACTATTGGGGGAGGAGGGGGCTATCCTATGAGATTTCAATGGTTTAAGGACGGTATGCCTATTGGAAATAGTATAGACTTAGCATTGAATGATGGGGATGTTTATATTATGAGTGAAAAAAGTGTAGGGGCAGATTGGAAATTAAGGAGTAAGTATACATTAAGACATTCTGCAGGAGCAGAAAGATATAGGTCCTTAAAAAAGTGGGAGAAACGCGCTGCTAAAAAGGCAGAAATTAAGGATAATAATAAAAATGTTATTAAAAAAGTAAATAAAAAAGTAGAAATTAATAGTGAAGCAGCCTTAAAAAAGAAGGAAGCAGTCTTAAAAAAGAAGGAGGAAGTTGCCTTAAAAAAGAAGATTAGGAAGGAGAAAGCATTGGAGAGAAAAAAGAAGGCAGAGGCACGCGCTCTTAAAATTAAGGAAGATAAGGAAGCACATCCAGAAAAGTATTATAAGAAATCACTTAAAAAATTAAGTTGGGATGATAGTAGAACCGGGTTTTATGAGTGGTTAGCAGTTCAAGCTGAACATGAATGTGCTCCTGAACATGATTATTTTAAGGAGTTTCAAGATATATGGACCGGTAAGGCAGATGATTATAGTAATAAAATGAATATTGATGAATGGGAAAAACATTTTAATTTATATATAGGATTATGTAAGTATAGTGAATTTATGTAAATAGTGAGTAAATAGTAAGTAAATAGTGAGAGTAATAAGTAAGTATAAAAATATATTATTTAATTTAATTAATACATTTTTTCTTAATACATTTCATCTCCGTCCATATCACCATGATCATCATCCTCTCCCATAGCCATCATATCTTGCATATTTTCTTGATCAACCAATCTTGTTTCTGCTTCGTCCCTCCTCATATCATCCATCATTACTTCTTGTTGAAAAGGGTCCGATACACCATTATTTTCTATAACAGTTTTCATATTGTTTTTTTCATTTATTTGTTCCACTTCCCTATCATATTGTTCTGGGTCATAAACATACAACGCCTTTGTTTGACCCAAATTCCAATCGCCAAGTCGCAAATTCTTCATATAATCTTCTGATTTTCTATCTTCTTTACTCATATTTTTCAAACGCTCAACTACACCAGTCTTTTCCATTTCCTTGATATTCAATACATTGTTTTGTATTTCTTCCATAGATAAATTAATAGAGGATTTTTGATATTGAAGTGTTTCTAAAATAATTGTCACTATCTCTCCCATTTTTTCCTTCAATGTTTCATTACTTTCTTCAAAAACATTTTCCTCGATATCAGGATTATCAAAACTTTTATTAACTTTTATCATATCATCCACATCCAAATAATTGTTTAATGCTTTTAATAGCAAATGTTTATATAATAACTGACTAATAGTAGTATTGATTATAGATTTTTGTTCAGAAGAATTACCAATAATATCCGAATATATTGGTATAAATTTGGCAAAATCACAAATTATTTTATTTCTCTTAACCAATTCATTCAAAACATCTAATACATCTTCATCATCCCCATATTGTGAAAATTTATTTAATTCTCTTTTAATTATATCCCGAAGTTTATTATTATGATATATACTAAATTTCCAATGATTAGGCATTGGTAATTTGTTAAACATATCATCATATTTTACTTTACCCAATATTATCTGTGGATATTGACAACAAACATTCATTAACGCTTTTTTTAAATATTCAATTGAAAATAAAACAGTTTCATCTTTTGTTGAAATAAACTCCAATCCACTTCGTTCTTTAAATTCCTCTATTTTTAAAACAAAATTAAACAATGTTTTCTTTTTTGCCTTTGTTTTTTTAATATGTTTATGTATTTTATTAACCGATTCTTGATTTTTTTGAAACAATAATAATACTAAATCATTTATATCATTATCTATATCTTCTGTATAAACTAAATCGACATTATCCAATACATTTTTAAGAGATTCTATTACATCATTATCTAAAATATTTGTTTCATTAACTTTGTTTTCAAATATAACTTTTGGAGATTCATGTTTATTATCAAATCCTTGTTGAATTATATTTCGTTTTGATATTAAATTAATTAATTCAATCAAAGAATCACTTGAATAATTACTATCTTCTTGTTTCATTTTTTCTATTTTTTCTTTTAAACTATCATTTTTTTTATAACTACTTTCATTTGTTACACATAATCTCTGTAATTCGTCATCTAAAATAGAACCGGTATTGTATTTACAATATTTAATAAAACTTAAATAAATGGTTTCTTCACTATAATCTGTATTTACAGGTGGATAAACCAATTTTGTATTTTCATCATTATAAATAAACGGTGCTTTCGTTAATTTTTTATAATTATTATACTTTTTCATCATTTCTTTAATTTCAGCATTACGTTGAATTAACAATGGTTCTTTATTAGAAAAATAATTAAAGTTGTTTTTTGTTTCATTACAACAAGCATTTTCCAAAAATGGAATATTATTTAATGTATTTAAAATAAGGTCTTTATTTCCAACAACACGTTCTATATCTTCTTGAATTAAAAAGGATTGGTTAATAATTTTTCCCATTAATGAAAATATATATGAAAATTGACTAATATTTCCCTTGGCGATACTTTCACTAAGTAATCTATCAAAATTATTAGAAACTCCTCTTGTATTTTCAACATTCACTTTATTTAAATGCGGTAAAAACGTTTCCCATGTTTTAATATTGAATTCTTGTGATCCCTCAGTTAATTCCATATTTAATATCAACCATTCACGTTTTTCCTCTAATTTATTAACAATATCTATTTCTGTTAATATTTTTGTTTTCATAAATTTCACAACCTTTTCTACAAACTTATCCTTTATTTCATTAAAATTAGACCTTCGTGTACTTGGCAATACATTCCACGGACGAATACTACTTTTTAATTTTAAAAACAAACAAACAATATAAGAAACAATTGAATTATCACCACCTTCTTCAAGTGGAAATCCATCAAAAGACATTACACAACCTTCAAATGTAGGAGCATATTCTAAATGAGGTGTTAATAACTGAATACCAACAATATACAATCCAATTAATAAAAATATTTTTATTTCATCTTTGTATTTTTTATACGATGGAGTTTTACCCTTCACTTTTTTTACTTTTGATAAAAACTTTCGTTCGCTTAATACATATTTTTTCATAAACGTAATCATATATTTAATAATAAATTCATGTTGTTGTTTTGTATTAATTTTTAATTTTTTATCTAATGTTTTTAACTTTTTTGTAATATCTTTGATAAATCCCATATTTTTTTGGTTAGGATTATTAATAGAAACACTTGCAGATAATACAATATCTTTTTCTTCTTCCATTACTTCCCGTGTAACTTTTTTAAACCCATTTGACTCGTATCCTTCGTTTTCATCGTATTGTAGTTTTTTTATAACATAACCACTATATTTATCTACAATATTATCACCGTCAGCAGTTCCTCTTATTTTTTCTATTTCTTTTAATGCTTCTACATAAGTTCCTGTTTGAAATCCCAACGCCAAATCATTATAAAAAGTAGGTAATAATGGAACATTTGTTTCAATACAATAATACCAATATATAGATTCATCGTTTATAGATGTTCTACAATAACTATTTATAAATAGTAATATATGGTCCATTTTTGATGATAAATCGTATTCTCCTAATATTCTATTTTTTAATTTTTCATAAGGAGATACAATAACCTCTTCTGCACTTAACATTTTACCTATATTTATTTTTTGAATATCATATTTCAATCTTCTTTTTTTATTAGAATTTTTTAACATAGAAGCTAAGGAAATATTGATGGGATATTTGTCATTTAACTCAGCAATAATTGTTTCTTTATTTTTTTGCTGAACTTTTTCATAATGCATTATAAGTTCTTCAATTGAAAGTTTGTTAACTTCATTTTCTTGATTTTCCTTATTTACACATTCTTTATTAATTTTTAAACAATTCGATTTTAAATTACAAAATCCCATTTCATCAATCGGTTTATTAGATTTTGATTCGTCCAACATCCATTTATTGTTTTTTCTAACATAATAATGCAATTCATACCCATTTGGTTCTAAAATAGCATAATCACCTTCTTGAACACTCTTATATTTATCTAACATACTTCTAGCGTCTACAATAGCATCTTTTTGTTTTACACCCACATTTGTTTTTAAATGTTCTACTAACTGCTCATATGTAAGGTCTTTGTCTTTTAATAAGTCTTCTGCTATATCATATCTTGTAGTATCATATTTTTTATCATAAATTACATTTTTATTATTGTCTTGTAACAAATCATTTAATTCGAAATATTTTTTTGATAATGTAAACTCACCTGAAATGGTTGGTTCGCATTCTGAATTGTCTATATTTTTATCTTCTAATTCATTTTTTAAATCCATTAAAACCTCTGGTGTTAAATTGTAATCTTTGTCTTCATTATTTAATTCATCATGAATTTCTTTTGCTATAACACCCATTAATAATCTACCATCGTCTAATTGATACATATTATTTAATAATTGCGTATCAGAAGTTTCTTTAAGATTATATAAGGATTTGATTTTATCAGAAGCATATAACTTTTCTATAAAACTTATTTTTTTATATTGTTTAATAAACTTAAGATAATTGTTGTATTTTATAATATTATCTATTTTTGTTTTTTTATAAGTTTTAATTTCCTTTTCAATAAATTCTTTCATCAATAAATAATCTTTATGCACGATATCATTTTTATATAAACGATAAGGACTAAAATAGTTGCTTATTCTTTCAAGAGAAACGCCATTTTCAATTTCTCCTTTTAATTTATTAAATAATTCATTTACATTTAATGACGCATTATCTTTGATAGATTCCCAAGCGTCTTCTTTATTTTCAAATTTTTCATTACCAGCATAATGATATACAACATCATTAAATATATCAACCGATGATGTTTGATCATTAAACAAAACTTCTGTATCTTTATTTAAAATGCTACTATAATGAAGTTGATTTCCATGATAATTTATTTTTGTTAACAATGAATTATTAACATCATAAATTTTTGAATACTCCATCATATCATATGGTAATGTAATTATACCTTTTACATATAATTTATCACTATTTGTAATATATTCGCGTTCTGTATTTGGTTGTAATGATTTTGGACATCCGGGTCGTTTCATAGACGATGGTTTTATTTTACTTAAACCATCACTTGTTTTATCAACTACAAACCGTGTTTCATTTGCCATTGTCGTTTTAAATTGCGGATTTATAAACCCATTATAACTATTAAAATCATCTGTATGTTCTACAATAACATTGTTATTATAACTATTTGTAGTATAAACATATTCAGTTGTGTCATCGGGTGTATCATATGTGTTGATATTTAAATTTTTATAATAATAATCATATTTGTTTTGTTCATCAGGGGTCGAATTACTTTGATAATTATTATTAAGTTCCATTGTATCATTAATATAATTTTTAGTAAGAGTCGATTTAAATTTGTCACTATCGTAATAATCTACTGTTTCATCAGAAAAATATATATGTTTTTTATTTGTTACAACAGGTAACGCCCAATATAAACTATCATTCATATCGTGTAATGCTTTTTTAACTGGTTTATAATTCTCCGTTTTGTATTTTGTATCAGAAAAGTATCCTAATTCATCAAATAAAGAATATTGTTCTCTTAATTCTTTATATCTCTCCAACATTGTATGAATATATCTTAAATATTTCGGGGTTCGTTTTGAAGAAGGAACACTAGCTAATAAATCATCCATTAAATCGGTAATTTGATCCGTTATATCAAATATCTTCTCTCCCTCCGCTACTTCTACTTCTTCACTTATTTCTCCTAATTCTTCATCGAGAAATTCTATATCTTTTAAATCAATTAAATCTTCTTCTAAATCAACTTTTTCACTTGGTTTAAATATATCATCTTCTTCCTCAAATTCAAAGTTATCATCATCGATTTCTTTTCCCTCATCGCTTTTCTTTTCATCATCTTTTATTTCATTTTCTAATATTTCACTTGTTAATTCGTCTTGTTGTTTTGGCATATTAAAATCTTTGATTGATTTAATTGGTAAATCCTTAGGAATACCTTTGTATTCAAAATCAATATAAAAATATTGTTTATCTGGATAACTTAAAATTTCAATTCTATCTTCTTCCAAATTTGTAATTTTACCATTTATTATAGTTGGAACTTCACCGCCAAATTCAATAGTAATAACACGATTTACAACTAAATTATTTTGTCTTGCAAATCCTTCTTTTTCTGGTTTGTATAACACAATTATTTTTTCAATTGATTCTTCCGTTAAAAATCCTTCGTTAATGTTTAATATTTTTTTTCCAAGTGTTTTTTGTTCTAATAATTCAACAATACTTTTATCAATGTAATTAATCATAAAAACCTTATTATTTAATTCACTATTATTTGGAGCTTCTATTTTAATAATTTGCCCCAAAGACAAAAGTAATGACTCTGACATTTTTTTTTCCATTGTCTTATAAAATAATTAGAAATTATATTCAATATTATTAAGTCTTAAATAATTAATAAAATTGATTTAAAAAAATGATAATAATAAGTTATTATTAATAAAATGTACAATCTAACTGAATACCTTGACTTTAAAAACCTAAACAACAAAGAATATTGTGATTCAAAACATGTTGTTGTTAAAAAAATTGGAAATTACAAGTTGATTAAATACAAGAAAAATAAATTAAACTCATCTAATATTGAAACACTTGGTTTATTTAGATCGGTGATTGTAGATGATGAACAAATTATTTCATATGCTCCTCCTAAATCATTAAACGAAGATTATTTCGATGATTGGATTACTACTGAAAAGGGAAAATATATAGCTCAACCGTATATTGAAGGAACTATGATTAATTTGTTTTGGTCTACTGAATTAAATGATTGGGAAATATCAACACGAAGTAATATTGGAGCAAATTGTTATTATAATATGGATCAAAAAACAACTTTTCGAACGATGTTTTTGGAAGCAATGATTTGTTGTAATTTGGAATTTGAATCTTTTAATAAAAATTTTATGTATAGCTTTGTTTTACAGCATCCTAAAAACGCCCGAGTTGTTCCTGTAAATCGACCATTGGTATATTTGGTTAATATTTATCAATTAGTGGATAACTATTGTATTACACCAGTAACAACTGATGGAGGCGTTGATGGTGATTGGTTTGACTTTAAATATGTTAAAATTCCTTCGTATATTCCTGAAATAGATTCTTATAAATCATTTATGGAGTATATGAATGGTATTATAGATGCTAATTATAGTTATGTGTATCCTGGATATATTGTAAAAACACATGATTCAATGAGAAGAATGAAAGTTGTAAATCCCAAATATGAATATGTTAAAAATATCAAAGGAAATACTACAAAAATTCAATTTAGATATTATGTATTGAGGCAAGAAGGTAAAGTAGGAGAATATTTAAAGTATTTCCCACAATTTAAATCAACATTTAATAAATTAAGAAATGAGTTACATAAATTTACAAATGAGTTATACAAGATGTATGTATCTTGTTATATTCTTAAGGAAAAAGAATTGAAATATTTTCCTAAACGATATAGAACAAATATGTTTAATTTACATCAATCTTATGTAGAATCATTACAATCAGTAAAAGATAAAATTACATTTAATAAGGTAGTTAAATATGTAAATACAATGGAACCTGCTTTATTAATGTATTGTATGAATATCGATTATAATCAAAATGAAATAAATAAAAAAATAATAACAAAAAAATTAGATTAACTAAAAAAATAAATAAAAACTTATAAGTAAATATAACACTTAATAATTAAATATAACACTTAATAAACCTAATAATAAAAATTATAATTATTAATTTTTATTATTTATTGAAAGTTTGTTTTAATTTCTTTGAAAACATTAGCAGCTATAATACATGAATTATGTAAAATTTCTACAACATTTTGTGTGTTTGCTACATCAGTGTTTTCATCAGTAAAAGCCAATCGTATGACGGAATTAACATCATGAGGATGTGCCTTTGAAAATCCTACATAAGATAGCAATTTTTTTCTATAATAAGAATAATGCATTACATATTCTAATATTTTACCGATTGTATATCCTTCATTATATAATACAATATCAAATGAGTTTTTAAGAGCAACAGGCATTTCTTTTACAGCAAATAATTTACTATTTTCACTTGCGTTTTTAATTTCATTTAATTTTAAAATTAAAACATCACAAGCTTTTATTATAATTTGTTTATTTTGATAAATACCTACTGTTTCTATACAAAAGTCATATGAACCCTCTTTTGTAAATCGCAACCCTTCATGATTAAACCAATTTTCTTTTTCATAATCTATTTTTTGCTGCAATTGACTAGCGTTAACTTCTTCAATTGAATTTATTATATTTTGTTCTACTTTTTCCCATTCAGCATTTTGTTTTATCTTATCCACAGCATATTTGTAAGCACATGACGAAACTACATTATACATCCCACTATCCTTTGCTTTTTTAATATTTAAATTACATGTTAATTTTAATTGTTCACCTTTTATTTCCTTTGATATTTGTGGTTTTAATCGGGCAAACAAAATATAAGATTTAGTTTGTTTATTTGGTGGAAATAATTCCCTAACCTTTTTTTCTGGTAATTCCTTATCTGTTTTTTTATCAAATAACTTAAAATCCTTTGTTGTAATGTATTCTAATGAATTGGAAGTATTTACACGATCTATTACTAATTTCAAATCTTTAACGCTATCATTTAAATCATTCATAATGACGGGTATACATCCTAATCGTTGTTTTAATATTTCATTATTAAACATAGTTGTATTATTTTCAATGGTAATTGCTCCTTCATTTGTATCCAAAACAGCAATATCAATATCTGCCATAATTGTTCTACGAAGACCATTAGCAATACTTACATTTGTATTACTAATATTAAACGTCATTATATCATGTTCTTCTAAAATAGCATCTATTTTAGGTAAAGGAATAGAACTCATATATTCTTGTGGTTGTGATTGAGATTTAGAAGATTCCATTATTATATAAATTAGATATAATAAATATATTTATATCAATTTTATTTTGTATTATTCTAATAAATATAATTTCGTTATATTTTTTTATATAAAAAATTATCTATTATAAATGAGTTCTGTATTATATTATAGTAAATATTGTAAAAATTGCGATTCTATTATTAGTAGATTGTCAAAAACAAGTATTCAAAAAGATATCCATTTTATTTGTATTGATAAAAGAGTAAAAGAAGGAAATAAAATTTATTTATTATTGGAAGGTGGGAAAAAAGTTTTGCTACCTGAAACAGTTAAAAAAGTTCCAGCTATTTTATTATTATACCAAGGTTACAGAGTATTATATGGAAAAGATATTATGAATTATTATCAACCTAAAATAAATGCTGAAACAGGTATAGCAACTCAGAATAATTTAGAACCAAGTGCTTATTCATATACCGAAATGGGGACAAATATGTCGGATGATTATTCTTATTTGGACCAAACAAGTGATGAAATGGCTGCTAAGGGAGATGGTGGCACCAGACAAATGCATAGTTTTATGTTATTAAATGAAAGTTTAGCAATAGAAACTCCTCCCGAAGATTATATACCAGATAAAGTTCGAGAAACCGATTTAGAAAAACTACAAAAAAAACGTATGTTAGATGTTAAACAATAATTATTTAAATATAATAACTTAAAATGATTAAATAATTATTATTATATGGATAAAATATCTTTATCGAAAGCATTTTCTAATCATTTTATAGATTTTTTGAATGAAGTTACTGTTCTTTTTCCCAAAAATGTTAAAATTAGAACATTTAGAACTGCTGTAAAACAAATAAAAGCAATAAATCCAAGTCAATTAATAAAATCATGGTATAAATTTGTAACTGTAAAATATAAAAACCAAATTTACTCAGAAGATTTTCAATTTTTCGAAAGCGAAGATTATAGTGGTAATTTAAAAAATACAAAATGGGATGCTAATGATATTTATAGTTTTATTGATGAAATGAAGAGGTCCTCAAACGATATGTCACTCGATAATAAAAAAAAAACGATGAAATATATTAGTAATTTAACTAAAATGAGTGAAATGTATCATAATAAATAATTTTAATCCATAAAATTATTTATATATTTCATTAAACTTTGATTTAAATATATTAGATAATTAATCCTATATATGACCGATGTATCAAATAGTGATATTAAAGAAGAAATTCCTTCAGAATTTAAAACATTAATGAATGATTTTATGGGTGATATATTAACTAGTTTTCCTGAATATGCAAGTACAATTCAAGTTTATTCAACATTAGATAATGAAGAAACGATTCGTTATTTATTTGAACATAGTAAAAAAACATATCCATCTCGTTTTTTTGATATTTTATACAACAACGATGAAATATTTAGCGATGATACTATAAATACAGAGTTTTTACCTAATATTGACTTTTCAAAATTATGGAAGGAACAGATAACTGAAAAAACGAGAAATATTATTTGGAAATACTTACAATTGATTTTATTTTGCATTATTCAAAATGTAAAAGACGCATCTTATTTTGGGAATAGTGAAAAACTATTTGAAGCAATCGATGAAAATGAGTTTAAAAAAAAAATAGAAGAATCAATGGGAGATATTGGTAAATTTTTTGAGGATAATGATACAATGTTTCAAACTCCTGGTGATTTAAGTAATAATGACTTTACTATGCCTGATAGTGAAAAAATACACGAACATATTAATGGATTATTAAAAGGTAAATTAGGTAGTTTAGCTTCTGAAATAGCGGAAGAAACTGCTTCTGAAATGGATCTTGATATATCAAGTAATGAAAATGTAAGTGATGTGTTTAGTAAATTATTTAAAAATCCAACAAAATTGATGAAAATGGTAAAATCAATTGGTTCAAAAATAGATGATAAAATTAAATCTGGTGAAATCGATCAAAATGAATTAATGAAAGAAGCCAGTGAATTAATGAAAAATATGAAAAATATGCCAGGTATGAAAAATATGGAAAAAATGTTTAAATCGATGAATATACCTACTGGGGGAAAAATGGATTTGGGAGCAATGCAACAACGACTTAATATGAATATGAAAAAAATGAATCAAAAAGATAGAATGTTAAAAAAGTTACAAAAAAACAAGGAAAAAAAGAAAAAGAAAAGTGGTTTTATTGAAAAGGTTAAAACACAAGAGGAAATTCAAAAGGAAATAGACGACATATTTAAAACATTTAATGTAAGTAATGACGATGTAACGCAAAAAACAAAGAAAAAGAAAAAGAAAAGAAAAAAGAAAAGAGAAAAGGGTAAATCTAACAAATAGTAGGTAAAAAATAAAAAATAACTCATTACTATATATTAAATGGACATTGATAAATTTTGGTTAGATGACCCGTTAATTATTTTTAAAAAGGAAAGAATATCTGAATTTTGGCCGGATAAACAATTTAGTGCTTCTAGAAAATTAAATGCTATTACAAGAGTAATTATTTTATTAACTATTTTAGGATATTTTATATCTAAAAAAATAAAAATATTAGTAACCGGTGGCATTGCTTTAATTTTTATTGTATTTATTTATTTTATTCAAGTTAAAAAGGAGCAAGATGAACAAGAAATGAAAGATATTATGAAAGAAGGATTTGAAAGTAAAACTCCAAAATTTGATAAAATTATGGAAAAAAATTTTACAACACCTACAAAGAAAAATCCATTAATGAATGTATTATTACCAGAAATAAACGCTAATCCAGAACGAAGTGAAGCAGCACCTAGTTATAATACAAATATTAGAAGAGAAATAAATGAAAAAGCCAAATCAAATTTAGAAGATGAAAAATTATATAAAAATTTAGGAGATAATTTGAATCATCAAAATATGATGAGGAATTTTCATTCTATGCCAAACACAAGTGTTCCAAATAATCAAAAAGATTTTGCTATGTTTTGTTATGGTTCAATGAAAGCATGTAGAAATGGCGATGATGTTTCTTGTTCTAAAAATTTAAGAAGATTAGGTAATGCTATGTATTAATATAATTCAATAAATAAAATAATTATCTTTATGTTATTTATATAAGAATGGCAAACGCAAGTACATTTAATTACACATTTTATAATTTAACAGGAATAAATGATGATGTTGTTGGATTATCGGAAGGCGATGTTCAAAATCAACATTTTGGTTCTTACATGACAAAAAACTTTTTTGAAGCTAATTGTGGTATGAAAAAACCAATTACTTTTGCAACGTCTCAACCAAATGTATTTTATAACGGTGGACCGGGAACAGTTGGAGTAAATGGATGTAATGTTGAAAGTGATTCCAAATTAAGAATTGGAACCATTCAAACCAATCCAAAATGTAGAATTAGTTTACAAGAACGACCATTTAAAACCGTTCCTTTTCTAGGAAGAGGAAAATCAGATGCTCTTAAAGAAAGTCGTATGCAACAAGGAACTTATTTTGCTGATAAAAAAAGTTGTAGACAAGTTACTGAAAAATCATTTAGAACAACAGATGTTGATTTAGTTCCAACATTAAAGGCAACTATTCAAAATCCAAATAATTTAGTAGAAGGTGTAGCAAATAAAGGCTGGATTAGAGGTGGATTACCATCAAGAGATATGTCTCGTGATAATGATTATTTTAAACACAAAAAATAATTTAAAACAAATATTAGTATTATAATTATAACATGTATAATACTAATTTAACCATAGATTACATTGATAAAGATGGAGATGAAGGAGATACGCATTATAGAAAACAAGTATTGCAATTTTTAAATTTAGAATTTTATAATGATGATGTTCATAAAAATATAGATTCATTATACGAAAAATACAAAGAAAATAGTGTAATTATTAATATTCTACCGCATATTAAAACTGATTTAGAACAACGTTGGCCATTTGAAATGGACCAACAAACAATGTTTCTTTTTTTATTTTCATTTGATTACTTTTATTTGTTTTATCCAATTATTAGCAGTTTAATTAATGATATAGAACCAAATGAATCAATAACAGAAAAACTGATTCTTAAAATTAAATCAAATTTTAAAACAAAATAGCATACAAAAAAATAACATATTATATTAAATGTCATCAACAAGACTAAAAAACCTTCCAAGAGAATATTTAAGAGAAAAAAAAATAAACCAAGACATAAATACTTATGAAATGGATATTAATAAAAAAATGCCAAATAAGTCTTTTTTACCTGATTTAGGTGTAAATCCAGGAAATATGTCTAATTCTTTTTATCACAAAACATTATCAAATAATACATGTGATATTGAAAGTAATTTAATGGGTATTAATAGCACAAATTTAGTTGAGAAAAAACCACAGTTTCAGCCTCAATTAAATAAATTACCATTTAAACGCTGGTTTGAATTACCAACAGCATTTGTTCCAGAACCTCTTGTTATTAATAATAATCAACGTCCAGGTGGTCCATTTACCAGTAAATAATTTAATTAATAAAATAACACATTGCAATAATATATGTTATTTTAATCACTTAAAATATATATATATACATGAGTTATTTAGACAAATATGACGAAGAAGTTCAACGAAATGTTGACGAATCAAGATTTAGTGAAACATCAGAGTATTTAGTAGATCATTTTGTTTATGCTAATAGTGTTGAACGAAATCAATCCGAAACTACAAAAAGAAAATTATCTGGTGCTTTGGTTGGTATTTTATCAGAAAGACAATATCAACAAACATTAGTTAAATATGATTCTAGTGAAAATGTAGTTCTTTTTAAAAATGTCGATAATGATCCTAATAATATTATTCTTGATATTAGTAATAATGGAGCAATAAAAATCCCTTTTGGAACAACCGCACAGAGACCAACTGTTTTAAGAGATGGAATGATAAGATTAAATACAACAACAGGTGTTTTAGAAGTATGTATTAATCAAGAATGGGGTGACTCTTTAAATTCTGCTACTGCTGGTCCTGTTATTGCTTCTCTTGTTGATTCATATATTGCTGATATTAGTCAAAATTTAAATGATAGAGTTACTAGAGATATATCAAATGTTATTGGGGGAGCAAGTGAATCATTAGATACATTATTAGAATTAGAAAATTATGTAACTGATTTAAGTGACGCCAACTTTGGAACACTTTTAATTGATTTTTTAGATTTATCAGGAAGAGAAAGTAGTCATTATATAGAATTATCAAATGAAATAGTTGATCTTAGCAGTGAATCTGTAAGAGACATATCCGATTTATCATCATTAACATTCCATACAATAAACACAAAGATTAGTGAGACTATTAGTGATATACAAGATTTATCTGGTTATACTGCTAGTGAATTAGCATTAGAAAAATCACGTCTTAGTTTTGAATTGTCTACGGAAATACGAGATTTAAGTAATGAGACCAGTAGTGATATATATGATTTATCTGGTTATACTGCTAGTGAATTAGCATTAGAAAAATCACGTCTTAGTTTTGAA
>MDTC01004744.1_pt1 | contig 15414 bp, 11 predicted proteins | sample 811181 | NCBI WGS metagenome assembly MDTC01 (sample SAMN05326644, study PRJNA326480) | marine metagenome | isolation source: seawater | place: Pacific Ocean: North | collected 2011
CAAAACCTATAGCGGTACGATATAAGGGTGAAAGGTCTACTGTCATGTGATCCTCCTAAAGCGATCAAATTATCTGCTCTTCTTGACGACAGAGCGTTTATCTATGGGACCCATTATGGCGTCCCTAAGGGTAAAGTATGATCTCTACAGGATTTTTCAAGCGTCGGGATTTAGACGCCTTTCTCGATTTTTACCAGTCAGATAATAAAGGATAGGAACAACGAAAAGAGTCAGTATCGAACTGAAACCGAGACCCCAAACAATTGCTGTGGCCACTGGGCCCCAAATTAGCGAGGAACCACCGAGCCCTGCGGCCAACGAAAACAATCCAGCGATCGTTGTCATTACGGTGATTACGATTGGCACGACTCGCCGCCGTCCCGCATATAACGTTGCGTGTTTCAAGCTCATCCCTGCGGCCAGGCGATCGTTCGCTGCACTGATAAGGACGATCGCGGAATTTACTGCAATCCCAGATAAAGCGACTACTCCGTATAACGTGTACAGAGACAATGGATTACCCGTCACAAATAAGCCCAAAACTACGCCAGTAAATGCAAGCGGTACCGTCACCAGAATCAGTAATGGCTGACCATAGCTTCTAAATTGCGTTCCCAGAATGAGATACATCACTCCAATCCCAAACAAAAACAAAATACCAATAGAGTCCAAACTTTCCTGAATATCGTCTAGCTCACCTGAGAAATCCAGATTCACGTTCGGGTAAGATGATTGGAGTTTGGCCCACGCTTCCATCACTACCTGATTGGCGCTTACGGTATCGGTGAGCTCCGAGTTAATGTCTGCCTCAACGGTAATCGTCCGTCTGAAATTATAGTGTCGAATGGTTGCAAGTGCCGGTGACCGTTCAGCATCAACAAGCTCACTTAATGAGATCATCTCTCCTGAAACTGTTGGCAACTGTACCGCTAACAACTTTGAGGGCGAAGAGAATTGTCCATCGGCAGCTACAACCCGGATATCAACGGTCTCCCCTTGATCCTGAACAGATTGGACGATCTCGCCATCCACGAGAATCCGTATATTCCGAGCAATAATTTCCGGGCTAATCCCAGATCGCGCTACCTGGTCCGGTTCCAGCTTAAGTTGCAACGCGAGCCTACCATCCTGCGCATCATCGACAACATCTTTGATACCGAGGGTCTGGCCAAGAATATTTCTGACTTTATCAGCAGCTGAGCGGAGTTCTGCAAACTCAGAACCACGTACTTTAATAGAAATAGGCTTCGCTGCGGGTGGTCCGCCAGCCAACTCCAAAAAAGTAACATTTGAGGGGCCGGGCACCTTGAGAACGATCTCTCGCATGCCTTCAACAATCTCTGAAACCTCTCGTCCCTCGGGATTCAAGCCAACTAGCACCTGACCCCTATGACTCCCCCGTAGCGGCTCTGTTTCCGTAAACTGCTGACCAGCGTACGTAACGATTCCTCGCGCTTCATTAGGTCGCAGATTGGAACGCACGACATGCTCAACCGCAAGAGCTAGATCAAGTGTTCTATCAAGTTGCGTGCCTGGCTCTGTCTCGATATTGACATAGAAAACGCGGATTGGGTCAGATGCAAAAAAATCTGCTCGAATTTTGCCGCTTGCCAACAATCCAACTGCACCAGCCAATGCGATTCCGGAAATCGCCAACGTCACGATTGGAAGTCGCATCGCACGTATCAATAAACGAATATAAATATGCCGGATACCACGATTAAGCTGGGTACGGAACTGCTGCATACGGCTCGCACCATCCATAGTCACCACAGAGCCGAGCACATGACTTGGTAGTATCCAGAATGCTTCTATCAAACTGATCAACAGCGCAATTGATACTACCAATGGAATTACCATCATAAATTTACCGAGAATTCCGGGGAGTAGCATCAAAGGCATGAACGCAGCGACGGTGGTTAATACTGCTGCCGTTACTGGCGCTGCTGTCTCGGACAAGGCGTCAATAACTGCATCAATCCCAGAGAATCCACGCTCAATTCGGTAGTAAATCGCCTCGACGACAACTACCGCATCATCAACCAACATACCGAGCGCGATGACGACCCCGAGAAGTACCGTGACATTCAGTGTCTGGTCAATCCCTTGCAAGATCCAGAAGGTACCTGCGAGAATGAAGGGTATACCTATAGCTGTAAGTGCCGCGATTTTAATCCCCAAAAATATCCAAGCGACAATCAGGACCAAAATCAAACCGATCAATGCATTATTTTGCATGATCGTCAAAGCTTTCCGAGTGGGAATTGTTTGATCGTCGATCAAAACAAGCTGCGTACCTGTCACAGATTCAAGTTCATTCCTCGTACTGATGTAGGCCTTCACTTCATCGACGAGTTCTAGGGTATTGGCTCCTTCGGCTTTCATAACGGCCAACAGAACAGCCGGTGCACCCCCATAACGAACGAGTTCAGACCGCTCCGCTTGTGTGCGAGTAACACTGGCTACATCACCGATTCGTAAGTTGCCGCCCCGTCCTAGGATTGGAAAACGATTTAAATCGAAGGCATCTGTTGATTTACCTTTTAACCGTACCAGCCAGTTCGATCCTGCAACGTCCAATTCTCCCGCAGCTAAGTCCTGAAAATAGGTTTGCACGGTTGAGGCAATATCAGATGGCGCGAGCCCAAGGGCGGCAAGACGTGTGGCATCAAATTCAATACGAATCTCTGGATCAGCTATGCCTTGAGTATCAATTCGATCAATAAATTCACGGCGTTCTAGTTCTTTCTCAATCAGAACCGCCTGCTCACGAAGACTGTCGTCATCACCGGGTCCAACCAGCGCTATGGTTGCCGCGGGAAACGCATTCGACGAGGTGATCTCAATAAATATTGGATCCCCTGCTTCCTCAGGAAAACTGCCCTCAGCTGAGTTAACTTCGCGACGCAAATCACCCAAACGTCGTTCGAATACATTCTCTGGAATATCTTCAAAGCGGACCAGAATCGAAGCCAACCCTTCTCTTGAATAGCTGGATACGAAATCGAGGTTATCGACTCTCTGAATCGCCTCTTCAACTGGGTCCGTGATCCGACTCTCCACATCGAGCGCAGCTGAGCCAGGCCAGGCCACCGTAATTACTATCCAATTAAAATTAATTGTTGGATCTTGCTGGCGAGGCAGTGACCAGTAGGAGAGAAAACCCATGGCCAAGACCAAGATGAAAGTGAGGTTTGTCAGTACCTTGTTGCCGATCAATAATCGCGCAAATCCGATCATTGACGGATCACCAACTGATCGCCATCACGGGCCTTGAAGCGACCTGCTTCAATGACAAGCGTTCCCGGATCAAGATCTGTAATGTCGACCGGCTGGCCAAGTATCGCGTTTGTTCGGGCAATAAATCTGGCTAGACCGCTGTTAGCAACCATGATTCCATAAGAGCGGTCTCGCTCCACTAAAAAATCTGCTGGAAGCACCATCTTTTTCGAGCGTATTCGAAGCACACCAGGGACACCGGGATCGATGGTTTCTGCTGACTCAAACCGAAGTAATCGCGTACCAGTTCCTGTATCTACTGCACCGCTCTCAGCGAGTATTTGCACAGGGATTTCCCGATTCTGAACGATAAATGAAACGTTCTTCTGGATATCGGCCCCGTAATCAAACGGAATACGCGCTCTGATATCGAAGGCTTTCGATACAATTTCAAGGATAGGGCTGCCAACAGAAACTCGTGTTCCTACAGATGCGAGCTGCTCGACAATAATCGCATCAAAGGGTGCTTTTACTTCGCATTTAGATACCTGCAATTTGGCTTCTTGTAATGCAAGACGTTTTGACGCTAGACCTATGACTGCCTGTTGTACTTCTGTGGCCCGGGTATCTTTCAGTTCTTCACTCGCAATATTAGTCTCAGCCAGCTTCGTAATACGAGCTGATTGCCGCTCACTGAATTTTAATTGCACATCAGCTTGTTTAAGCTCCTGAAAGGCAAGATCTCGGCGTAGTTTGGTATCTCTACAATCAAGCCGAATTATAATCGACCCCTTCGCTACTTCATCACCAGGACGCAGACTAATGGCAGTGATTTCTGAAGAAATACCGGCGGACAGTAGACTCTTTTCGAGGGGCACGACATTCGCAGGGAAATCAGAAGCAATATTTTTCTGTAACTCGACTAAAGGCGCGACAGTCACGTACACGTTGTCCTTTGCGACTGCAAAACTGGCAAAGCAGAAAGAAACTAAAAATAATTTACGCAACTGCATCATAAGTGGGCCTTTTTGCAATGCAACATACTACGGGGAACGACGCGAGCGAATCCAACTCATACCGTCAAATCGATAGTCTAAGCGATCATGTAACCGCGACGATCGACCCTGCCAAAATTCGATTCTAGTCGCACGGACCCTGTACCCACCCCAATGACTTGGTCTCGGGATCTCAGTCGGGTACTGATCCTCAAGCTGACTCATTTTTTTTGTAAGTACATCATGCGATTCGATAATTTCAGATTGCCGACTAGCCCACGCACCCAGGCGCGAACCCCTCGGCCGTTCTTGGAAGTAGGCATCATTTTCTTTATCTGAAAGTTTTTCTACAACGCCCTCAACACGGACCTGGCGTTCAAGCTGATCCCACCAAAACACTAGCGCGGCTAACGGACATGCCGTAAGTTCCTCGCTTTTATTACTTAAGTAATTGGTATAAAAATTAAAGTTACGGCCGTCCTGTCCCTTCAGTAGCACAATTCGCGCGTGAGGGGTGCCCACACTATCCACTGTCGCCAACGTCATCGCATTTGGCTCCAACTGTGTCGTATTTTTTGCATCGCCAAGCCATCGGGCAAAAAGTGCGATCGGATCCGATTCTGCATCATCTTCATGTAATTGTCCGATCTGATAATCCCGACGCAAGCCTTCCAAATCACGACTCATTAAATAACTCCAATACCTCACTGATACGTTCCACTCGATACACCTCGATTCCATTTACTGCCTTCTTAGGCGCATTCGCTGATGGCACCATTGCTTTTTTAAAGCCATGTTTTGCAGCTTCTCGGATTCGTTCTTGTCCGGACGCTACAGGACGAACCTCACCTGACAAGCCGACCTCTCCAAAGACCACCCATTCTTTGGGAATGACTCTACCTCGGAAACTGGAGATACACGCAAGGAGTACTCCAAGATCTGCCCCAGTTTCAGTAACCTTGACGCCGCCAACAGCATTGAGGAAGACATCTTGGTCCCCCAATTGAAGATGACCATGACGGTGTAGAATTGCGAGTAACATCGCGAGGCGTTGGCCATCAAGACCCACAGCTATGCGCTTGGGGGAACCGCTTAAACTAGTATCGACCAATGCCTGGACTTCCACTAATAAAGGCCGGGTGCCCTCCCAAGTGCAGATCACTGCCGAACCTGGTGCTAAGTTGTCTGGGCGACTTAAAAAAATAGCAGATGGGTTTTTTACTTCCCGGAGACCAGTTTCTGTCATGGCAAAAACACCAAGCTCTCCCACAGATCCAAATCGGTTTTTATGTGCGCGTAATGTTCGAAACCGACCTGCATTGTCTCCTTCCAAGAGAAGAGAGGCATCGATAATGTGTTCAAGCACCTTCGGACCCGCCAATGCGCCTTCTTTTGTGACGTGGCCCACAAGTAGAACGATCATACCCCTAGATTTCGCAAGACGAGTCAGCTCAGCGGCGGACTCCCGAACTTGACCCACACTACCTGGTGCTCCGGCTAATGAATCAACTTGCATGACTTGAACGGAATCGACCACCAGCAATGCTGGCTTTACTTGATCAACCATAGCAGCAATAGCCTCTACTCGTGTTTCAGACACGCACTCAAGTTGATCTGCAACCAAACCCAAGCGTTGTGCTCGGAGCGCAATTTGTTCAAGTGATTCTTCGCCAGTGACGTACAGACAAGTCTTCTGAAACGAAAGCTGCGTTGTAACTTGCAAAAGCAAGGTGCTTTTTCCAGCGCCGGGAGCACCACCAACCAAAATCACCGACCCAGGTACGAGGCCACCACCCAAGACACGATCGAATTCTGTATATCCTGAGCCGAGTCGCTTGAGCCTTTCCGATTTGATAGCTGATAACTTAGCTCGTTCCGGAACAACACCCGCATATCCGTGAGGTTTTCCTCGCGATGGCTCGGGCGCCTGAACAGACTCAATCAATGTATTCCAAGCCTGGCAACCTGGGCATTGCCCTACCCACTGTGCTGAGGTTACCCCACATTCTTGACATTGATAGATGGATTTTACTTTGGCCACGCTGGTCTCCAATTCGGAACAGGATAGACCAGTTTTTAACCAACAGCCCGTTCTGAACGACTCGATCTAAGATTTTTAAAATTTCGGTCCGTACGAACAGCCTTCTGAATAGTCTCTCCAAGAACTTTGAGAACAATCTGACAAACCAGTCGATTAGTAAACCGAGCCACTGTCGTAGTCGATGCACCGAGAACCAAGTCTAACGTGCGGTGGCAAGTGTTTGTCAAAGGTTATCCCTTCGGCACTATCGCGATGAGGCTTGCTTCGCTCTCATCAGCAAGTATCTCTGATTGAATCAAAGGTGCAGTTTCGCCATTAGTACGCAAAAATAAATCGCCTGATGATGCTGTTTTGGCTGTGAGCTCTTGGATGACGGCATCGGTATGGGCAACTACGGTCATTGGTGCTCCAACAAATAGCTCTTATGCTCCACTAGCCAAACCAAATGTCGGTCCAAGCCTAGAAATTAGTAGTCGCTTACAATTCAGAATTTCGTTAGCCACACTTCTCCAGCATTACTCAGGTAAGCGAGTAGGTGCAAAAAAATACGAGCCAGAGCGGTCTAAAAAATTGTATCGGCCAATTATAAAATAGAAGCATTGTCCTGCAGGCTACGGGCTCCGAAATTCGCAAGATTGGGCAACATCTGGGTAAGACGTAGTTTTGAATCTGGAAACTCTCAACACCCTAAAGAGTGGCAAAATCGAGTCACCGTGGACACCGAAACGCTAGCTGGATTAGCTAAACTACACGATACTGAGATGAACGGACTGCTCAGGTTCTGCCAAAACTACTTCAGCGCCTGCTCACTCAAATTTGCTGAGATTCGAAAGTGAGGCATTGATCTTAAAGATCATTGTATCGCTCCCTTGTAATTCTTCACATATTATTAACGAACTCATAGACGATTTCGTATCACGGTCAAAGGAGAAAAAATAATGTTCAATCGTAGGTCAATCCTGCTCTCAATTTTCATATGGTTTAGCACATTAGAAGCCTATGCGAATAACTTTACCGATTTGAGAGATCAGTCGTTTAAGATCCAAAGCCCCGCAGTTATAAATTTCTGGGCCACCTGGTGCGCTCCATGTATTAAAGAGCTACCTGATCTGGAAATATTGGGCCAAAAACTTAGCAAAGACGCTACTGTCTACCTCGTTAACTTCGGCGAAAATACCAAAACAATTGAAGCTTTCAAAAATAAAAAACCGGAGCTATTCGGTAACAACACAGTATTGCTCAAAGATGCAAAAATGTCCGGACTGAAGTCTTATGGACTTCGGGGTGTTCCAACTACAATTCTCATCAATACATCCGGGAAAGCCATCGAGACCATTCAGGGTATGAAGGATTGGGGCGCAACCAACATCATTGACGAGATTAGGGAGAAAATTTTGCATTAACCGCCTGTTCCAGTTCCTCAAAACTAGGGAATTGCGACAGAACAATTGGGTTCATTCCAGGATGTTTTACAACATATAGGGGGACTCCGACCCGGTCAAAGGTATTAAGATATTCAGTGATAAATGGATCATACCGAGTCCAGTCACCTGTCATTCGAATCACGTCGTAAGTTTCAAATAATTGATCAACCGGTTCCGTGATAAATAGGCGTTTTTCGTTAACCTTGCAGGTAATACACCAGTCCGCCGTCATATTAATAAATACAGAATGATCTTTATCGACATACGCTCGTAGAGCACTGGCTGAATAAGGTTCGGCTCTGACATCCACGAAAGATTGTTTAGTAGAGCTAGGTGTTAGGTGAGACACGCTTGGGATCGAAAAAAACGAAATGAGCATCGCCAAGATGCCTAATCCCCTAAAAAAGCGATTTTCGCTCTCAGACAACCAAATCCCCAAGACAAGCAGCAACAAGCCACCTAGGACTATAACCAAGACATCCGATGACGTTTGTCTAATTAGTACCCAAAGCAGCCAGATCGCTGTTGCAAAAATTGGGAAAGCAAAAAATTGCTTCAATCTGATCATCCAGCTCCCCGGACGCGGCAGATAACTGGCAAGCTGCGGCGAAATGGCGAATACCAACATCGGAACAGCAAGCCCAAGTCCAAGCACAGAAAAGACGATCAAGGTAATCCACCAAGGTTGTGTCAGTGTGTATCCCATCGCAACGCCCATAAAAGGGGCGGTGCATGGCGTCGCCACAACCACAGCCAAAACGCCGGTAAAGAATTCAGTCCGTCCCGAATGACCCTCGGTTAGACTCTGACCAACACCAGATAGAGCCATTCCGAATTCAAACCAACCATAAAGCCAGAGTCCCAGAATGAAAAAGACATATACTAATAGAGCGACAAACCAAGGTGTTTGTAATTGGAATCCCCAACCTATCTGCGCACCGCCTGCCTGCAACCCCACCATAATAGAGGCTAAGAGCAACATCGTCGTCATAATGCCGACTGTATAAAGCCAGGCACCTCTCTGAACTTCTCGCTGTTCCTCGCTAGCTTTGCCTATGATTGATAACGCCTTGATAGATAGTACAGGGAAGACACAAGGCATCAAGTTGAGAATCAAACCGCCAGCAAGCGCCATGATCAAAATTAATCCTAGAGATAAATTTTGCTGATTCATATGAGGCACAACTAAACCGTTATTCAAAGGTAATCGAACACCGCCGTTTTCAAGACCGATCACCCAGTGACCCTCTGCATAATTGGCTGGCTTCAATGCCCGATCAAATGTAATCAGAACACCATCATCCAAATACTTAGCACTCTGAATAAGACCTAATACCTCGCCAGAGCCTTCAGGCATTACGTCTTTAATCTTTAACTCTCTAAATTCTGAGACCCAGACAGAGTTGGCTCCCGCAAAGTTTACGGATGCAGGAAAATCTGTTGGTACAGAGGCGCGCGCTGCGTCGATTTGCTGTATTGATGATGAACGACGTATCTCAGCCTGCGACTTAACAATAGGTAATGAGAGGCTAATGCTCTGATTTTCAGGAATACAAATATCACGACAAACAAGCCAACTCACCTTGCCTGTTAATGTCCATTGTCCAGAAATATTTGCGGGCACCATGATCTGAAATGGATGTACAACTTTTTTGGTGTAACCGTATGTTAAGAGACTGACATCCTCACCGAATGGTTTAGTTTTAGCCAACGGGAACTTAAGGTCAGGGAGATAGTCCTGTTGGCCGTCATTCAGCTCAAGCGTTGGAGGTAATCCCGTTGATCCAGCATTTTTCCAATACGTATTCCAACCATCTGCTATCTCAAGTGATAAGCCGAACCATAAGGTATTACCAGGAGCAACGGCCTCAACTGAGGCTAATAATTTCGCTGTGACTTGGTTTGCTTGGGTCAGAGCGGGGAATACAGCGAGTAAAGAAAAAACAAAGACTTTTAACATTAATTTCATGCCGCGAGATTAGCTGATTGACTTCTTCAAAAAACTGTATTTTTATACAGTAATGAATACTAATATTTTACGTCCTTTATTTGATGCTGGAAAGCTGTGGCAAGGCAACGCAGAAACTACGATCGAAGTAACCGATACTGGTTTTCCCAAACTGAATGGCCAACTATCTGGCCGAGGTTGGCCTGCGCACATGCTTATCGAAATACTGACGAACGATATATTCTCTGCGCCCATACGATGCATCTTTTCAACATGGAAAACACAACAAGATACACGATGGACAGCTTTAATAAATCCACCCTTAGCACCCTGCACTGAGCGGCTTATGCAAGAAGGGATCGATCCACAGCGGGTGGATGTTTTGAACATCCCCACAAATCAATTTGCCTGGAGTTTAGAACAATTGGCGAACGCTATATCCACTCGCAGCATCATCGCCTGGGAATCAGAAGCGCTCACGTCTACTCAGCTAAGACGCTTACAACTTGCTTGCCAGCGAGGACAAACACAGCTTTTCTTGATCAGAAACCCAAAGCATCAATGGCAAGCATCCCCTGCACCTGTTCGCATCACCATTGATTCATTACCAACTAGTTTTGAAATCAGGGTATTTAAGCAACCTGGAACAAATGCAAAATCACCTGTAGTAATACCACTGGAATTACATTGGTTAAAAACACCATCGCCGGCACAACGTAAAACAAGTGTTCTTAAGGCGCAGTCGAGCTTACATTGATGATCTATGCGTACCTTAAATTCCCAAACTTATTGTTGGATGCACAAAGTATTACACATCAGGATCAGAGCATCGCAATCCACCATCAAGGGAACATCATCCAGTCCTCTGAGCTCGCCGTCGCTGCAGGTGTTATCCCTGGGATGAACATCAATATGGGCCTAACGCTCTGTCCCAATCTTCTGACACAGACTTATAAACCAGATGCGGAGCGCCGTTTATTACACCGCTTGGCGCTCTGGGCTTATCAATTTTCACATCAAGTCGCGATTTGGAACAAAGGCTTGTGTATCGAAGTCTCGAAAAGCAAATCCCTGTTTGGTGACTTACAAGCCCTTACACAAACTTTAAAACAAGCATCAACATCTCAGAATTTCAAAATTCAACTTGCTTTTGGCTATACCCCTGAAATGGCGGCTATGTTTGTTAAGGCGGGAGTCAGACCCCGAGAGCAGACTTTTGAAAAAACTCTCTACCGTCTAGCAATTGACACTGCTGAGATTCCTATGGAGCATATTAAACGACTGAAAAATATGGGATTTCGAACGATTGGTGATTATTTCGGTGCACCATCACGAGCCAGGCAAGCGCGCATACATCGAGATATCTATTTATACTTCGATGCAATCGCTGGTCGACACCAGACATTACTGAAATGGTTTACGCCGCCACCTGTGTTCAATCAATCCATCGAGTTCCTTAGGGGGCTAGAGTCAATTGAGATGCTCAAATTTCCAATCAATCGTCTCACCCAAGATGCGTCACTCTGGCTAACACAGCGCGTATGCGCAACAAGCCGTCTGCGATGGGAAATCATATTAGAGAATCGTCAAGTGATCTCTCTTGATATCACACTGAACGACCCCGTCAATACTGCATCAGCGCTCGCTGATCCAACTTGGTTACACATAGAACATTCACAACCACAATCACCAATGACAGAAATTCGCTTAATCATTCAGCAAATACATCAAACAAGTCCGAAAAAACCTGACTTATTTATCAAGACCCAAGATACTGATCGAGCACAATTATTAGATCGTTTAACCGCACGCCTTGGTCCTGAATGTCTCAAGGCACCATGCCGACTGCAGGACCCAAGGCCCGAATATGCAAATCAATTACATGACGAACAAAATGTATATCCGTTGCCTAACATCCCTCTTCGGCCTATTTGGTTATTAAATCCACCCGAAGCTCTGGGACAGTCTCCTGAGAAAGCGGGACATACTCTATTACAAGGGCCAGAGCGGATAGAGTCTGGTTGGTGGGACTTCAAACCAACTTGTCGACGATACTGGATTGGATTATTTCAAGAAAAACGTGTTAGCTGGGTCTATCAAGATCAGTATTCAAAAAGTTGGTGGCTTGCGGGTTGGTTCACTTAACAATAACGACAACCTGCTAAACTCCGATCTTCATTTTTAAGGGTCATTGCGTGGATCTCAATCGATTTAATCTCAGACAGCGCGAAGCCATTACTCATGTCGGCTCACCACTTCTCGTACTTGCCGGCGCTGGAAGTGGGAAAACTAGTGTTATCACACATAAAATCGCATGGCTAATTCAAGAAGCAGGAATTCCGGCTCGACACATCACAGCTGTCACTTTTACGAATAAAGCCTCGCGGGAAATGCGCGAGCGAATTAGTTATATCGCGCCCAAGGACCAAATACGCGGCCTCACAGTCTCAACCTTTCACACATTTGGTTTAAATTTATTAAGACGGGAGTCTCGCGAAGCAGGTCTTAAGTCAGGCTTTTCAATCTTAGACGTAGAAGACAGCAAAATTATCCTTTCCAACTTACTGAGACGTGAATCTATCGAAGATCGTGACATCATATCCGGCATTCAACGAACGATATCTACCTGGAAAAATCATGGGATTTCGCCTGACCAGACACAGCGTCACGCCAAAGATCCGAAATTTATTCTCGCTGCAAATACCTACATCGAGTACGAGCGTTATTTAAAAGCTTGCAACGCTGTCGACTTTGACGATCTGATCTCAAAACCAGTAAAGCTATTTCGATCTAATCCAACGATATTAGCCAAGTGGCGGACGAAGATACGGTATTTGTTGGTTGATGAGTATCAAGACACGAACAGAATCCAATATGAATTAGTTAGATTACTCACACAAATTTCTGGTGCATTAACAGTCGTCGGGGATGATGATCAATCAATTTATGCATGGCGTGGCGCCCAGCCTGAGAATCTGAATGAATTGAGTAATGATTTCACATCACTCAAGGTCATCAAACTCGAGCAGAACTATCGTTCAACTCGGATAATTCTGGAAACAGCAAATGCGCTGATTGCAAATAATCCTCACATCTTTGAAAAAGTACTATGGAGTGATAAAGGGTTCGGAGAGCTAATCCAAATCCTACCCACCAGTACAGACGAAGACGAGGCAGAATGTATCACATCCATGATATTGGAACGCAAACTGAATTATAAAAAGCAATTTTCAGATTTTGCTGTCCTATACAGAAGCAATCACCAAGCACGCATCCTTGAGTTCAAGCTACAACAGTTCAAAATTCCATATAAATTAAGTGGAGGAACGAGTTTCTTCGCGAGATCTGAGATCAGAGACCTCATGTCTTACTTGAGGCTATTAATTAATCCTGATGATGACAACGCGCTTCTCCGGATAATCAATGTGCCACGTCGTCGTATCGGTCCAACTACTCTTGAAGTTCTGGGCGGTTACGCTCAGGAACGACAAAAGTCTTTGTATTCCTGTATTTCCGAGATGGGATTAACCACACGTCTCGATCCGGAAGCTGCTCGCCGTCTATCGCAATTTTATGAATTAATCGAGTGCGCAAAATACGATCTAATGCTTGGTAGAGGTATACAAGCAATCGATGAACTACTCGAGGATATCAGTTACCGTCGATGGCTATCAGATCAAAGCGCCTCCGAATCCATGGCAGATCATCGTTGGGGGAACGTCGCACAGTTATTGAAAGCGTTGAGAAAAGACCTCAAAGGTAATCCGGACGAGATGCTCAACGAGGATGAAAACAATTCAGATGATTCTGCGATTGAGATGGCAATCAGAAAACTTGTTTTACGTGACATTCTTGAGCAAGAAGAAGAAAAAGATAATAGCGATCGGGTACAACTTTCAACACTTCATGCTTCCAAGGGCCTCGAATTTCCCGATGTCTTTTTGATAGGCGTCGAGGAAGAACTACTCCCCCATAGGAACTCCATTGAAACCGATACCATTGAGGAGGAACGGCGTCTGATGTATGTCGGTATTACCCGGGCAAAGCAAAACTTGACAATCACTTATGCAAAGAAACGAAAGCAATTTGGAGAGCTTCTCGAGATAAAACCGAGCCGCTTTCTGGACGAACTTCCGGGAGAGCACTTCCACTGGCAGGGTAAGACTGAGCAGGATCCTGAGGTTATACGACAGAAAGGTCAGGACTCACTCGCAGCGTTACACGCGCTATTAAAAGACGAATCTGTATGAATCTCTTTCGGCCAATCATCATTGGCGTTGATGGCCTCAAGCTAACTGAGTCAGAAAAGAATTGGCTTCCAGAATCCAAACCTTATGGGATTATCCTATTTTCAAGGAATGTAGAAAGTCCGTCCCAACTGAAACGACTCTGTGACTCTATCCGAGATTACTTGGGTGATGATGTCATAATCATGATCGATCAAGAAGGTGGAAAAGTGCAGCGACTCAAGGATCCACACTGGCCTAAGCTGCCTTCGGCGTTGGAGATTGGGAAGCTTTGGCGACGACATCAGTTTAGGGGTCTCGAGGCGGCAAATAGTCTTGGACAAGTTATTGGCTCTCAATTAGCTGAAGTTGGGATTACGCACGTGGCTGCCCCTGTGTTAGATCTATTAATGGATGGAGCAGACCCAATCATTGGTGATCGATCATTCGGTACAAGCCCAGCAGAGGTAATCCCGCTCGCAACAGCATTTATTGACGGATTACACCGCTGCGGTATCACCGCCATACTGAAACATATACCCGGTATGGGTCGGGTTGACACGGATAGCCATTATTCACTCCCAGTAATTTCGACTCCAGTTTCGGTATTAAAGGAGTCCGACTGGGTGCCGTTCAGGGTAGTTACAGGAACTCATTGGGCAATGACAGCGCATGTCGTCATACCAGAGTGGGATAAAAAACCGATCACGCTATCTAAACAAGGAATTAAAAGAATTCGCGAAATCTTCGGTGATCGAATCATTATCTCGGACTGCCTCACAATGGGTGCCATAACCGGATCTATTGAAGGAAGAGTCGAAGAAACTCTTGATGCAGGCGTTGACTTTGCTTTGTTCTCTAATGGCTCCGATGACGAGCGTTGTCTTGCGGTGAGTGCATCTGGTGAACCGCGAATAAATCGCGAAGCACCGTTAACCCTAAGTTACTTACCACCTGTGGTCCTGCAACAGCTACTAAAAAAACTAGCCAAGGTAAATCTCGGCCAGGCACTAACAGACCCCACATGGGACCGGCCCAGCTAGAGCGCATCCACCATATATGCAACGGCGTCAGCAAGTTCCTGATCAGAACAGTCGGTGCATAATCCGCGCGCTGGCATTGCGTTATAGCCCTCTACAACATGCTTAACAAGAGTATCCATCCCCTTATCAAGCCGCGAGGCCCAAGCACCAGAATCGCCAATTTTAGGTGCACCGGCTGCGCCTGAAATATGACATCCGGCGCAAGCTATACCGTAGACCTGATCACCCGTACGGACTGACACTACTGCAGGTGCTTTACCAATATTTTCAGCACATGGATCACCTATTACACATATCCTTGCTGGCGACTTCAGACGCTCTAACACCGTATTTTTGTCTTCGCTGACAGCCCAAGCTGTCGATACTAGAAGAGCTGTCAAGGTCGCGACTATAAGCTTCATTTGTTTCCCCGGACCGAATTCAATCAAACTAAAGTATAAATCCTTAAATCGCTTAATGCTACGGCCTATTCGATAAGGATTTAGCAAGTACGACTTGGTAAGACCCAAAAAAGCCAC
>MDTC01019075.1_pt1 | contig 15413 bp, 22 predicted proteins | sample 811181 | NCBI WGS metagenome assembly MDTC01 (sample SAMN05326644, study PRJNA326480) | marine metagenome | isolation source: seawater | place: Pacific Ocean: North | collected 2011
AGAGCGTCTGCTGCTCGTAGAGCGTCTGCTGCTCGTAGAGCGTCTGCGGAAAGACGTAGAGCGTCTGCTGCTCGTAGAGCGTCTGCGGAAAGACGTAGAGCGTCTGCTGCTCGTAGAGCGTCTGCGGAAAGACGACTTAATCCAGAGAATCAACGAATGTATAATATTATAAGAATGTATGAAAAAGTGTCCCATCTTAAGAGAGAAGAAAATAATAGGAAATTATTGAATCTTGTTGGAATAAAGAGTAAGAAAAACTGGTTGAAATTTTCTATGAAATATCATCCAGATAGACTTAAAAATGAAAGGAAACATGTTCCAAAAGAAATTTTCCATATAGTTTCAGGAGTTCAAAAGTTTAGTTAATTGAATGATTAAATGGATTTGCATCCAATTGTGATTTGGCTATATCCAATACTGTACGATGATTCGCCGACGGGAGTCCGTGCGTTTCTTCAATTTTACCGATTTGTCCGAGATTTTTATAATTATTCAATCCCGTCGCTCTTAACCCTCCAGTCGATCTATTCGCATTCGCATCTTCTCTTACCAACGCATTTTGCATGATTTCACCAGGATTTCCAAGCTCGTTACGTCTTCCCGGAGGTGGAGCAAACGCTCTTCCTCCCGCCTTCGTACTCGCCTCCGTTGCATCCTTCAACGAATACGTGTTCGTTCCGTAATTTCCAAACGCAGGTCCGCTCGCTTTCGCCGCTCCCGTTGTTTCTCTCGTCGTCATTTGGACTGATGGCGCTGTTGTCCATCCACCCTTCACATCTGACGTAACATTTCCTCTATATTTATTGTCTTGATGTATATCTCTCATCGTAAATCCAGGAGCGTTCGCTGTATATACAGAGTTTCCTGAGTTTCCAGCTACGTTTGTCACTGTTCCACACTGCCCTCTTTCAGTTCCCGGTACTATATATTTACCTGTCGTGTAATTTCCTGCTGATCCTTGACCTGGATTTCCATGAGGTGTACACAAAGTCGAATCTCGTACGCGAGTATCACCTTGAACGCTCACCGTATGACCGTCTACATCTCCAGCTGGACCAACCAAATAATCATTAGAATAACCTCTATTAGTACATTGAACCATATATTCTCCTCTTCTATTTCCTGCTGTGAAATCAGATTTTCCAGCTATTGCGGGTCTTTTATCTTGAGTATATAATCTTTCCGGACGATTTGAATCAACTCGAACTGTTTGAGGACGTTCGTTGGTCAACGCACGTCCAGGGATCATGCGCCCAGTGAACGTCTGTTTTGTGTACGAATTAGCGTTTTCTGGGAGAATACGCGTCATGTCGTGAAATCCTCCTTTCGCAGTCTTGTCTGTATTTAATCCACGTCCGACATGTTCTTGAGGAATTGGTCTCACTCCATCCATCTTTCCTGTAACAACGTATCTTTCTACTCTATTGTTTTCACTCGAAACTGGATTTATTCTTCTACCGTCAGATCCTACTCTCATTTTCATTTCTGTAGGCTTAAATAGAGGTTCTTGTTCGACCTTTGATTGATAGACATAATCTGTCGTTCCTATGAAACGTTCTAGACGATCTTGCTTGATTTCATCTCGCCACGTATTCATAGCACGTTCACTTCTATAATAAGGTACTTTGTTTAACTCTACAGTACCTTGAAGAGTTGTATCATCCTTAATAGGAAATTCATTTTCAAACCTGACCTTTTTTATTTTTTCAGGTTGCTTACGACTTTTTTTGCCATTCTTGGAAAACTCGTGTCCCAAAAGAGCGAGTCCACCAACAAGAACTAGTTCCATTACATTACGAAAGGAATAAAAAATGGCGAAGCACAAAATGCTTCGACGACGAAATTATCAACACGTGTATGTGTCTTTTGCTTGATTTCTTGTATTTACACCGCCTCTATGTGGCTCGTTCATAATAATGTGTGATGTATCTTGATAGTTCATCGCCAAATTTTCAAATCTATTAATATGTGAGTTGGATGTACACGATTTTGACGTTCTCGTTTCTGTTTGTTCTATAGATTTTATTTCTACAGATGAGCTTGACGCCGGCTTGGTGATGGACTTTGACTCTTTTACTAGCTTTTGCGGCGGAACCCAGTTATTCACAATCTGATCAAGACCTTTGATGCGCGACTCGGCGTCTATTGTTCTAGATATATAGCTCATTACCTTACTGAAGGATTTATTTTCGCGGATTACATACGTTCTTTAAATCAGCACGCGTACTTCTGCCTCGGAGATCAGAATCAACCTTTAAGATTGGATTTTTATGATTAGCTATATCAAACTGCTCCTCCGTAAAAATCTTATTCGGAACAGCGAATCTCATTGGCTGTGCGTATATTAATGAACTTTCTACATCCACTGCATCAGTTGCTCTATGATTGCCTCTGTAAGGAGCAGTTCCGTACAATTCTGTAGTATTTACCTGATTTCCATAATTCAAATTTGTTGGCTGCTGTCTTAGGTTTGTAGATACGTCTACATTTTCTGGATCAACAAAGTGGATTTTACGATCTGGAATTTTCGCATCTGTTATAAACTTTAACGGTTTTTCTGTAATAGCGTTATAGTTGGATGTTTGATCCTCGTCAAATTTTACTCGAGTTTGCGCCATTTACAATAAACAAAAGAATAAAAAACTCATGAAGAACTTGATTTTGAGCCACCCCCTCCACCAGGTCCACCACTTTCCCATCCAGTACATACCTCATTTTCTTGTTTACACACCTTATCTTTTTTATACAACCATTCTGCGAATCCTCCTTGGTCGTTAGGTACAGTCGTATTTGGCATACTATGAAATTGCCTTTGATGATGTGTTCTATCATACAAATCCCAAGGATTTTGCTCGAATGAGTGAAAAAATGCATCCTTTATTTCTTTTTTAGCTTTATGCGAAGAGCACGCAGGTGCTTTGTCATTGAAACCTTTTGTGTTAGGTAAATCGCTTAGTAATGTATTTGCGAATGGGTTTTCTGGGGTTGGTTCTTGGCAATTCGGATCGATGATTTCTGTTAAATCTGGGAATTCTGTAACATTAACAGAATCTTTCTTTCCTTTATATTGATATTTTACTAACATTCCTATTACTGCTACTAAACTTGCACCTATGACGATGTACACTGTATCATTTTTATACAATGCTAAAATACAGGACGCGTATATTATGAATCTTGTTATGGCGTTAACTCGTTCCTCGTATGAATGAAACTTTGTAGGCCAGAATTCGAGTAAACGTTTTCTGTCATACAAGATTCTAGGGTTTGAGGTCCACACTGTGTCTGACATTACTTATTGTTTATTTTTTTTTGGTAGTTTTTTGGTGGTCCTTTTCAAATCTATGTTTAAGAACACCAATAAATACCCAAACAGCAGCAAAAACTCTACTGGAGTCGAATCATGTGTTAGTTGCGATTGTATACAATATTTATGATACCGGTGATTATAAAAAATGCTTTCACTTGTGTTGGAATAATTTAATTTAAAAATTTACCAAAAGTCTTCGTTACATAACGGACATCTCTTATTTCCTGAATTTTTCCATGAATCTATACATTCTTTATGAAACACGTGGTTACATCCCAGTGTTCTTATCTTTTGACCTTCTTCGTATGGTTCTATGCATATACTACATGTATCTTCAAGAAGTTTATCGTTAACAGTGCTTATTGGTGCATAATTGATTTTTTCTCTATATTCAATAAACTTCTTCACATATAAATAAATAATTTTGTAAATATTCCCCACAAAAAATATCGATCCTATAATAAAAACTATGTATAATTGAATATACTCAATATTATCTTCATTTGAGGTTTCGTTTAATATTGCAAAGTGATTACCATCACTCAATACCAAATTTGTAAAATGTGGTGATAATTGACATTGAACTACATGATCACATAAAGGTTCTCCGCAATAAAATGACGTCAATATAACTTTCGCCAACTTACAATCACACTGTTGGAAACATGTGTAAAGTATATCTGGATTATCAAAAAAAGGCAAATCAGTTTCGTTCAATTCACAATTATATATAGGTTGTACATATCCATGTATATGTCTATTCAGTTCTCCATTTGAATAAATACATTTTTCTCTCAAAGAATGGAAAGAATTCTCTTTCCAGTTTGATAAAGTAATACTTAATCCCATTAATACTAATAAGTTAATTTGTTTTTAAAGGAGTATATGTTATATTGTGCCCGCAGAATTTTACTGGATTTTCGTCAAAATTTTCGTATGTATATAGCCCCCTTTCAACTGCCACCTTTACTATAAACTCGTAACTGTCCCAAAACTCATCTGTATGGTCGTAAGATCTAGACATTACATGGGCAAGCTCGTGCATAAGAACAAAAAGGATCCTATTAGATTGTTCAAACGAACCGTCTTTTTTTGTCAGGCAAACCCCAATTCTGTCTCCTTTATTAACGCTATATGCTGCGTGATGATCATATTCTGGTATAGTTTCCTCGATTATTCCTGACCAGTTTTTAAGACGTTTGGCCTTTTCTGGATTCTCTTCCAAACAGTATTTTATAAGCATCATTAGCTTTCTTCTCATATCAGATAGAACTTCAGCCTTTTTTTCTTCGTTTTCTCCCATATTAACATTATAGAATCTTCCATCATTGGCCCTTATGTGTACGGTTTCTTCCTTTTTCACATAATTTAAATAGCCTAATACCAGTATTATCAAAATAAGGATCAGTACTCTGACCATTAAAAAAAGTACTTAAAAAAAATTTGATAATTGATAATAAACATGGCAAGCGTTACTGCTTTTACGTCAATTTTGGAAGAATTTCTCGACGATCTTATAAAAATATATCCTAATGATGAAAAAATCAAAAGTTACAAAGAGAACTTCGACTCAAAAAAAGATTCCGATGGTAAAGAATTGCTGGATGGATTTCTAGCAGGAGTGAAGGGCGATGTTGGAAAACTCATTGTTGAAAAGAAATCTCAATTTTTCAAAAAGTCCGTATTTGCTAAGAAATTGAATTTACATACTTTGTTCAAAGAAATGACTCCACAAACAAAGCAAGCAGTATGGCAATATTTAAACACTATGTATGTGTTATCCACAACTATAAGTAATATTCCATCAAATTTACTATCAACTATAGAAACTATGGCAGAACAATGCGCTTCACAAATGGCCGAAGGCAATACTGAAACAAATGAAATGCCAGATATGAGTACTTTACTGGCTGGTATGCAAAATATGATGAAATCTATGGGGAAATAGATCTCGCTCTTCTTTTTTTCCATGCTTCATCAAGATCTATCTCAAACTTGTCTGCAATTTGAAATAGATAACTCATTACATCTATCATTTCCGCATCTATATTTACCTTTTTTCTGTCCACAAAATCAGTTGTTGTTCTTCTAATAGCAGACGCAAGTTCTCCTATTTCTTCTATTAAAAACAACCACAAATGCGGTATATCAACCTGATCCCATTTCATTCTTATACACATTTCTTTAGTTTGTTTCTTATATGAATTTAATGCCATTAAGGCTTAATATTATTACTATTTGAATTTTTAAATCATTCTTCCAGACATTATATGATGCATTCTATTACCATTCATTCCAGTCGTTTTTATAAATATCTTTCCATTTTTGTTTTTCATTATATTTTTTTCTTTACCATTCGCGGTTATAACCTTTTGTCCTGTTTTATTACTTCTGTTATTGAACTTCTGTTGTTTTCTATTTCTCGAAGATGGAACCTTGATATTTCCAAAACTTCCATTCGCTTTATAACCTTTTACTACAGCTCCATTCTTTGCCATATTTGCCCCTAATTTTGCTGTCGCTACTGCTCCCGCTACTCCATTGATAATTGTTTTAGGTGCTTTTGTTTTCATGACAGTTTGTAGAGCACCTTTTGCAACATTTGCAACACTTGATGCTATTGACGCAACTATTCCCGCTTTATTTGCACTTGTACTCGGACTGTTCGCAACTTTTGCGGCATTGATCGAAACTTTTGCAGCATTAAACGCAGAATTCATTGCCGCTAATTCAGGAAGTACAGGTTGGGTATTTGCATTTTTAAGAGCTTTATTCAAACCTGTTACAATTTCTGAAGCCGGGATATTTGCATTATTCATTGCATTAACAGTTACAATTGGACTAACTCCGTTGTTTATTAAACTTGAAGCTATTGCTGGAGCTGAGATATTTGCTTTGTTCATCGCACTAACAGTTGCATTCGGATTGATTCCATTGCTTATCAATGATTCACCTATTGATGGCGTAGAAATGTTCGCTTTATTCATCGCATTTACAGCTATATTAGGAGTTACTCCATTTGTCAATAATGCGTTCATTGTTACTGTTGGAGTGGCTCCGTTATTTTGTAACGCATTTACAGCAGTTTGAACATTCATTACTATAAATAGAAAAAAAATCTGTATGTTATTAAATGAAAAACTTTAAAGAAGTTGTTCTGGCTAGCTTTTTGGCTGCTTTGATGTACAATATAATCAGTGATATCATCACTGGAAGCTCTCAAGATATCATAGCACCGCTACTAAGTTATATCATACCAGGAGAGATAAACGAACCTTTGAAAATAGGTCGTATCAAATTATATTTAAATAGATGGTGTGTTAGATTTTGTAATCTATTATGTGGATTATATATCGCATTTACATTACATAAGATTTCTCATAAACAAAGCGACTTTTTCTAACTTTCATCAATAGGATCTCTATTTCCTTCCATCATTTCTGACTTTCTCTCCTCGAAAAAAGCTTTCGCTCGTTTTTGCTCTTCTTTATGACCAGTTATAATAGAGTTCAGTACTTCATTTTGATGAACTTGATTTTCAATATCATCTTTATTTGGTGGAATAGGCAACCATTTATACATCTCCGCTACCATTATATCGTATTGCGAATCAAGTGTATTTAAATCCTTCCCGTGTTTTTGAGCTGACTCTAGATCATCAAACACTCCTCTGATTTTCAACGCGTGGTCTTTTCCTTCTTGACTCGATACCACACTAATAAGTGCATACTTTTGCCCAGGAATTGTAATTGGATCTACTGCAAGAAGATCGACCTTTTTATCGCTCATTTAGAATATTTTTTAAAATTATTCTTTAAACTGTGGGAATGAATTCCCAATTCAACTCCTGACAAATTCTTTTCCATATCAAGTCTTGCTGGTAGAGTTTTTCCCTGCTTTTTAAAAGTGGAAAACTTGATAGAAATTCATCCTTTTCTAAAAGTTCACAAAATTTATATAAACAATATCCATAGCTTAAAAAGTTGGACCTTTCTGGAGGTTTATGTTTCTCGAACGGCTCTTGAATTATTCTAAACATATTTCTAAGCATTTCTTCTAAATGGACATCCATCGTCTTAGGTTTCGTTCCATTAAGCAAATTTGTTATAATAGCTGAATGTTCATAGAATTTGTTTAATCGCAGCTTTTTAAGGAATATTTTTACCTTTTCTTGCGTTATTTTAGATGATTCCGTGATTCTTATTTTTTTGAATTCTTTTAATAATTGGTTTAAAATTTCTTGGGGAATCTCCGTCGTTTCTTTCGCTTGAAATTGTGATAACCACTCATTAAAATGATTCAATCTTTGATACGCAAAACAAATATTCACTTCAGAATTTATCTCTTGATCATACGATAAACTGTTTGTACTAATATCAAGATGCGTTTCTGTAATTCCGCACTTATCACAAATGATTATTGCTTCAGTAGAATCATATATCATAAGATTATTACAATATTTACATATATTTGAGGCATTCTTCTGCTTGGATATAAGTGGTTCATTATCAACTGCATTCATATAAAGTTTATATATTTCCCCCTTATTTTGAACTGATTGCCGTTCCGTAAATTCACATATTCCGTACGGTGTAGGGGATTTGGGACTATTTGCTTCAGTTCTTGTTTGATACTTATCAAAAATAGGGGTTACTGTTAACAAATAATCAATTTTTGTATCTCTTTTTTCATTTTCAGAAACCTCAATATTGTGTAGCTTTGTTTCAATGGAGTTTCTTTCTTTCCAATTAGTTGTCGATTCTAATTGTTTTTTAAGGCTTTCTTTGAGTTCTTGGTCTTGGTTGTTGATGCTATGGTTATCAAACATTTTCATCTTTCTAAAATGTTTTTCTTCTATAGTACCACATTCCATATTAATTAAAGTCTATTAATTCTTTAATGTCATATTCTTCGTTTATTTGGAACGATCCATTTAAATGTTCAGATTTTTCTTCAAATATTTTCATCAATTTAGGAAATGCTTTCAAGGTTCTACAATGAGAAAGATAAGTCTTCCAATTATCCTTATAACTTTCATGACATCTATGCTTGTTTATTATTTTTTCCACTATTCCAAATGTTAAGAAACTGGAAAATATATACCCTTTCAATTTTAGATCGTATTTATTGTAAATATTTCTTAGATTATATATTATTCTAATTATATCTAATTCCGGTGATTTCACTAATTCACATTCTTCTCTGGCAAGTATCTTTTGTTTGAGTTCATCATCAGGAATAGGAACTGTGAAATTATCCATCCCACATTCAATCATTTTTGTATAATTCGATTGCTCAAAATAATCAACAAAACTTTCAAAATATTGTCCATCTTCCTTTTCTAGTTTTATACAAAATCCAAAATCATACAGCACAATCGATTTTGTTTCTTCTCGTATGCCCCAATTTCCAAAATGAAGATCTCCGTGAATAATTCCATGAAATATAAAACATTCACGAATAAATAGGAGTAATGTCACAGAATGAAAAAATATTTTGTATTCGGATTGTAGCGAAAGAATAGGAGTTGATTCTTCATACGACATGATAATAAAATCTGTTGAATATTTATACACTTTTGGGATTATCACATGCGGATTATCTGCGAATTTTTCTTGAAATTCTAATAAATTCGATGCTTCGTTTTTAAAATTCATTTGCTGATTGAAAGATTCAAAAAATTCCTTGAAATCAATCAATCCAAAACAATTTCCAATAAATCTGAATAATTTGAAAAAAAAGCTGTTTTTCAATAGCTTGACATTGGGATGTTTGATCTTTAATACAATCTCTTTATCGTCCATCGTTCCCTTATACACTTGGCCTATACACCCCGACGATATTGGAATTCTCTCGATCTCGACTTCCTCTAAATCAGCTATTATTTCCTGTGTTTCTTCAAATGAATGCTCACAAATATTATCAAAAAACTCATCATATTTCTTGTTAAATTCAACATCGTGTCTTGAAATGTACCATTGAATTAATTTTATCACAAACGCTCCATTTTCTTCGACTGTCTTTTTCAATGTACCAATTTCCACAATATTGAACCAAAACATACAATAAACAACAGCTAACTTAATTGCATAAAACAGATTCATCTTACAAAAATAAACACGTATTTACTTTAAATGTTTTGTTGTTGGCCAAAGAAAACTCTATGCTTCCCTGTGGAAACAAAATATGACAGCCCGCTGCCAATTTCTACTAATTTACCATTCACTTCAGAAGAAAATCCTTTCTCCGACAAGCATATTAACCCGTGAAAAGTGTTTGCATCCAAACCACCCTCCTTTATTTGCTCCGAGTGGAGACGGATGCGTCGCAGTTAACACGTGATGTTTCTTTTGATCTATCAATTTTGTCTTGCTCTTTGCATAGTTTCCCCATAAAAGAAATACAACGTTATTCTTATTGTCGCTGATATACTTTATAACAGAATCCGTATACTGTTGCCACCCGAAATCTTTATGACTATTCGGTTTACTCTCCGTAACTGTCAGAGTTGAATTTAATAGCAGAACTCCATTTTTCGCCCAATCCGAAAGATCGCCGTCAGTTCGTTTTACCCCAATATCATCTTCGTATTCTTTATAGATATTGACCAAAGAAGGAGGAAGTTTTATTCCACTATTCACTGAAAACGACAAACCGTTCGCTTGGCCTTCCCCGTGATACGGGTCTTGACCCAACAAAACAACTTTTACAGATTCGAAAGGACAAATCTCGAACGCCCTAAAAATCTGATCATCTGGTGGAAATACTGTTAGACGTTCTCTCTCTTTCTTAACATTTTCTAGAATGCGTTGAGGAACTTCAGGTCCCCACATGTTATTGTAGCCTATTCTAAATTTTAAATTCTGATGGATAATAAATGCCGTCAAATATAGATAAATGGAAATATTCCATCTGGACTTTATTAGCACTATTGGTAACATTTAATAAATATATTAAGGAAAAGGAATTTCTAATTCGCTCTGCTGTGTTTACAGTTTTAATAAGAGTTTTGATGGGTCTTTGATTTTTTTATTTTATACTCTAATGAAACTATCGAAAGACAAAATGATCATCGTAGCATTGATACTCGTTATACTGTACTTATTGTACAGACCAAGAATTGAAGGATTTTCAAATATCGACGAAGTCAACAAAAAACTAAACGAAGAATTCAGTAAAGCTTTTGGACCGCCTCCAGATGGAGTTGGAGACCCAAGTGAAAAAATTTTGAAAAATTATCAGGCTGATCTGAATAAATCGAGGACCGAATTGATGCATAGAGAAGCTCAATATAAGAAAGATTTAAACATTTTAGAAGCTCAATATAAGAAAGATTTAAACATTTTAGAAGCTCAATATAAGAAAGATTTAAAACTTGAAGAAGCGAACCATGTTTCAAAGTTAAAAGATATAGTATCGGAAGTCAAAAACATAGTCCAAAAGATGAAAACTGATGTAATAAAGGAGTCGAAAAAATCCGATAAATTACCAGTTGAAATAACACGGGATCCTGAACTAGATCCAAGATTGAAACCTTTCGATACAAATAACAATAACAAATTAGATCCCGATGAGAGTGAAGCATTACAAACTCTGGTCAAGGCGTATAACGCGTAAAGTTTAAGGTGAAATATTCTTACATTTTTTAATGGATCGTCTAGTGTCTATGGTGAGAGACATTAGTATTCAATTTGCAAAATTGCATTATGAGAAATATTTGGAAGACCGCAGCATTTCCAAAATTCCTGATAATGAAATTCGTGTTGTTGTTGATTCTATGTGGACGAAAGAAAAAAGAAAACAATTAGCTGATATAATCAGAAAAGTCTTAAAGGACAAGCTAAAAGAGCAATATTCTTCTACTGCTGTGGAAAGCATTATCTTAGAAATGTTCGAAGACGCCGAGTATTCAAAACAACGAATAATATTGGAAATAGAGACTCATCAAAACAATAAAAAGTGAACACGCGAATATTCGATTTGAAAATTGAAAATCTTCTAAATATTCGCTGACGTTGGTCATTGAGTTTTCGCGATAATTTAAATTTAAATTGTTTATATTACGGTATGGCATGTCAAGTTTACACAAAAAAATCATGCTCTCAATGCACAATTCTCAAAAGTCTCTTCAAACGTATCGGGAAACAGTTTGAAGCTGTCGAAGTACAAAATATGCAACAAGTAATCGACGAAAATGAAGACTTGGAAGACGATATCTTCGACATAAAATCATTTCCTCTCGTCGTGGAAAATCACAAAGCATTTGGGTTCGAAAAGGCTTACGAAATGTATAATGAACCCCTATTAGATCCTTCCATGGATAGATTTACGTTATATCCTGTAAAGTATCCAGAACTTTTCAACATGTACAAGAAATCTCGAGCGAGTTTTTGGCAACCAGAGGAAATAGATTTCAAAGATGATAACTGGGAAGCTCTTTCCGACAACGAAAAGCATTTCCTCAGCCACATTCTTTCCTTCTTTGCTGGCGCTGACGGAGTCGTCATGGAAAATCTCGCCGAAAATTTCTCCGGCGAAGTCCAAATTCCTGAAGCTCGCGCATTTTACGCCATTCAGATAGGCATAGAAGCGATTCATAACGAAACGTACGGGCTTCTTTTGGATAAGTACATCAAAGACGCCAAACAAAAGCAACAATTGCAACAAGGAATTGAAACCATTCCATGCGTGAAAAAGAAAGCCATGTGGGCTATGAAATGGTTCGGTTCTCGCGATAATCCCGCCCCATTTGCGCATCGCCTGGCAGCGTTCGCATGCGTCGAAGGTATCTTTTTCAGCGGATCGTTCTGCGCCATTTTCTGGCTCAAGAAACGAAATCTTCTTCCCGGATTGACATTCTCCAACGAATTGATTTCCAGAGACGAAGGATTACACACGCAATTTGCGGTCATGTTGTACCACTTGATGAAAAACAAGATGTCTGACGACGAAGCTTCGGCGATGATTCTCGAAGCAGTATCGACCGAGATTGAATTTATAACTTCATCCATTCCGTGTAACATGATCGGAATGAATTCTGAGTTGATGAAGCAATACATTCACTACGTCGCGGATAGGCTATTAATCGATCTCGGACACAGGCCAATTTGGAATGAACAATGTCCGTTCGATTTCATGGAAAATATCAGTTTACAGGGTAAAACAAACTTTTTTGAAAAACGAGTAGGCGAGTATGCAAAAACGCACGGATCTGATGAAAATATATTTTCAATGGACGCCGTGTTTTAATTTTTTTTTTCAACACGAACATGCAACCATGGAACGTTTAGTCCATGAGTTCTTACTATTTCTTTTTTCGTTCTTTTTTTAACTTTCGCAACTAACTTGAATAACGAATTGATTTGTTTTTTATCAGCTGTTTTCATAAATCTCTGCATGTGTACATAGTTTGTTTTAGGATTTGTGGGACATGGGATAACTAGATTAGTTCCACTAGGAGATTTAAAATTAATGGCCATAACACCTTTTTTACACGCACTCATTCTATTAGGCTTTGTAAAACGCGTATAATTGGCACCATTGGGCCAACGTCTATGTAACCTATTACTACTTTTTATTTTATCAGGTGATTCCCAAAAAAACGCTTTTTTTGTTCTTTTCATTTTTTTGATTGTTTGATCGTTTATAACCATTATTGATCAAATTAAAATTATTTTGAATGAAAAATATTAAGTATGATAGATGGTGTCAAGGAATTTGCTGTAAAATTGAAAAGAATTATCCGCGCTCCTTATTATTGTTACCAAATGATCAAAATTATTCTCAAAAAAGACGTTTAACATATTCACTCGTTAACTATAGTATGAAAATATTGCCAGTTGAGCTACATGATAAAATATTATTACCCGCATTTTACTATAAAAATGATTTAACTATTGATGAAAAAATAGGGCTATTTTGCCAAAAGCAATATTTAAATAACGTTGTTTCACAATTAAGATATTTAAATAATGAATTTGAATATCTCAGGATACAACCTCTAAACCATTGGCATTTCTGTAAAAAGTTTTATTACTATGCAATTTGCAAAAATAATCAGAAGAATTTTGCTAGTAAAACTGGAAACCCTAGAGCCATTTTTGCACCTAAAGACAAAAGATCATCATGTTATAAACAAGTACCATGGCTTCCGCTATGATCGCAACTGCTCTCATCGTTGACCAACTTAGAACCGCTCAACTTCCAATAACCTACTATCAAAACAAATACAAGATGGGGCAATGTGTCATTGCATTAAACGAATATATTCAAAATAATTATCCTAATACCTACACTAATTTTGTGTATCGAATGTGTGCAACAACTGAAAAAGGCAACTATAGATCAAACACATACGCCGTCTACTTTAAAGAACTATTTGGACAAACTCCCATCAATTCTCACGTAATCTTAGCTGATTCCGAACGCATGGTGATTGATCCTCTATTTGGTCTTGAAAAAATCAAAATGGATGATTATGTACGATACATAGTAGAAAGTGATCTTCTCGATATTAAACCAAAACACAAAGAAATAATATTTGACATTCAACCTTTGTTGGAAAAACATAGAAACGAATGTCGATCGCAATTTGTCGCAATGGATCCAACCCTCTGTACTTTTTCTGTCGATCTTGAAACGAAAGTAGTATCAATGTAATTAAAAAATAAATTCGAATAAAAGTCATGGAATGGAGCCAATGTCCAATCTGTAAATGCGGCAGGCAAACTACTCAAATATATCCCTACGCATTATGTTACGGTTGCAAACATAAAACAGTAACCAGATCTGGACAAAAAATACACTTTGGAATGGAGTCTATCGATGGAAGATGTATAGGATTTATAAACGGAAATTCATTGAAAACTACAAAAAACACTACATGTTATGTAGATGGTGTCAAATGCTTTGCAACTGCATACAACAGATTCGGCGGAGTCGTCGTATCAGTTGATATGTTGGTCCGAAAAATAATGAAGAAATGGAAAAGAAAAGCCAAAGCTATAGGAATGATCATGATTGTATACTGGCAAGCAGTACAAAGCGCAAACGCCCCTCGTAGAAAGCAAGAAAGAGGAGAGTTTGAACTTGCCTAAAGAATTAAATGATGTATACTAATACAAATGTGTCAACAATGCGAAGAACACAAAGAAACGATCGCAACTTTACGGTCACAATTACAACAATTAAGAAACATGATGTTTCAAAATACGACCCAAATTATACACAGTCCTATTTCATGTACTCCTCCTAGATGACTTTTCAACGAGTCTTTGATTATTATACATATTCCTCTTCACTTTGGTTCTTTGCTCCCTCTTAAACTTTGAATCTTCGTCTCCCATATCTTCTTCCAGTCTCGTTATCGCTCTCTCGTACGGATTAAACTTTCCATCTTCGTTATCTAAATATGCCGTCGTCAACGTATCAGTCATGTTGTCCATAACTTTATCGACTATATCTTTAACAGTTTCTATTACATATTCTTCTCCATCATATATTTTTCCATACCCCGCTCTCAAATTTGTCATCCAAATATTATGGTTCTCCGGATGTTCCGGATTGAAATGCACTTGTTTGACCAATCTGGGAATTATCTCATTTCTGAAATTTGCCTTCTTACATAACTTTAGAATAACACCCCTCGTTAAATAATCCATATTCTCCTTACCAAACGGTCTTATCGTGATGTTGTTGATCTGCGTATTGTTTGTCGTATTATGACTGTTCGTGTTCGTGATATTGTTGTTGGTCGTGTGTGGAGCTATTACTGGTTTGCGTTCTTCTAGTTGTTTTTCTAACTTTGCTCGATAATCTGCCTTCGCTTTACATGTTGTTTGGTGCCTTGTTAAAGAGTCCATTCTCATAAATGCGATATTACAAAATCTACATTTATCTTTTGGTATAGATTCCACCTTAACATCGAGTTGTTTTTCCAATAATCTAATAGCATCGTCTTTCATTTTGCAAACATGTCTGTCTAATCTCACAAATGTTTCAAGACAATATTCGCAAGTATGGATTTCGGCCATCGATTGTGGTTTTTCGGCCATCGATTGTGGTTTTTCGGCCATCGATTGTGGTTTTTCGGCCATCGATTGTG
>MDTC01079690.1_pt1 | contig 15412 bp, 7 predicted proteins | sample 811181 | NCBI WGS metagenome assembly MDTC01 (sample SAMN05326644, study PRJNA326480) | marine metagenome | isolation source: seawater | place: Pacific Ocean: North | collected 2011
GTCACCGTTATGTAATCTGTGCAAATGATCTATGTGAACGCTTTTTCTTAATTTTTCTATTATAGTATCATCAGGTTTATTAACTATTATTTCTGAATAAATTTCAATATTGCCTGAAATGAAAAAACTAAATAGTATAAAATTTGTTAAAATTATTTTTTTTATCATTCTATTACCTCATTAACAATTAAAATTACATCCAATACATTAAGTGTTTCATCTGAGTTCATATCTGCATTATTAAATTGTACAGATGTTGGTATTTCTTCACCTAAGACAAAATTAACACATAGAACAATATCAAGTATATTAATAATGTTATCAATGTTTAAATCTCCAGGATTAATACTAAAAAAACTTAAATCAGGAATACCTTTAATCCTGCAATGTAAAGCATCTGTTGACTCCCATGTTCCTGTAAATGGAAGAATCTCGTATCCCGGAAGAGCTGATTCATAAACTTCTATAGCATCTGAATCGTTAATACTGTTCATGACTGGTATGAAAACTTTATTATTAAGAATCAATGAATTTGTGTAAGGTTCATTATTAGGAGTATTAACTCTAATTATCTCATAACTCGTGTTTTCTGCGAAATAATTAACAATTTGCTCTATTTCATCATACTGCGGATGATTAAGGGGAACTTGACGTATTAGAATTTTGGATGATGATAAAAACTTCGCCCAGCAATCTATATGGTCGATGTAATCATTATTTGGATCAGCAATGACATGATAATTATTAACTCCATAATAATTTAGCATTTTCTCATCAACATAATTACATGGGGAAAGAGGTACACTTGAATCATCGTTTGTTAAGCATTCATCATTTTCAGTATAAGCAATATGAGAAGATGCAGAAGCACCGTATCCATCTGTCATGTAATTTCCACCGGTCGAAATAAAATCAGCAGAATAATAAGGTACATCTAAATGATTCGAAACTTTGAGCGGAGCTTGATTATCGTTTATTCTAGGTCTGTTATAAGTAAAATCGATTATAACAGCATCTCCGTTAGCATCAACTGCCCACCATGGCCCATAATCTCGAGTCCAATAGGAATCGGTGGGTCCAATAATGAATTCTACATTATCCATATTAACTTGCGCATTATTCATAGTGTTAAAAGCAGCATTTTGCAAACTAGATGAAACCAAACAATATACGATCTCATCTGAGGAAATTTCTTTAATAAGTGAGGTATTAATACCAAATGGATATCTGATTAGTACTCCTTGCATTGGCTCATATTCTGCTATGCTTCTTACTGGTCCTTCTGGAGGCTCAGTTTCTCTACCCATGTTTAAGATTAAATGCCTGTTGTTCCATTCTTCTTGAGTGAAACCTATAGGGAGTTCAGTTGCGATTAAGAGAGTAGCAAGTGCAAAATTTGATATAAATAATTTAAAAATCATATGTTTTATTACCAACACAAGTAATTTAACAATATTAATTGATTTTATTTGTTACAAGATGTTAATAATTATAACACGAATCAGAACAAGAATTATAGCAATGATTAATTGATATGGGAGAAGTATCATTTTCCGTTTCAATTGTTATTGACCTATAGCCATCACTATCAGAACAACTGTTGGTTAAATCATTTTCTTGATTATTAATATTACCATCATATGGCCCATTTATAAATTTATATCTGAAATTTACTTGAGTACTTGTTTCGAAGTATGTATCAATGCAATCCAATAACTCATCTCTTAGCTTTTCTTCGCTAGATTGAGAAATAGTGGAAAGCCCATCAAGGTTGCAAGGAAGAAATGGTGTAACATTTATAATAACTTTACCTTCAGCATCTAGAACGTAAAGATCGCTTGAATCAATAACTTTATTTTGGAAATCTCCAATTAAAAATAAATCTTCGTTCAGTGGAGTCTCTGAATTTAGTTGAAATTCCAAATTAATTGTAGGCAGATTCATAGTACCAATAAAACTAAGAATTTGGTTATACATTCCTTTTCTTAAATAGTCTTTTATTAACATCATCTTAAAATTATTAATATTTAATTTTTGGAATGGAAAATTATAATCTGGACAATCATCGATGAGCTTATTTACAAGAAAATTTAATCCCGGCTCGAAGTAACCATTCTGATTATAATCAGTAAATTGCTCGACCTCATCATATAGACCATTTAAATTTGAATCTTCAAAATCTTCGCCTGTACTAAAAACCTCAACTTCATCTAAATATTGACTATCTCCATCAAAAGAAAAATACTGACTGAAACCAGAATATATTTTGTAATCATGATAAAGTATCTTTCCAGCAATAATATCGCAATCGTAATCAAATGAATAATTTGCAGATTCAAAATTAATTTCTTTAAGAATACTGTCAGAAATAAAAAAATTTGAATAAGAATTTTCTCTCAAATGTGCTTTTTGATTAGAATTTTCAGAAACATTTGCACTAAAGACTTGAGACCAAGCTGTACCATGATACGCTTCAAATAATAAATCAGGACCAATCGTTGATGAACTTTGGGAATCCGAATTTTTAAATGCATCAATTATGTAATTAAAAAAAGTTGAGGCTCCTATGTAATCAGATGATTGAAATGAGGACCAGCCTTCTTGAATATAATACTCCAACTCTAAATCAATTTCAGACTCATCAAGCTCAGATATTATCTCATTAAAAGAATCGCAAGATTGGTTAAACATTATTATTAATAATATATACAGTATTTTTATCATTTCAGCATTGTGACTTTTTTAGTAATTGTTTGATTGTTGAATTTTGTCATTACAAAATACACACCTGAGCTAATATTAGCTCCATTGTCAGATAGCCCATCCCATTCAAGATTGACATTACCCTGATTAACTTTTTCATTAAAAAGGGTTTTAATTTTTTTTCCATTTAAATCAAAAATTTCAACATTTAAGAAAGATTCGTATGGAATGCTTACCAGCACATTTAATGTTGGGTTAAATGGGTTTGGATACAAATCAACAATATCAAATTCACTTGGGACCAAATTAATCGAATCTTTAAATTCAAATAGTCCAAAAGATCCGATATCTGAAATTTCTGCTTCAAAAAAATCTGTGTTTTCAACAGTTTTGATAGGAACCCATACATTATACTCATTTTTATGACAGATATTTACGTTCTCAGTATCCAAACCGTCTTTTTTAAATCTAATTTTCATTGGTGACTTAAGCTCTAAATTTGGACTACTAAGTATTACTTCATCAGAAATAGATTTCATTTCCGAATTTACCAAATTTAATGATGATTCAGAAATTAAGATACCACTACTATTTACAACAGAATAATCGGGTATGATTAAATTGATCTGTTTTGAGGGTGATTGTGAATCAGAGAAAACACCTTCTTGAGCGTAAACAAAAGATACCGAATAATCTGAAATTCCAGCATTTTTTAACAAGTCCAGAGTATAAAGTTCGAATTTGTATATTCCAGTTCCATCTACTCCAAACTGACCCGAATAATAAAAAAATTCGCTATTACCAAGAATATTATCATCTTCATCAAATGGTAAAATATTGAATGGAGTATCATTTATGAACAAAGATGACTCACTAATGAAAACTTCTTCATTTGTTATCATGTATAATTCATAAAGTTCACTAAAAATGGGGTTTTGTATAATCGAAAAATTACTGTAAGGTCTCTCCAAGTCAATAAAAAATCTCATTTCTTCAGATTCTGATATTGTTTCGTTTTCATTATTTGAAAAATAGTCCCACCATCTATTATAGGCGGTTACCTTCCATTTATATTCTGTAGTTCCAAAGTAATCAATATAACTATATCCATTGTCATTAAGAGAGCTATCAACATATGTACGAAACCCTAAAGGACCAGACTGCGCATTCGGATTATCAAAAAAACCATCTTTATATCTAAAAAAGGGCTGAGCAATGTCAACTATTGTCCAACCAAATTGATTGCTATTTGTAAACGCAAAGTTATCGTTTGAGCAAATATTATTATCTCCAATAATGTTTAGACATGAGTTATTTTCCTGAAAAATTGAATCAGGAATCTCTGCAAGTATATACCTAAATTCACTTGGTGGGTCACATATATCGTTCTGGTTAATATCCTGACAAGGTTCACCAAAATCATATATTCCATTCTGATTCAAATCATCATATTCGCCCGTCTCAACGAGCTCAACTCTGTAAAATAGTTCTGGTCTATAATAATTGTTCAAATCTAGATCAAGGTCTATGTCGGAAGTTCTATCCCATTTAAAAATAATTTTACCCAAATCGAAATTTGAATAATCAACGGATTGCTTTATTAAGACTTCACCATTATTATCTAGAACATTATGCAGCCTAAAAAAATTATCCTCATTTGAAAATGGATAACCATGTATAATTTCAGTACATTCAGGGTCGTTATCAAATTCACAAGGTGTATAAAAAGTTGTTTGGTCTAGTGAGTAGTTATAAAGTTCAGCATCAATATTAAAGTCTTCAGGAGAGTCATTAAGAGGTAGTACTTCAACTGGGAGAAGAACTGTATCAAGCATAACAAGCTGATTATTATAATTTGATGATATATTCATAGGTATGGTGTCGTTACCATTCCAATTATCTTTCAATGTATTGAAATGAATTTGTTTATAAAATTTAAGGTCATCATTACAATTATTTTCAAACTGTATATAATTATCTAGAGAAAAATCTTCTAAAATATCACCTAAATAATCTGTTTCCCACAACAATTCATCTGGAATAAAAATAGCTGGATCAAATGGTATTGGGTCAATAGAAAAATCATCTGGATTATAATGAAAATTATTTAAAGCTGAATCACAATCTACGTCATTATAGCTGATTGCATATTCAATAATTTTATTTTGTTGACCATCTGGTAAAAAATTATCCTCATATATCGTTGAATCTTCCAATGATGATTGCCGGTCACTATAATTTGCAGAAAAGTTGAACGGTAAATCGTTTACAGGAAGAGTCTTTATTGTGAAATCATAATCACTACAGTATCTAGATTCTTCATCGCAGGCTCTAAGAGATAAAATCTCTTGACCATTCCAATCTTTCTGGACAGAATCGATGTAAAAAGTATTGGGGGATGTTTCGCTGACAAACAACTTATCATTTTGTGATATAAACTCCCAATCTAAATTATCTAAATTGAATGGATTGTTGTTTAAATCAGAGGATGAGTCAATATCAAAAAATTCGACCTTAAACTCTATATTGTAATCATCCTCGAAAATATAATTAATTGTATCATTTGATGAAGTTAAAAAATATGCATTTATGATGCTTGGAGGATCGTTAACAGCATCGATAAAAAAGTCGACAATGAAAGGTACGCTAAGATTGTATGCACTTTTTCCATCATTGGCCCTTAATGCAACGCTTATTTGACCGTTGTAATCTTCTTGAAAAATTACTGTAGTTATCCATTCTCCTCCGTTATACTCACACTCCGATTGACTGTAAATCTCAGCCAAACTACATTCAGAATCTACTGAATATCGCTCATTATCAATAATTTGTTCATTTATTTGTCCATCCCCCTCACCAAAATCTGGACCTGGATAGTTGAGATCTTCAGGACAAATACCATCTAAACCACAATCAGCCCATCCTTCACCATCATCCCATTGATTATTACCCTCTCCTTCATCATTTGTGTTTGGCAAGCCATCTTTTCCATAATCATTCCATGATACTGCATGAATTTTATTTATCTGGTCTCCATCTAGATCGACAAATTCAAAGTAATCTAAATTAATTTCATCAACATTCAGTACTCCATCTTCAGTAAGTGTAATATCTGATATGCTCTCCTGATCATACGCAATTATCTCTGGAGAAAAATTACATAAGTCAACGAAAACCTCTGCAATAACCTCATTACTCTCCGAGGGATTTTCAACGACCAACGCAACTCCATTATTCTCTACAAAGTCAAAACCATCGTCTATGACTTTGAATTTAATTTGATCAACGCATCTGAAACCTGGATTGGGCTGATATATAAATTGAGTATTGAATGAATCCCAACTTTGACTAAAGTTGTCGTCTTGATAAAATTCACCCTCATCCCAATTACAATTTAATTCTGTTCCATTTGGATTATTAAAATAATCATAGTTATCACCATTTTTATCAATATTATCTCCATTTGGATCAGATGAAATATATACGGTATTTATCTCGTCCAAACATCCACCCTCACCATCCTCGTACTCATCATCACAACCATCAAAACCAAAGTCAGGTACATTTAAGCAACCCCCAATTCCGTCCTCATATATGTCATAACACCCATCAATTCCAGAATCTTCATAATGTTCGCCTATTATTAATTTTCCATTGTCAGGACAGTCTGTAATTTTGAACTCCCAAGAATCACCTTCAACATCATAAACATACGGGGAATCTTCTCCCTCATTTGTAGACTCGCTAGACATCAAATCTATTGTTACTGATTTTAATTCTCCACCAATGGGAGACATATCAACATATTCTGAACCTGAATAAAGAATTGGCGGATCATTTTTCGGTAAAACAGCCACCTCAAAATTATAAATCTCTGATATAGATTCAGAAGAATCTTGCACAGATATATCAAATGAGTTCACATCAAACACATCTTGTTCATTAATCCCAGAATTAATATTAAATAATGACTCTATTATGAAATCACCAGACTCGCTTAAAACATGATTAAATAAATTAAAATTTTGATCTGCTGGATAGTTGAACGTTAGATAATCATCATCGATATCACTAAAGACTTCGTTGAAATTGAATAAGACGCTATCCTCAAAATCTTCAGACATAAATAGGTTGAATTGATTACTGTCTTGCTGATCCCAAATACTTGTTGGGGGATCATTAACAGGAATTAAGTTCAATGTAAGGTTAAATATCTCACTTTCATTTTCATCGTCTTCAATTTTAACAGGAATTATTAAATCCCCGTTATAATTTTGAAAAGGAGTAATGATTAGTTCTTCAACCGAAAATGGTGATGAGTCATTTTCATAAACATACAAAGTCCAAAAACTGTTATCAGGATCATCAATAATTAAGTTTTCAATAGATAATTCAAACGAATTATCCTCATAAAAGTCGAAGTTGGGAGCGAGCCCAATGATTTCAGGAATATCATTAACTGGCATAACTACTAGCTCTGCGTTAAAAGCTGTAATGTTATTAAAATCCTCGCCATCATCAAATATGAATGAGATATCAATGGTAGATTCTTGCAAATCTTCCGTAATAGGCATAATTAAATTCTGAGATTGATTAATTATTTCATAATCAGAACCATTTAATATAACCATGTTAATTTCATTATCTAAGTTATCAGGATCACATATTTCAAAGTCACTTATAAAAATTGAAAAGCTTTCATCTTCAGTAGATGTTTCAAAATCGTAAGATACGATTTCTGGCGGCTGATTAATGTTTTGAACTATAATTGTTGAACTAGCAATTGAAGGTGAAATTGAACTGTCATTCTGTTGAAATGGATCTCTAGCAGTAACAGAAATTGTGTATTGGACATTATCTGAGTTATATCTTACTTCGGGAGGATAAAAGATAGCAGATACAATACCCGTTGATGAATCAATATTTTCAGAACTAGAAAATTCCAGTAAATTTGCTTGGTCCCATTGACCATTACCTTCTGTTTGATTGATGTCAGGAAAAGTACAATCAACATTATTTGAACATATCCTATCCAATCCACAATCTAGAAAATCTTCTCCATCATCATATTTTCCATTTCCATTTGAGTCAGTAAATTCTTCAAATGAGACACAACCATCTCCAGTACATGATATAGACCAATTAATTTCTAAATCATCAATCAAATGTTCGTTGTCTGATATTTGCGCTTCAATTATTATCGAGTTATATTGATCTCCAGAATCCCATACTCCGTTTGAGTTTAAATCAATATATTCATCAACAAAGTAAACACTTTCTTGCATTGAAATCATTGGGTATGTATTTTGGACCGAAGAATTAATAGTTATAACAGCATCGTTGTAATCTCCGTATACATCAATTGCCCGATAGATTAGATATCTAGGTTCGGAACTTGTAAAAGTAACCGAATAAGCTTGAGATGAAAGTATGTTATTGTCCTCATCATACCAATTAGATGATGATATTTGGTCCCCTTCTGGATCTACTATATCGAGTAAATAATCATCTAAAAAAAGTAAAATACACTCGAATCCATCCTCGCTTCCCTCAATTGAACCTCCGCAATTTATAGAATTATTTTCACTGTCATCAAGACCTTGGAAGGTTACTACTGGAGCAGTATTTTCTTCATCTTCTACAGTAATAGTTATAAAATCTTCATCTGAATCTGTCAAATTGGATACTGTTAGCTTGAATGTAAATACTTTGTCATTTTCTCCATATCCAACAGAAGATGAAAATGAGGCAACAGACTGGTTTTGATTGATGATATCAACTAACTCATCACCATTAACTTGCTCCCATAAGTATGAATCAATAACACCAATAGATGAAGAACCATCTAATACATTTTCGAAAAAAGTTAAATTAGAATCAATGCTGCCATTATGGAAAGTTTTAACAGTAATATCTTCACCAGCATCAGCAGTAATAGAAAAAGTTATTCCTCCTAGAATCAATAGGAGATGAATTTTTAAAATAATATTCATAACATATTGGCTATTGTTTTAAACGGGCGCTGATTCCAGCTATTGTATCTTGGAAGTGATCGACTTCTGTTTTAATATTGAATAAATCCTCAATTTTATGCGAAAGATCTGATGGATAAAGTTCTGAATCGAAATCCATTAAAAAGTTAGCCTCCAGCTTTATTTGATAATCTTTTATAATCTCTTTAGCTTCTACTCTATCACGCATGTGATTAATATGAAATTTAATCTTTCCGTTAGTCGTAATATTAAATAAAGGGACTAAACCATAATCTTCACTCTTGCATTTATAAGTCATAGTACCACAATTCTCACCCTTGCCCCACTGAAGATTGTCTGCAGTGTCTTCACTAAAATTGACAAGATCTACAATAACATTAGTGGTGTGACCGAAACAATTAGTTTTAACTGTTTTTATGAAATTTTCTTTGTTCCATTTTACCATATAACAACTCCTCTATTTTTGCTATATTTAAAAATAATTTGAAATAATTAAATAAACTGAAGAGTAATTTAATACTTTTTATGATAATTTCCTTGGAATAAAAGAGTTGTACTACTTTTGCTGAACGAATTTAATAATTTTTTTCGTTATTGAATCAACGTCTAAACCAAGACTCTCTGCAACATCTTTACCAGGACCAGATTCTCCAAAACTATCAATTCCAATATTTAAACCAGTATTAGAAGTATATTTTTGCCAACCATCTGTTACACCTGCTTCAATAGAAACTTTATGACTTGAATCAAATATTATTTCTTTTTTGTAATCATCGCTCTGCATTTCAAAAAGCTCCCAACAACCAAAATTGACAATTCTAATATTGAAATTATCTAATTTTTTCATAACATCTATTGCAAGACTTACCTCAGATCCAGAGCAAAAAATACTTATTTTCTCTTTTTTAGAGTTGTCATAATCGGATAAAACATATGCACCTTTTCGAAATCCTTTTTCAGAAGAGTAAATATCACGATTAAGAACGGGAAGAGCTTGACGAGAGAGAAGAATCAAAGATGGATATTTTGATTGCTCAAATGCAATCTTAGAAGCAACAACTGCTTCATTTGCGTCGCAAGGCCTTAGTACTAGTAATTTAGGTATTGCTCTTAACGCCATAAGATGTTCAATTGGTTGGTGCGTTGGACCATCTTCTCCAACAAAAATTGAATCATGAGTATACTCTGTAATTACTGGTAATTCTTGCAGAGCTCTCATTCTGATTGCAGGTCTTTCATAGTCAGAGAAAACAAAGAAGCTAGCACCAAAAACTTTTAAACCACCATGTTGTGCAATTCCGTTATTTATTGTTCCCATTGGAAATTCTCTAACCCCATAAGCAAAGTTTCTGCCTTTATGATTTTTTTTATTAAAATCTTTTACCATATTAGCAAAACCGGTAGTACAATTTGAAGGCTCCAAATCTGCAGAACCTCCAACTAAAGTTTTGATTTTAGGAGCCATTGATTCTATTACGGCACCCCATACTTTTCTAGTAGCGATATTTTGTCCATATTTATATTTTGGCCATTCTATCAAAGCATCCTGATTATTAATACAAATGTTCCAGCTTGATGAAAATTTTTGGTCAGAAGCCAACTTATTTCTAAGAGCTGTATTCCAAGCCTCGGCTTCAGTTCTTGCATAAGAATAAGACTCTCTGAAGTCGGATATAACATCTTTTGTTACATGAAAAAATTTATCAGCTTCGAGACCAAGTTTGATTTTTGTTTTTTTTATTTCATCATGAGGTAGCGGTGCTCCATGAGTGTTATGATCGCCTTCCATAGTAGCGCATCCAGGAGCAATAACATTGTGTCCAATTATTATTGATGGTTTTTCTACTTCCATCTGTGCATATCTGATAGCGTTTCTTATCTGATCTCTATTTTGTCCATCAACCTCTTGTACGTGCCAGTTATTAGATTCATAGAACTTGACATAATCAACTGAGTCTGATCTATCAACTTCTCCTGATATTTGTGCTTCATTTGCATCATAATAGCCAATAAGCTTTGAAAGACCCCAGTGCCCCGCTATTGCAACTGAGCCTAATGCAACAGGTTCTTGAATGTCTCCATCGCTATGGAGAAAGTATGTAAAATGATTGATAATATCACTACCAAATTGATTTCTCAAAACTGATTCAGCAACAGCCAATCCTACAGCATTTCCAACCCCTTGCCCCAATGGCCCAGTTGTTGCCTCAACACCAGGGGTGATGCCACGTTCCGGGTGTCCTGGTGTTCTTGAACCAATTTTTCTAAAATCTTTCAAATCTTGAATATCTAGCCAACCAACATAATACAACATAGTATACAGTAGCGCAGACTCGTGACCTGCTGACAAAACAAACCTATCTCTGTTGAACCAATCTGGGTCATCAGGGTTAAATTTCAGAAAATCTTTATACAGAACATATGTGAAGTCAAGAGAAGAAAAAGGTCCCCCTGTGTGACCGGAGTCTGCACCACGAACCATGTCCATAATCAAAGCTTTGGCCTGATTTATAGACATTTGTTCAATATCGATTTTTATATCATTTTTTTGCACTATAACCTGAGGAATTAATATCTTAATATATAAATTAACTTTAATTTTAACACATATTTTTTATGGAAAATGCGAGCATATACATACACATACCTTTTTGTAGCGATAAGTGTATTTACTGTGATTTTTATTCATTAACAAAATCCGAACATTTAATAGATGATTTTGTTAGCATGCTTTGTACAGAAATTGATCTTACATGCAAAAAAAATGAAACTAAACCATTAATAAAAACTATTTTCGTTGGCGGTGGAACACCAAGTCTTTTAACATCAAAACAACTTGAAAAAATTATAAAAAAAATTAATAAGAACTTCAACATCGATAATCTTAAAGAATTTACTTTGGAAGCCAATCCTGGTGAATTTGAAATTAATAAAATGAAGGAATTTAAGTCTTTAGGGATAAACAGGCTTTCATTTGGAGTGCAAAGCCTAAACGATAAAACACTAAAAAATTTGACTCGTTGGCACAGCAAGTCAGAATGTATAAGTTCCTTTAATAATGCGAGAAAAGCTGGCTTTTGCAATATTAATATAGATTTAATTTTTGGTGTACCTCAACAGTTAAATACAGATTGGAAGAATGATTTAAAAGAAGTGATTAAACTAAATCCAGAACATATATCTGCATATTCCTTAACAGTTGAAAGAAAGACAAAACTTTATAATCTTGTCAAAGCTGGAAGAATCGTAATGCCTGATGAAGAGAGTGATATTGAAAAGTTTCAGACTGCCATTCAAACGTTAACTGAGGCAGGATACCAACACTATGAAATTTCTAATTATTCAAAATTTAATAGAGAGTGCTATCATAATATGCAGCATTGGCATAGGAAGCCATGTTACGCTTTTGGTCCATCCAGCCATGGATTTTTAAACTCAAAAAGATATTGGAATGTTAGCAATATAAAAGACTACATGAAGTCGATTAGTTTAAATGAATTACCAATTGAAAATGAAGAAATTCTTACAAATGAAAATATTTTTAATGAGATAATAATAAATGGTTTGAGACTAAGAACTGGAATTATTATTAATAAGATTCAAAATGATTACAGTTCCAAAACTTTTCAAAACTTTAAGAAAAAAACTTTAGATCTACACAAGTATATTGAAGTCGATGAATACTGTGTTAAACTAAATAAAGATGGAATCATGATTGCAGACCAAATTTCTTTAGAACTAATGTCTTGTTTTAATGAATGATGAAGTCAATCTAGAGTGTCTTTAAATATTAATTCTACATTTATTTCAACTTCCTCTGACATTGGGATAAATAGAAGTTGAGGTCTTTCAACTTCAAAGTCGGTAAGATTAATTCTAAAAGTTGAATTACCTTTGATAAAATTGCCTTCATTTCGTAGATAAACTTTAGTCATAATTTGTTTTTTAAATCCATTAAAGCTTAATTCGCCCTTAATAATAAAATCTTCTTTCAAAGATATAGAAATATCAAATTTTTCTGACTTAAAAAAAACTAATGGGTATTGACCTGATTTCATCATAAGCAGCATATTTGAATCTCTTGTAGAGTTACCACTATCAAAAGTGGAAAGAGGAACAGCTACTTCTAGAGTACATTCATTTAATGAATCATCAGTGCATATAATTCGACTATCAAAATTATAACTCGTTCCAATCCAGCTATGAAGCACATGGTATCCTGAATATGAAATATTTGAACCAGATTCAAAATTAATTCTATTTTCAAAGGGGATAACTGCTGTTAAAAGTAGAATATAAAAATGTTTTATTTTACCTGAGCTCATAGTTTTGGAATCAAATCAGTGAAAAAAATAAATTAAAAATATGATTAAGTACGCTATTGGTTAAGAATTATATTAACGAGCAAGATTACATCCAAAATATTAATCTCTGAATCATTGTTAATATCAGCAATAGTCGAACTTAAATCAGATGAATCTAAAATAACGTTCACTATTGATACAACATCAAGAATATTTAGAACATCATCAAAATTGATGTCTCCAACTAAATTTCCTGAAAAATTTGATTCAATACAAAATTCAGGACAAACTTGAGATTGATGAGAATCATATACGGCTGATACTGAATAACAATATTCAAATCCATTCTCAATATTATAATCTTCAAAAAACGTATTTTCGGTGAAAGTGATGAACTCACCATCTCTGAAAACATAATAACCGGTAACATCGCGTTGAGATGTTTTATAATTTTCAGTATTCTGTCTGTTAACAATATTAGATAAAGGTTGATTCAAAAATGCATTTCTATTGATACATTCGTTATAAGCACTTTCACAAATACCATCCCAACTGAAATCACAACAGTAAGAATCTAAATCGATGACTTGTGCGTAGCATGAATCTGAATATGGAGCGTCTGCATTACAATCATACTCTACAACTTCTTCCCACGATACATATATGCTTTGATCGCCCTGATTTACTGCATATAAATCTTCAGGAAAAAATGATTCTGAATCCGTAACCAAACCTATTGTCAACGAAAAATTATATACAGTTTCATCCGGGCATTGATATTGAATACAGTAATCTTCACTGATTTCACTTGGTCCCCATGTAATAGAAAAATCAACATTTGTTCCAGGAGGAGCGTCATTAGAGGCAACCACAGTGAATGTTCCAGTATATGCGTCGTTAGCTGAAATTCCATAAAAAATATTATCTGATGAATTAGTAATAATGGAAACATATTGACTATCAGTTTGAATTAAAGCTCCAGGATAAACACCAAAGCCTAAATTTCCACTGTTAATTAAATCAATTGAAATACTTAGCTCCTCACCTTGGTCCCATATACCATCTAAACTTTGATCTGAATGTACTAAGTTATCAAGTTCAAAATTTGGAGCATGTACTAAAATTGAAAAATTACTTTGCCAATTAAGATCCTGCGACGAGAAGCTTGCACTAAAGTTAGCATAATATTCATCAGGGGCATTACCCGCTACAGTAAATACAACTGGTTGATTAGTAGAGTTGATTTGGCTTGGTAAAATTTCATTTATTGATGTAGTTGCTTCAACAATATCAATATATGGGTCATTTGAACTTATCAAGACATCAATGTCACTTGCGAGTTCAATACCTACATTTTCAACTAGCAAATTAAGGTTTATAGTATTTGATGCCTCAATGTATTGTGCATCAGATGAATTAGATATGTTTGAAAAACTAGAGTAAATTAAATATGGACCTGACGGTGAAATAATTGCAAGCTCACTTTCGTAGAGATTTTTATTAAATGCTGTTACGACTAAATCTACTATTCCTGGAGTTATATCATTGGGATTTAAACTTAATATTGCTACTCCACCATTAGAATATGCGGATGATATTAAATCACCTTCACGAGAGATAGCCACTAAAGCGCCATCAACGCCAACATCAACGATAAAATTTTCTTGACCCAAAACTAATGATGAATCATACATGACATTTAAATCTGTAGGAGAATCTGTTCTGACAACTAAAGAAGGATCTCCAAATAATGTCCAATGGTTCGTTTCATTAACACCTGCTGCACCCTGCGCATCATTCATGTGCATACAACCATTAGCAGAGATACCCCCAAAAGACTTTGTAAATTCATTATTAAAATTTTCTACAAGGATTGAATTGAACGCCCACTGACCATGCATCGGGGGCTCCCAAGATTGTGAAATTGTGGATCCTAAATGACCAACAGCACCTATAGCATTACCCTCTAAATCAACAGAACGCAACCATGATTCTGTAAATGAGGTACTGTAATTATTAAATTCACCAGGGTTACAACCAACTGTCCATATAAATGGTAATCTACCATTATTGGATAATGATTCAACATCACTGACATCTATAGGAGAACCATTGCCCCACCCCGTAGGACCAGCGTGACCAGTATAATTAATGATGCCAACACCTTGATTTATAATATTAACTCCTTGTAAAACAGAACCATTAGGATCATAAATACCATCAAATTGTTCATAAGTGTAACTAGATAACAAACTTTCCCACAACCAATCCTGGAACTCATCATCGTAAAATCCATTCATTCCCGTTCCTTGATTCGATGCAATTCCTAATGCTCTATTAAAATGCTCTGTTTGCGTCGGATTTTGTTCGTAAGTCAAGGTTCGCTCAACTTGCGTATTTATATGAGCAGGA
>MDTC01127360.1_pt1 | contig 15411 bp, 15 predicted proteins | sample 811181 | NCBI WGS metagenome assembly MDTC01 (sample SAMN05326644, study PRJNA326480) | marine metagenome | isolation source: seawater | place: Pacific Ocean: North | collected 2011
AACTAATTACAACCAAGCTTTTTCTTAAGCTGTTGATTGGCAAAGTTTTTGGTGGTGGCGAAACCCAGAATCGAACTGGGGACACAAGGATTTTCAGTCCTCTGCTCTACCGACTGAGCTATTTCGCCAGATCACCAAAAGAGGAGTTATGATAAATTTAGAACAGGTGGTCAATTATGAAACTTTTTTATTGGAAGAATCTAGCTTTCAGCGGAATAATCAACGACTTGATTTGGCAGGGGTGAGAGAGCTCTGATTGCTGATTCGTGGTCGGAATATCCATAAAAAATTAAACCCACGAATTTTTCATCCTCAGGATATTTTAAACCAATAGTTTTTTTGAATCGAGGATGGTTCCAAACCGAAGCGGTACTCCATTTTGCGGATATTTTGCTTGCTTCGAAAAGAAGGAGAAGATTTTGGATAATGCAGCAAGTGGTTGCATAATTTTCTTCGATCAAATTTTGGTTCTTACTAAATAGAACGGAGCTTGAATCGCTGAAGGATGTGACGACAAGTAGTCCAGTTGCATTGCTCCATTCTTTTTCTTTTCTTAAGGCCCGTTCTACAAGGAAGGGATCATGTCCGTCTCCTTTGATCATCTCAGCCATGAGTTGAGAAACCTGTATAATTTTCTCACGGTTTAGCAGATAAAACCTAGCTGGTTCGGTACGATGATGGTTGGGTGCATGACGAGCGGTGTTGATGATTTGAGTAATGATATCACTCGGCACTACCGAATGGAATGAAGCAGGCTTTCGGGTTCTTCTCTTTTGAATTAATTCTGCGAGTTTTTCCTGATCCATGGATGAGTTAGCATAGAGAGTAAAAGGAAGAGCTTTAAACGTTTTCAAAGATTAAGCTGACATTAGCTCCACCAAATCCGCTACTATTGCTCATCACTTTCGATGCTTGTTGAAATTGCGTTTTTCTTAGAAGGTTTAAATGTTCCAACTGCGGGTCGGGATTGCTTACATGAGCAGAACCAGGAACAAACCCTTCTTTGATTGCCAGGCAACAAAATGAGGCCTCCATGATGCTGGAAAGAGATAAACCATGACCAGTTAGAGCTTTCGTGCTAGAAAGCTGTAGCTTTTGAGGGAGGGGAAATACTTCTTTGATTGCCTTCATTTCAGATGCATCTCCGATCGATGTCGATGGAGCATGTGCATTTAAGTAATCGATATCAGTTGCTTTAAGTTTAGCATCCTTAAGGGCTCTACGCATTGAGTCTTGAAGACCTCTTCCTTCAGGGTGTGATATGGCCACATTGTGCCCATCCGATCCCTGCCCCCAGCCAATGAATTTTGCATAGGGATTAGCACCACGTCTAAGAGCCTCTTCCTTTGTTTCTAATACCATTGATACAGCTCCTCCAGTTCCTACAAAACCATTTCTTGCCGTGTCGAAGGGACGAGAAGCAAGGTCAGGGTTTTGTTCCAGAGAGAGTGCCCTCATCCCGCAAAATGGTACTATGCTTTCGAAGTTACAATCTTCTGCACCAACAACCAACATTCGATTTTGTCTGCCGAGCCGAATTTCATCTAAAGCCGTACCAAGTGCATGCCCGGAAGATGCACAGGCAGAGACTAAGCCCATTGATGATCCTCTGATTCCTAGCCCAGCAACAAGATTGAAGGTTAGGGTGCCTGAAATTGAAGCAACAATTGCGAGTGGATTACACGCCATCACCCCGCTTCGATCCATCTTCTCAAAATGTTGATGAATGGATCGCATGGAACCTCCGGATGCAGTGTATAAACCTGAATTTGGATCCTCTAATTCTGAAGAGTCAAGCCGAGCTTCATGAATCGCTTGTTGGAGAGAACACCATGCATAAAGAACATGAGGAGAAAAGCTTCTCAATAGTGATCTAGGAACATTGTATTCAGCAGGGAATTGCCAATCCTCTGGATCGTTTGAATCTAAATCAAATTCATCAATAGTTCCTGCTACTTTGACTGGAGATTCTGATACTTGAAGCATGGCAGGAGAGGTTATACCATGCTTTAAATTGATCAGGCTATCTATGACTTTAGCCTTGTTGCAACCAATACTTGTTATAAAGCCCAGTCCAGTTATCCAAACTTCCATGATTCAAATACCAAAGAATAATGATCCAAAGTGAGAGGATTGGTGGAGCCGATCGGGATCGAACCGACGACCTCCACAATGCCATTGTGGCGCTCTTCCAACTGAGCTACGGCCCCCAAAGGATTCCAAATATGTTAAAAAAATGACATCCGACAAGATCAATTCAAAAACATATATAAATCTAGGCGGAAGGTGGCTTCATCGGCGGTCTTGTAAGTTTTAGTCCTGCGGGCTTCTTTTTGCCGGATTTCAGGGATAAAGTTGGTTTCCCGGGTTTTCCACCGAGACCAGGTTTGTTTCCCTTCGGTTTGAGACTAAGCTTAGGCTTACCAGGAGCAACAGAAGGCTGGGGGGGGGTACTGGGAGGTTCAGGAGAGGGAGGTTCAGTTGGTGAGGGAACAGAAGATGGTTCCGGTGGTAAATCAAGAGAAGGAGCAGGGGGAGGAGCAATAGGAGCAGGTTCCTCCTCAATTTCTTCGGCTATGGAAGGAGGAGCAATCGGGGGAAGTTCAGGGGGCGAATCTTCCTGAGCTACTGGTTCCTCTGGGGAAGGAGGAGTAATAGGTTCCGGAACTGTAGGAACAGGTGGTAAATCAAGGGAGGGTGCAGGAGGGGGAGCGATAGGAGCGGGTTCCTCCGCAATTTCTTCGCCAATGGAAGGAGGAGCAATCGGGGGAAGTTCAGGGGGCGAATCTTCCTGAGCTACCGGTTCCTCTGGCGGAGGAGGAGTAATAGGTTCCGGAACTGTAGGAACGGGTGGTAAATCAAGGGAGGGTGCAGGAGGGGGAGCGATAGGAGCAGGTTCCTCTGCAATTTCTTCGCCCATGGAAGGAGGAGCGATCGGGGGAAGTTCAGGGGGCGAATCTTGCTGAGCGACCGGTTCCTCTGGGGGAGGAGGTGAAATAGGTTCTGGGGTTGCAGGAACGGGTGGTAAATCAAGGGAGGGTGCAGAAGGAGCGAGAGGAGCAGGTTCCTCAATAGTCTCTTCGCTGGGAGCGATGGTAGGGACTTCAAGAATAGGATCTTCTTTTGCAGATTCCTCTTCTAAGGAGAGTTTTGGCTTAACCGGTTTTTCGATCTTCTCGGGTTTGCTCTCCTCTGGTTGGATGACTTTGAGATTTTTGCTGGGTAAGGTCGCCTGAAGATCAGAGCCAGATTCTCCGGAAAATTTTGCATCGTATCCACCACTTGCAACTTTTCTGACTTGCACAACACTTGCACCAGTTTCACGAGCTATCGCAGCTTTATTAGGGTTGGAATTAGCTAACTTTGATTTGATATCCTCAAACAAATCCTTGGTCATTGATACAGTTATTCGCCTGCCGGAAGCAGAACTTGAGCTAATTTTCTCTTTTAGCTTTGGATTTGCAAATTGAGTAAGAGCACGGATGAGATCATTAATTGATGTATAATCAGTTCCGATCTCTTCATTTACTCTCTTATGAAGATTGGAAAGGAAAGCAGCTGTTTTAATTTTGGATTCACGCTTTGCCACTTCTGCTTTTGCACGTTCCTGAATTTCTTTCAGAATTTCTTCTGGGTCCTTGTTAAAATCTACATCAAATGTAAGCTTAGTCATAATGGGATAGTAGTTCGGGATTTATAACGATCAAAGGTTGGGCAAATGGATATGGCAAGAAAATTTCCCAAGGGAATAATTATCAACTTTATGAAATCACTTCTCTCAGAGAGACTGTTTTTTCATAGAGGGCCTTTCCCACGATGACTCCCTCTAAGTTTTCAAACTTTAGTGCTAAGTTTCTCAGATCTTCGATATCTTCTTTACTCGATACACCTCCGGATGCAATTACTTTACAATTAGGTACTACCGCAGCCATTTTTTCCTGAGCCGAAAGATTGGGTCCTTTCATTGCACCATCGGTTGCCACATCTGTATGAATAATCCAGCGGGCTCCTTGATTTTCCATTTCCTTGGCAAATTCAAGTGCAGAAATTTGGCTAATTTCTACCCATCCTTTGGTCGCTACGAAACCATCTCTGGCATCTATTCCAATAACTATCTTGTCTGGACCAAATTGCTTGATTAATTCCCCAATCCATGAAGGGTTTTCGCAAGCTGAAGTTCCCAAAATGATTCTACTAAGTCCGAGGTCCAAGGCATTTTCAATTGCTTCATGATTCCTCATTCCTCCGCCGAGTTGTACCTTCATCCCACCGATGGAGAGAATCGATTTCACGGCATTGAGGTTTTCTGAATTTCCCGAAAAGGCTCCGTCCAGATCCACGAGGTGCAGGTGAGTGGCTCCTTGCTCTAACCATTCGCGGGCAGGAACTCGTGGATCATTATAATAAACAGTTTCCTGATCAGACTTTCCCTGAAATAAACGAACACATCGTCCGCCTTTGAGATCAATTGCTGGATAAATTGTCATACTCTCATTCAAATAGATTGCCTGAGCTCAAGAGCGAGTAATAAATCAGGAAATTACTCTAAGGGTTGCAATAAAGATGATCTGCGGATTGATTGGGATCGATGAAAAAAACCTCCTCAACTGCACCTTGCCCGAATTTCAAAACGCCCCTTTTTTTATCTGAGCTTTTGGCTGCTCATTCACCATCTGGATATGAAAATGAAGCCCGTGCAGTAATTAAAAAATTTGTTGAGAAATCAGCGGACAAATTTTCGATTGACGCAATGGGAAGTTGCCATGCAAAAATTCATGGTAAAGGTGGACCCACTCTTATGCTAGCTGGTCATATCGACGAGCTTGGTTTGATTATCAAACATGTAAATAGTAAAGGATATTTATATTTTGATGCAATTGGTGGACATGATAAGTCTATGATATCGGGGCGTCGGGTCGAAATACTTACCAAGAACGGAATTATCCGGGGTGTAACTGGGAAGCGAGCCATTCACTTGATGACACCAGATGATAGAAAAAAAGTTCCGGAACTACATCAAATGTGGATTGATATAGGAGCGAAATCAAAAGAAGAGGCATTAAAAAGAATCACCATCGGTGACGCGGCAGTCTATGACCATGGTCTTGAGACTTTGCACGAGTCTTTAATTGTATCGAGGGCATTTGATGATAAGTCAGGCGCATACGCTGTAAACGAGGCTTTGCTTCGTTTAAAAAACGCTCAAGGTTTATCTGCCGATGTTGTCGCTGTTTCTACATCTCAGGAAGAGATTGGTACGCGCGGGGCGATCACCTCTGCTCACTCAGTCAACCCTGATGTTGCTTTGGTAGTCGATGTTTCCCATGCCACCGACCATCCAGATGCGGATCATCGAAGATATGGATCGTTTGAACTCGGGGGGGGGCCCATCCTTACGAGAGGTCCCAACATCCACCCAGCTGTTTTTGAACGTCTCTTGGAATGTGCAGAGAAAAATAAAATCCCTGTTCAAATTGAGGCTGATCCTAGGCCTACTGGTACCGATGCTAGGGCAATACAAGTTGCTCGCAATGGAATTCCTACCGGTTTGGTGGGCATTCCACTCAGGTATATGCACACTCCCAGTGAAGTGATCGATTTAAATGACCTTGAAGCAGTGGTAAAATTACTTGTTGCATTTGCTACATCACTGAAAAAAGGGGAAAGTTTCGTTTAAGAAGTGAAAAATTTTCGGTTCGAAGATGTTTAAGCATGCTTGGGACCGTTGTCGGTCAAACTTGACTGCGAATGTAATAACAGGGATTTTTATATCTACGATCCTTGGACTGGTTTGTTGGTCATATTACCAAATTGATCCCTTCGGTAAAGCCTTGGACCGGCTAGGAGAATTAAAGCAAGAATTTGGATATTTTTATTCCTCTGTAACTACTGCTTTTTTTGGTGGAATTATTCCTTACACCATTCTCGTCATCCAAAAAAATATTCCAACCGGTAAAAAAAAATCTTGGTTTTTATTTTTTGTGGTCTTTTGGGCAATAAAAGGAATTGAAGTTGATGCATTTTATAGACTGCAGGGCATATTCTATGGTGAGGAAAACCAGGTTCAGGAAATTTTTTATAAAGTCATGACGGATATGCTAATATATTGCCCCTTTTGGTCTGCTCCAGTTACCGCCATTTTTTATGGTTGGAAAAAAGCGGGCTTTGAATGGGCAAAAGTAAGAGAAGTTCGAAGCTTCAATCGATTGTTATCTGAGTCTGCATTTCTGTTGTTTTCCACTTGGATAATATGGATACCTGCGGTGACAATCGTTTACACGATGCCGACCAATTTGCAAATACCCTGCTTTAACTTAACCTTGTGCTTTTTTGTAGTGGTCATCAGTTACTTGCAACCAATCGATAAGGTGGCGGGATAGACGGGACTCGAACCCGCGACCTCCGGCGTGACAGGCCGGCGCTCTAACCAACTGAGCTACTACCCCCAACATCGAACTGACTATCAATAATAATTAAGATCTTCAAGTCAAGGAACAAGGGCATTGAAAAAAATTGGTTACCCATGTCCCCGTTTCATTAATCTTGGAGATTTTTTTTCTGTCGATAAGTTAACTACCATGAACGAATTGTGCGTGCAAAAGCTTGAGTTGGGTCCAATTTCCACCAATTGTTTTATTCTCTGGGAGGAGAATGGAAACGAGGCAGTTTTAATAGATGCACCGCCTGCTTGTGCAGAAGAGATCAACCAATTTCTTCAAGGCAAAGAACTCACTCTCAAAGAAATTTGGCTGACCCATGGTCATTGGGACCACATTGCCGGAGTGTCGGAAATGTTAGGTTCCGATCCCCATATTATTGGACACCAGGCAGATGAAATAATGTTCGAAAACCCTCAGCTTATGTCCGGTTTCTCTCTACCTGGAGTTTCGTTAGTCCCCGTAAAAATCAAGCAATGGATTGATGATGGAGATATCCTTAATTTGTGGGGTAGAGAAGTTCTTGTTCTTCATTGTCCCGGTCATTGCCCGGGAAACATTGCCTTTTATTTAATAGATGAGAAAATTTGTTTTGTTGGTGATGTTATTTTTGCTGGAAGTGTTGGAAGAACTGATCTACCTGGAGGGAACTTTCATGAGCTTGAAGTTTCAATTCGTAGCAAAATTTACACCTTGCCAGATGATACTGAATTAGCTGTGGGTCATGGACCAAACACCACTGTGGGAAAAGAAAAAAGCAGCAATCCGTATGTTCAGGAACTGTCCTGAATTCCAAATTTTTCAAATCTTTTTGAAAATAATTCCAGTAATGTAAGGTAAAAAATATGATTCACATCATTGATTCCTTAGATTCATGCCAGGGTGCAGGAAAGTTTGAAAATTATCTTTCAAAAGTAGATGAGATTTTTGCCCCTAATGGTCACCTTGAGCAGGCATTAGGCTTTGAGTTCCGGGAAGAACAAGCTGAGATGGCAAAAACATATGCCGCAAGTCTTGTTTCGGGAAAGCACCTGATTTTTGAAGCTGGTACTGGTGTAGGTAAAAGCCTTGCCTACTTAATTCCTTCGATCCTATATGCCCGCTTGACCGGCAGGAAATGCATCATCGCAACAAATACCATCAGCTTACAGGAGCAGTTGCTCGAAAAAGATGTCCCTTCTGTTCACGATTTATTTAATAGGGTTTTCGGGATGAATTCCTTTGCTGAATTCAAGTGTGCCTTATTGGTAGGTAGGGCCAATTATCTGTGCCAAAATCGTTTGCATAAGGCAATGATAGGGCAGTCAGACATATTTGAGTCGAATCAAAGAGGAGATTTACAAAGAATAGCAGATTGGGTGGAATCCGGACCCAAAGAAGGAATCCGTCAAGAGATGTTACCTTCTCCCAACCCATTGGTATGGGACTCTGTTAACGCGGATTCCTCGGTATGTTCTTCCAAAAATTGCAGTCCGGAAAATTGCTACTACAGAAAAGCACGTCATTTGGTTGAGAATGCAGATATTGTGGTTATTAATCATAGTCTTTTATTTTCGCTGATCGGTGCTGGAGTGGGTCCTAGTGATGAAAGGGCAGGAATATTATTTCCAGATGATTTTTTGGTTTTTGATGAGGCTCACGAAATTGCGGATGTTGCGAGCGATCATTTGGGAATATCTTTGAGTTCATGGGCTATGGAGACTTTGCTTCGTCAATTGTACAATCCTAAGAAGCATAAAGGTTTGCTTTCTAAAATCGCCAGAGAATCCGATTTAAAGGTGATTGAGCATGCCAACATGGCAATTCAGGACTTTTTTCAATATCTTCACCTTGAAATTCTAGGCGAAAGAGATCGGGTGAGATTAACTAGTTCAGAATTATTTCCAAGAGAGGTTTTTCCTCCTTTTAGCCGATTACTACGTGTACTGGTGGAATTGTCAGAAAGAGTGAAAGAGGAACATTTACGCTTGGAACTAAGGGACCAGATAAAACGAGTACAATCTTATTTGAATAATCTCTCCGAAGTAGCCGATCTGAAAGACAAGAATTCAGTTTACTGGTTAGATAGAGGCGGTCGACGGAATCAAATTATTTACTTGAGGAGTGCACCTCTGGAAATCGCTACTATTTTGAATCAAGAGCTGTTTTCGAAGGAGTCTTCGGTGTTAATGACCAGTGCCACTTTAAGTAGAAAAAGAAGTGCCCAATTTTTCCGAAATCAAATAGGTGCTCAATCTGCAGATGAATGCATCGTTTCTTCCCCGTTCGATTACCAAAACCAAATGAGTATTAAAATTTGTAATGACTGCCCAGAACCTCAGTCTGCAGATCGATCCATTTATTTGGATTATATTACCAAAGCAATCCATGGGTTTGCTCAGTCAATTGAGGGTGGGACGCTGGTACTTTTTACCAATTATTCTGATTTGAGATACTGTCACGAACAACTAAAACCAAGTTGGCATAGATTACAGCGATCCATTTATGCACAGGGCACTCAATATTCACGTTCAGAATTGCGCAAAAGAGTGATAGATGAGGGCGATGTATTATTACTTGGAGCAGAAAGTTTTTGGAAAGGGTTTGATGCAAAAGGTTCATGTATTTCTCAAGTTATTATTACACGTTTACCATTTGAAAACCCCAGTCATCCGCTGCTGGAAGCCAAAAGTGATATATTGCATGCTCAGAACCTTAGTTCCTTTAAAGAAATTACCCTACCTTCTGCAGTTATCAGGTTCCGTCAGGGAGTGGGTAGGCTAATTCGCTCAAAAACAGATGTAGGGGAATTAGTCATTCTGGATTCTAGGATACTCTCGAAAAGATATGGAAAAGACTTCATCTCAGAATTACCATGCGATAATTTTGAAGCAACTTGCTTGCTTGACCTATTAGGATGCTAAGGTTTGACTAGCTTCCTTAATTTTTATCCCAGTTTATTTTAATGAAATTCTCTGCCCATGGACATTCTGATGTTGGGTTTCTTCGGGAAACCAACGAAGATTCTTTTCTCGTTTGTAAAGATAAATCCATATTTGCGGTCGCGGATGGAGTCGGAGGTTTACCATACGGCTCATTGGCTAGCCTGCTTGCCGTTCAGTTTTTTGAAAGTTTAATTCCTTCCCCCAACCCATTTTCCGATTTCTCCGAGTTGCATTCAATCATCCAAAATATTCATCGGAACATAATCAAGTGTGGTTCACTTGTTGGTGGTCAAAATGGTATCGGTACAACTTTCTCTGGTCTTGTGATTGTCGAAAATAAAATATTCTATGGGCATGTAGGAGACTCTTATATTTTGAAATTCGAGCAAGAATCCAGTCAGTTGTTACACTTGTCGAAAGAGCATACTTTGGCTGCTGAGTTGATCGCAAAACATGGACCTGATGCTGCAATTGACATGCCAGACCACTACAATCACACATTGACCCGTTGCTTGGGTCAAGATATCGACTTCGATGTAGATGTTGGAGAATTTAATGTAAAGACGGGTGATAAAATTATTTTATGTTCTGATGGCTTAATCAATATGGTTGAATCGGATGATATTTTGGAGGTTTGTAAATCATTGGATTCTCAAAGACTAGTTCATGAACTGATTGATCAAGCAAATCAGAACGGTGGAGTAGATAACACTACCGTAGTGTGTATTGAGATAGAATAATTTTTGTTGAGTAAAAAACTTGAAGAATTTTTTCTGAAGGTAGAAAAGTTTCCTGATAATCTGCTTTACAGATTTTCATTGGCTCAGCAACTCTCTGCTAATAGCAAAGACGAAGAAGCGATCGAGCATCTTGAAGTTTGCCTTGCCAAAAGAGATGACTGGATGATTGCCTTTTTGTTGAAAGCTAAATTGGAGATTGGATTAGATCGAAAAGCGGAGGCAATTTCTTCTTTGAAAAAAACCATTGAACTTGCCATAGCTCAGTCTCATGACGACCCCCTTGAGGAAGCTCGGGAATTACTGGATTCATTAATTTAACCAAGTTAGCTGTTCTTTCATGTACTAAACCCATAATCTTTTTGGCAATTAGTTGAGTTTATTAAAAAATTTTTCGGTTGTTAGTGGTGCAACCCTTCTCTCCAGAGTGCTTGGCTTGGTTAGGGATATTTTATTCTTTGCCACATTTGGTACCTCCTTGATAGGAGAGGCTTTTTTGTTAGCTTTTACATTGCCTAACCTTTTTCGTCGCATGTTAGGGGAAGGCACTTTGAGTTCCGCTTTCATTCCTGTTTTTACAAATTCACAAAAATTAGATCCCGAAAAAGGACAGTGGGAGTTACTTAACCAAGTTCTTTCTCGTTTGTTGTTATTTTTGGGTATTTTATCTGCTGTTGTCTCCTTAGCGTGCTGGTTCGCTTATGGTGTCAGTTTTTTTGAGATACCCAAATGGCAGAATGCAGTTTTTCTAAATGGCATAACCTTTTTTTATGTTATTTTTATTTGTGGTTCTGCCATTCTTGTCGGTGCATTAAATGTAAAGAAAAGCTTCTGGGCGGGAGCTTTTTCTCCCGTAATTTTGAATCTTTTCATGATTTGTGCACTTTTCTTCAGCGGTTTTATCTACGGCTTAAACTTTACTTTTTGTGCCGTAATTCTTGCGGTCTCCGTGGTTTTAGCCGGCGTTTCTCAGTTCCTTTTGCCCTGGTTTGAATTAAGGAAAAGATTTGAATGGGATTGGAAATTTAATTTTTCCTCATCCGTTGATCTCTCTGAGGTTGGATCTCTTTTCTGGGTTGGTGTATTTGGTGCTGCAATTGCTCAAATTAATATATTAATCTCCCGATTGCTTGCTTATCTTTTGGATGAACAGGGACCAGTTTCTTATCTTTACATGTCAGCACGTTTGGTGGAGTTACCGCTTGGTGTCTTTGCCATTGCCCTGTCTACCATTCTTTTTCCACATCTATCAAAGGCCATGGGCGAGGGTAACCTAAAGGATTATAAGAGCTCTTTTTTTAATGGTGTACGAATGATTTCTATGCTTACAGTGCCCTCGGCAATTGGGCTTTTTATCTTGGGAGATTTAGTGATAAAAACTCTTTTTCAGTGGAAAGAATTTGGTGGAGAAAATGTTTATATGGCAAGTAAGGTACTTTCGGTTATCGCTTGGACAATACCTATCTATGCACTTTCTACATTTTTGATAAAATCATTTCATTCTCAAAAAAATATGAATGTGCCACTTAAAGGCGCCTTAATTAGTTTGTTGGTCAATCTATTTGCCAGCATTATGTTGATGAAAGATTTTGGAGTTATGGGACTGGCTTGGGCAAATTTAGTAGCTGCGGTTTTCCAATTATTCTACTTGTCAGTAAAAAATCCCCATATCTCGGGGAAATCTATCTTTTCGTCGGAACAAATATGTATTCAAAAAGTCGTACTCGCCTCATTGTGTATGTGTGTGATTGTTAATTATTGTAAGGAATATACTCAATTTGGCGTAAGCAAGTTTGCCGTTTTGGCTCAGCTTTTTATAGCAATCTTGATTGGTGCTTTTTCATATTTTATGATTTTGATCATATCAAAGTTTCCTTTTAGAGATGGAAAACCGTTGCTGTTTAAGTTGAATCAAAAATAATTATAGTCATGTATTTCATAAAGTCGGAAATGTCCCGAAAAACAAGCGGTTTCACCCTAATAGAACTCATGGTTGTTATCATTGTTATCGGCATTGTGGGTGGGATTGTTTTTGGTGGTGCTGGATATATTTTTGAGAAACAGGCTATCAAACAGGCGGAAGCAGAGATTGAAGTTCTGAAAGTGTCCTTGGATGAATATAAAAGAGAAAATGGCAATTATCCGGAGACATTTGATTTTGAAGGTGAAATGAGCAGTTTTATCTTGCTTCACTCCCTTTATGGCAGTCATGAACCTGTCGATGGAGTTTGGGAACGTTTGGAACCTGAGCAATACACCAAAAGTCTTATTCCAATGGAATCATTGTCGGTTGCTCCAATTGAGGATGATGAGGCAGGGCAATTTAACTTAGACAAGGTAGACCATTACCTGATCGATCCTTGGGGGGAACCCTATATCTACGAGTTTGAAAGAAAAGATGGGAATTTAGGATTTTTACTTTATTCTAAAGGACCCGATCGAAAGTCCGATCCGTTTAATGATGTTGCGGACGGATTTCCGGAAAAGAGACCGGAAGATAAAGACAATATACCCCAAAGCGAACCCGGTAACTGGTGAAATTAATGAAAAATAAAAAAAGTGGATTTACCTTAATCGAATTACTCGTTGTTATTTCTATTATCGGAATATTGATGGGATTACTGATATCACAACTTGGTGGAATTTTGGGCTCATCTGAAAATACTAAAATGCAAGCAGTCCTGAGGTCATGGATCATTCAATGCAACGAATACAAAAACTTTTATGGTTTCTATCCACCTTTTGTGTATCAAGCTGAAGAAGGAATTCCTATTAGTTTAAATGAGCCTATCGATAACCAAGAAAAGTTTTTCTATGCACTGAAAGGATCGGAGAAGTCAGCATCCGGGTGGGGAGAATTTATCGAAGAAAATAAAGACAAAAAAGAATTTCATTCCTTTAGTGATGATGAATACGATGCCGATGGAAATCTCATAGGTTTTGAATCAATTAAAATTTTAGTCGATCATGACAGAGACGGTATGATCACAGTTGACGGTTCTGTGATGGAAGAAATTCTCAACTCTCTTGCACCTATGTACGATGAAGATGAAGTCGAGTTGGCAAAATCTCGGATCGAACAAATGAGTATAATCAACGAAGCAATCGCTTTTTACATTTTGAATGATAATGACTTGGGTGTTTCTAATGTATTTTCTTGGGATATCGATAAATATTTCGATTCAGAATAAACTATCCTCTTAATAAGTCATTTTTGATAGGTGAGCAGTAAAGGATTTAGCCTTCTTGAATTGCTTGTCGTCCTAGCTGTAATGGGGGTGATGATGGGAGTTTTAGGGTTTAGCTTTTTGGGCAACTCCTCTTCAGATTTAGGAGATGCTCAAAGAAACCTAATATCCTACCTTAATAAAGCAAAAGCAACTTCGGTATCAAGCGGGAGTGAAGCGAGAATAATTGTCGCAGCAGAAAGTGATAATGAGGAAAAATACTTACGTCATCTTCAAACAATTCTTCTGGATAGAAATAATTCTGGTCAATGGCTTATCGTTGATAATGGTATCTCCCTGCCTAAGAATGTATGGTTTGTTACTGATGGTATAGATGGGGAAAATTCAGATTGGCCTCAAGATGGAGAGTGCATCTGGAGTTCATCAGACCAAGATGAAGAATTCAGGTTGGCTCTCAGTAGAAGTAAAAATGGCGAGAAAAAGGTATTTGAAGAGTCAGCAGAGGGAGAAAAATATCACTTTTTAAAATGTATGCCTAACGGGAAATTTTCCAGTGCTTCGTATCCGCAAATGCCAAAATTAGTGTTTGCAAAAGGTAAGTTGATTCCCACGCAAACGGGTGAAATCATACCCAATTTATCTGATCGGAATCAAATTGCTGGTATTCAAATGCAACCTTTGGGCGGAATTTTTTCCTTATCTTCTCAAGATTTCTCAAATGACTGAAGGAAAAAATAAACATTTCTCAATCCATGGATTCACCTTGATCGAGGTAATTATTTCGCTTGGTATTTTTGGCCTAATTATTGGTGGTTTATTCAGCCTCTTACCTTGGGGAGTGGACAAGGTAAACAAACTTACGGACCGAAACACTGCCCTTGGTATGGTTGATGCCGTTCAGGTTGAATTAGAGAGACTGGGCTTTTCGGTGGTTGAGCATGGCACGAAACGGTTAGATGGACTGTATGACCCAACGGGTGCTCCTGAAGATATTTCTAACGGAGATATTCGTTCATTGATATTGGTAGCTCCAAAGAATGGAAATATAGTGTCTCTTGAACGAGTCATTGAAGTTTTTCAACCCGGTGGTCAGAAAAAACTTACAAATAAAGATTTGGGGGGTGGAGAAACGGAAACCCTTGATAAGGCCGTAACTGATTATGGTGGAACAATATATTTTAAAAGATTCGAAGATCAGCCAATATCTTTGGAAGGCTTTCAATTTCCGAAAGACAACTCAATAGTTTCGAGATGGATTGAGCCCAAAGATAGATATTTTGCAATAGTGTGCTCTCAATTTGCCAAGCAACCTCGATCGGATTCAGATCCTCCATCTAGGCACTTTCATCACCCTAGTAACGGATATTTATCCTTGCAGGTTGACATTCAGTGGCCTTACAAAATTTACGATCCAGCGGGTGTTGATTTTTCGAGGGTGGTGGAACCTCGCTACCGTTCAAGCATTACATTCCCGCTGGCAATCGTTCGATAAGTCTAAAATGAGTTCGTTCTCAATTTGGGTCATGGCTTCAAGACCTAAAACCCTGATTGCTTCAGTAGCTCCTTTACTGGTAGCTGCTCAAAACTTTTTTAAGGATCATGCATTTAATCAAACTTCGTTTTTTATATTGCTTGGATGTTTCTTATTTATGTCTCTTCTTCAAATATCGACAAATCTAGCCAACGATTATTTTGATTGTAAGAAAGGTGCAGATGATAACCGTGAAAATGCACCTGAACGGTATGTCTCATCTGGGAAAATTGAAGAAAAACAAATACTTGGTGTTGTCTGCGGCATGCTAATCCTTGCTTTCTTTGTTGGCTTAATCACTTTAATTTTTTCATCCGCAAGTCTATGGTTCTTACCCTTGGGCATTGTTTGTATTTCTTTGTGCTTATTATATACAGGCGGACCATATCCATTGGCCTACAATGGGTTGGGGGATTTATTTGTGATTCTTTTTTATGGTTTTGTAGCAGTTGAAGGAACAAATTTTTTCCTTTGTTCCGTAAACTCAGTAAAATATTCTCCCAACTTGGGTTCAGCTCTTTCGGTGGGTTTAATCATAAACAATTTGTTGGTCGTGAATAATTATCGAGATTGCGAAAGCGATGCGAAAGTGGG
>MDTC01020568.1_pt1 | contig 15409 bp, 15 predicted proteins | sample 811181 | NCBI WGS metagenome assembly MDTC01 (sample SAMN05326644, study PRJNA326480) | marine metagenome | isolation source: seawater | place: Pacific Ocean: North | collected 2011
TCCAAAAAATCTAGAAAATCAAAATTATCAAAACGCTCCAAAAAATCTAGAAAATCAAAATTATCAAAACGCTCCAAAAAATCTAGAAAATCAAAATAAAAAATTTTTATAAAAGTAGTTAATATTCTTATTTTTTTATTACTTAAAATATTTTTTAAGAATATTTTAAGTATATTTTATTATCTATTATCGTAATAAAGTTTTTTTAGTGAATTTCTCAGTAACAAATTTTTTTCAATTTATCAATCAATATTTTTTTTTTGGACATTAATATCTTGTCCCTTTTTTAAAAATCGAATTGAGAATTGAAAAAATGATAAAAAATGATAAAATTTAAATTTATTATTTAAATAGGTTTTATAAAAAAAATAATATTCTATAAAATTTCTTACTTATAAAATATTTTTATAAAAAATCGTTTAGGAACTTTTTTCTTGTATCATTATATGGATACAAATGATACAAAAAAAGTTCCAAAAAGTTCCATAGTTTTCAGTTGTAAAAATTGTAACTATTTTACGTGTCGTGAAAGTCAATACGAACGACATATTTTAACCCTAAAACACCAAAAATTGAATAATGATTACAAAAATGATACAAATGATACCAAAAAAGTTCCAAAAAGTTCCATAATTAATAGCTGTGAATGTGGAAAAACTTACACACATATACAAAACCTTTATCGACATAAAAAAAACTGTATTTATATTCAAAAGATAAATAATAATTCTAGTGATAATGATAATGATAATGATAATGATAATAATAATGATAATGTTAATGATAATGTTAGTAATAATTTTAATGATAATGTAAATGATAATGTTAAAGAAGAAAAAAATGGTAATAAATTATTATCATCAAACGACATATCAAAAGATTTAATACTAAAATTAGTTGAGGAAAATGGAGAGATTAAAAAGCTTCTATTTAAACAGTTTGAGAGTATGCAAAATCAAATGCAAGAACAACAAAAAATAATGCATAATCAAATTAGTGAATTAATTCCAAGAGTAGGTAATAATAATACTATTAATAATAAACAAAAGTTTAATATCAATATATTCTTAAATGAACAATGTAAAGATGCAATAACTATGGAGGAGTTTATTAATAAGATAGAAATTACATTAGGAAATTTATTGGTAACAAAAGAAAAAGGTTTATGTGAAGGGGTTTCAAATATATTTATAGAAAATATGAATAAACTTTCATTATACGAAAGGCCCATGCATTGTACAGATACAAAAAGAGAAACTATATATATAAAATGCGAAGATGAAGGCGGAGAGAATGGAGGAGTTGCCAGATGGAAGAAAGACGAAGAAAATAAGAAATTAAAGTTAGCATTAAACAAGGTTACCCATCTTCAGAGAAAAAATTTAGATATGTGGGTAGATAAACATCCAAATTGGGAAAATATATCTCATCAACAAGATGAGTATATGTTACTTGTTAAAAATTGTACAGATGATTTAAAAGAAAATAACAAGGAAAATAAAATTATAAGAAAAGTTTGTAATCAAATACATATTACTACAAACGATGAATGTATTGACAATAATTAGATATAATATTTATTAAAATATTATACCTATAAATCTATAATTTATTTTTTTATTTTTTCTTTGTTTTATCTGTTTTTTTCTTTGTTTTATCTGTTTTTTTCTTTGTTTTATCTGTTTTTTTCTTTGTTTTATCTGTTTTTTTCTTTCTAGTTTTCTTTTCTTTTGGAAAATATCTAAAAAAATATTTTTCATACTCTTCAGTATTTTTTTTATCTTTTAACTCTTTAAATTTAATTGCTTTTTCAGCTCTAATAGTAGTGAGTGTTTTTTGTTTTCCATAACAGGTTGTACTGAATCTTTTTAGAACCCCTTTTTGTTTTAAACGATTTCTGGCTTGAACCCTAAATAAGTAATCAGACATACATAAGATACGTTTATTATCATAATATGGTCGGTTAGCATAAATAAATGCCAAATAAAAACTTAACATTGTATCAATCGTTGCTATTTTAACGGAATTATTATTAATTTTTATAGTATTATAGCTATGGCAAGCAAGTGGCTCGTATATAAACAAAACAGTATCATAACCGATCTTAATTTCATAGTGAGGAGCAATAATTTCACCTATTCCGCTTTTTTTATTTATTGTAACATCTTTTATATTATTTTGTTTTAAATCTTCTACTATTAATTTTGATGATAATTCAGGATCTTCAGATAATACATCAAAATCAGGGTGTTTCATAATAAATTTTCTCTCTTGACTAGATAAATATTTACTATATGTGTAAATAGCATAGCCACCAAAAAATACTAATCCTTGTTTTATAATGCTATTACGTAATGTATTGTAAATTATATCAAGGTTTTTATTATTTTTATTTTCAAATTTTCTAATAAAATTTTTAATATTGCAGTCGGTTGCATTAAGCGGAAAATGTTTATTTAGTAATATTAATCGTTTTAATATTTTTTCCCATCTACTAATATCACCAGCTGGTCTCGATAATTCTAAATATGAAGACATTCTTAAAAAATTTGGTGGTGCATATGAAATGCCATCAATTACTATCTTATCTTTTTCTAATGAATTATAAATTGTTTTATCCATCTGTGTGATGTCAGCAATTGGAATAAAATTAACAAAAATTTTATAGGTTCCAATATGTATTCCTGATTTTGCCTCTACTTCATTTAATCCATTACTTATATATAGATCTGCTAATTCTTTTGCGTCATTTATTGCATCAGTAGAAAAAAAATCATAATCAGGAATATCAAACTGCTTATCATAAAATCTATCGTATTTTGGTAAAATATTATTTATAGCAGTACCACCATAACATATTAATTTTTTCTTTTTTAAAAAATTTTCAACAATTTCTACAATTTCTTTTATAGATGGAGAGTTTGCTATTTTCTTTGCTGTATTTTTTTCAGCTTTATCAACTGCATTTCTTAAAATTTCTATTTCTTTCTCTATTAATTTATCATTACTATATTTGTTTTTCATATTATATTATATCTAGAAAAAGAATAAGATATAATATAATACTTTTAATATTTATTATTTTAAATTTTATAGTTGTAATAATCACTTGTTATAGGACGTGTTTTATAAGAATATTTTGGATTTTGTGGTGGTGGTTTAGAAATTGTTAATGGAACAAAACGCAAATGTTCTGGTTTTAACACAAAAGCAGATCTATTACTATCGAAAAATTCATTATAATGCTCTAAATTAACATCATAATTTTGAAATGACATTCCAATAAATTGACATCCATATTGTCTAGCAATGTTAAAATTTGGGTTTGAATCATCTATTCCTGTATTAGGAAATACAATTGACATATTTTTTTTATTAAATTCTGTTAATGTTAAATCCTGGGTATATTGAACCTCTTTAAATCTTAGTAAATGTAAGAATACTGAACCACTTGTTATATTAATATATTCATCTAGTTTAGTATGTTGATATAATTTGTTACTGCTATCAACAGATATTATAATCTTTTTATTAAATTTAGATATAGGTATAGCTCCTAAATTTTTACATCCATGTTCACTATCTTTAAATTCGTAACTATATTTTTTACCTAAAGTTTTAGAATTAAATGAATACATATTTGAGATAATATCTGCTAAATTATTATACATTTTGCAATTATTGCTCATTATTCTAAAATGTAAAATTAATGGGTCATTAAAATTAGGACAAGTGCCACTAGAGAATGCTTCATTAACTATTGTGTTAAAAACATCTTTTATATCAATAGAATTATAAGTTTCTTTCACTGTATAATCATCTACAGAAGATGCAGCGACAACGGGTTTATCATCAATTGAATATATTTCAAAATCTAAACATCTTACACCCTGTGAAATACATGTTGAAAGAGCACATAAATTTACGTAATCATTTTTAAATTCGCCACCACAACAACAATTGTAAGCAGTTTTAATATAAAAATCTCTTAAATAATATTTGTTAAAATTTGGATTATCAGATACAGAGTTTAATTTTGGAGACGTATTATAAATTTTACTTAAATTTACGCAATTAACTTTATTAAGGTTAATCTTTGAATGAATATAGTATATAGAAGAAAATATTAATAATATAATAATAGCAATAGAAAAAAATAATATCTCTTTGCCTTTAAGTTGATTATAACCGTTCTTTATTAAAACTTTAGTATTATCAAATACACTTTTTGCTTTATCCATATATTATATTATACTATTAAAAATTAAAATAGTTAAATAGACTTAATAATATTATTATTAATATATAGTATGCCAGGTGGTTTGTTAAACTTAGTATCTTATGGAAATATGAATGTTATATTAAATGGTAATCCGTCAAAAACTTTTTTTAAAACAACATACTCTAAATATACAAATTTTGGTTTACAAAAATTTAGAATAGATTTTGATGGTTTAAGAACATTAAAATTAACTGAGGATTCTCATTTTTCATTTAAAATTCCTAGATATGCCGATTTATTAATGGATACATATTTTGTAATAACTTTACCAACAATTTGGAGTCCAATTTTAAATTTTACTGGACCAAATTTAGACAATTTTCCCCATGCAAATAGCGGACCATATAAAGTATGGCCTTATGAATTTAAGTGGATTGAAAATTTGGGTTCACAAATAATTCGTAAAGTTAGATACATGATTGGAGGACAACTAATACAAGAGTTTACTGGACATTATCTGTATAATATGGTTCAAAGAGATTTTTCAGAAGGTAAGAAAAAATTATTCGATGAAATGACTGGTAATGTTGATGAATTAAATGACCCGGCAAATTATGGCGGTCGCAATGGTAATTATCCAAATGCTATATACAATAAAGAGTGGTTACCGGCAGGACCTGAGCCTTCTATTCGATCACGTACTTTATATATACCTTTAAATATATGGTCTACATTATCAAGTAAATTAGCAATACCGTTAGTTAGCTTACAATATAATTTTTTACATATAGAAATTGATTGTAGACCAATACAAGAATTATTTGTCGTTAGAAATATTCCCACACTTCCTTTACTTGATACATATAGTAAACGTTGGAGACAATTACATTATTTTAATAGAAATGTTGTAAATGAAGAAACATTTAATGAAGATATGCAAGAAATAGATTCTATTGGGACATATATACAAGGTAATCAAAATGAAGAAAAATACAGATTTTTTAGATTTTTACATCCACCACCAGAAACATTAAACTCAGACCTATCGCTTAATGGTCATATAACCGGTGAAAAAGATAAAGATTTATATCCATCAACCTCTACAAATTGGTATGCTGATATACATCTAATTAGCACATACGCATTTTTGGGAGAAGAAGAAGTAAAAAATTTTGCATTAAAACCACAACATTACCTTATAAAAGAAGTTCATGAACAAACACATTATAATGTAACAGGAAATAACAGGTTAAATTTAAATAGTACTGGCTTGTTATCATCATGGATGTGGTTTTTTCAGAGAAGTGATGTTACTTTACGGAATGATTGGTGTAATTATACTAATTGGAAAGGTAAAGATGTGCCGTTTAAGACAATATCAAATCTATTTTTTGCTGGTAATAATTTAAATCTAGGACAAGATTTTAATAATATTGAATCAATGTATGATTATTCAAATAAAACAATAACTTCACAATGTTATCCACCCAATATATTTAATACTTCATATAATAATTACTTTAATTGGGCTTTAATGAGTTCACAAAGTGACGTATCAAACCTAGTGACTTATAATAATCTATATGATTATCTAAATAGTTTAAATAATTATCTCAATTTTAATGATATATGTAATAATGCTTTACCAAATGGTATGTTAACAACATTACCATTAGTATTACCTAATCCTTTTCAAGTAACAGGTCCTTTTCATGTAAGTAATCAAAAAGAGATAATGCAAACTTGGGGGTTATTATTAGATGGAAAAGTAAGAGAGAATACATTTAGTTCGGGTATAAATAATTACATAGAAAAATATGTTAGAACAGCTGGGAATGCAAAAGATGGATTGTATTGTTATAATTTTTGTTTAACAACTGATCCATTTCAATATCAACCAAGCGGAGCTATAAATTTAAATAAATTTAATAATATAGAATTTGAATTTACAACACATACTCCTCCACATGACCCAAATGCCCAAACTTATACAATATGTGATGACTCTGGTAATATTATTGGTATAAATAAACCGGTATGGAATATCTACAAATATAATTACAATCTTTACATAATGGAAGAGAGATATAATATATTAACATTTACATCAGGTTCTGCAAATTTATCATACGCGCGTTAATTAAATTAAACACTTAATATATAATTATAATACATAATTATATATATAATTATATATAATGATTGATGATAAATATATCGGCAAAGTAGTATTAGTAAATTTACCAAATAATTCAAGGCCAAGATATAGATGGATCGTAAAAAAAAGAGATGATGGAAGATATATTGCTAGAACACCAAAAATTGGTATTTTAATAAGAGATTTAAATAAAAAATTAGAAAAAGATTACAATGCAGAACATATATTACCAAAAAATTTTTCATTTTGGAAAAGTGTAAGTGAAGGGAGAAAATCTAAAAAAAAGATAAAAAAAAATAAATCAAAAAAAAATAAAACAAGAAAGAAATAACTATAAAAGACTAGTATTTACTTGTTGACTTACCTGAACAAATGTAGTGCATTTGGCCATTTCTTTTATAGATGGGGCATTGATATAAGTACATGTACTACGTAACCCGCCAAGATAATCTAATATAGTATTTTCTAGAGGTCCTTTATATTTAATTTTTAATTTTCTACCCTCAGATGCCCGATATGTATTCATTTTACCATAATGTTTTTCCATGGCATGCTGAGAACTCATACCATAAAACATTTTAAATTTATTTCCGTCTTCATCTTCAATTAGTTCCCCGGGATTTTCATCATGACCGGCAAAGAGACTACCCGCCATAACAAAATCAGCTCCCGCACCAAATGCCTTTGCCATATCACCCGGAGTTGTTATACCACCATCAGCAATAATATGACCACCCACACCGTGGGCTGCATCAGCACATTCTATAATAGCACTCAGCTGTGGCATACCAACACCGGTTTTTAGACGAGTAGTGCAAACTGCTCCAGGACCAATACCAATTTTAACAATATCAACTTTGCCATTTAATATTAATTCTTCTACAATTTCTCTAGTTACTACATTTCCAGCCACAATTATTTTTGTAGGGAATTTCTCTCTAACTTTGCTACAAAATTCAACTAATTTAGAAATATATCCATTAGCAATATCTATACATATCCAATTACAATTAACATGTTTAAAAATATTTTCTAATTTCTCTATAGATTCATCTGCTATTCCAGTAGAAATCATAAATAAATTTGGATCCATTTTTTTTTCATTACATGTTTTAATAATTTCTTCAACAGTATAAAATTTATGCAATGCGGTAATCATATTATATTTACTTAATATATCATAAACCTCAAATGTACCAGTTGTATCCATATTAGCTGCTATAATAGGAGTTCCGCTCCATTCTATATTAGATGATGTAGATATGTAAGAATCTGATTTTGCATTGTAAAATTTAAATTTTCTATTAAGATTAATTTCAGATCTACTATTTAAACTCGAACGCTTTGGTCTAATAAGAACATTATTAAAATCTAATTTTAAACCACTTTCTATTTTATTCATTAAATAATATACAATACAATATAATATTTAATATGTTTTTTAAATTTAATAAATATTTAAAGATTTATATAATAGCTTTTTAGTTATATTTATATAATGTTAATATATATATATGACCTTTATTGATTCAAAAGGACAATTTAATAATATAGTAGAGCCATTTACAAATTCATTAGATAATCATATTTTGAATAAAAAAAATGAAAAACAATTAAAAATAACTGGTGATAAAAATAAGCTAGGTTATTTTTTTATGACTTTAGCAACATGTCTAGGTATAGTAATATCAATAACTTACTTTGGAGCAAATTTAGTATTTTATAAATGGGCATTACAAGGTTTAACTAGATGCTCTTCAAAAGATTATAAAAAATTATTTGATGTAATATTTCCTACAGAATGGAATAAAAAATTATGCAGTGATAATGATAGTGATATTAAAAGTGGAGGTAATAAAGGGACTATTAAAGAATGTATAGCAGAAAATTCCACAGTAAATGAATTTTGCGCAATGAGTAATTACAAAATGCCATTAAATACTAACTTCAGTAATCCCGGCATTAAAGAATGGTTTATAATGTCATCAGCATTAACAAATGTAAATATTAATGAAGTAATAAAAACAATAATAAGTTTTTTGCCATATGGTAATTTATGTTGGATTACATTTATTTTTGCTATAATATTAATACCATTAATAATTTTTCTAGTTACACCATTAGTATCATTTTTAGGAATGTTGTTTCATGAGTTTAGAGAAGCAATTAATCTTTTTAATTGTAGTCCAATTTTAAGTGTTGTCTTAATATTTTTACTTGTAATTGGATTTTGCCTACCAATAGCAAGTATATATTCAATGGTAGCAACTGTATTAGTAGCTGTAAAATTATTACTTTTTCCTTTGTTATATGGTGGTAAAGATACATTATTTAAAATTATTGGTAACCATCTTTTTTTAATAAACATATTAGTTATTATTATGAGTTTAATAACTGTTATTTCAATATCTAATTTAGTTAATAAAAATATTTATACGGGAATATTGATAGCATATATCCCGTTAATATTATCATATTTATACAAAATTTTTACCTAATTATTAATAAAAATATTATAATTATTTTAAGATATAAATAATTTTTTATATTATAAATTATTTGTATGGGAAAAAATAAAAATAAAAAAGTATCTGAATCAATTAATAAAGATAAACCATTTGTAAGTGTATGCACACCAACATATAATAGGAGACCTTTTATTCAGTCTATGATAAGATGTTTTGAACATCAAACATATCCAAAAGATAGAATAGAATGGATTATAATTGATGATGGCACGGATAAAATAGAAGATTTAGTAATTGATATACCACAGGTTAAATATTTTAAATACGATAAAAAAATGTTTTTAGGGAAAAAAAGAAATTTAATGCACGAAAAGTCATGTGGTGAAATTATCGTTTACATGGACGATGATGATTACTATCCACCATCTAGAATATCGCACGCAGTTGATATGTTATTATCTCACCCAAAAGCATTATGTGCTGGTGCAAGTGAAATATATATTTATTTTAAACATATTAATCAGATGGTTCAATTTGGGCCATATGGACCGAATCACGCTACAGCTGGAACATTTGCATTCAAACGAGAATTATTGAATGATAGTAAATATAATGATACAGCGGCATTGGCTGAAGAAAAATCATTTTTAAAAAATTACACAGTTCCATTTGTGCAATTAGAACCAAAAAAAACTATTTTAGTATTTTCACATATTCATAATACATTTGATAAAAAAACATTACTAGAAAATAGACATCCTAATTTTGTTAAAGATTCTCATAAAACAGTAGATGATTTTGTAAAAGAACCAGATTTAAAAGAATTTTATATGAATCAAATAGAAGTTTTATTAAAACACTATGCTCCTGGAAGACCAGAAATGAAACCCGATGTAATTAAACAAATAAAAGAGATAAAAGAAGAACGTGAGAAAGAACATCAAAAAATGATGGATAATGCAAAGAATCAACAGGCACTGGGACAGGGACAAATAATAGGAGAAATTAATGGTAAACAAGAAGTTTTAAATAATGAACAAATAGTTGGTATATTAAGACAACAACAGGAGGCATTAACTAGATTCCAAAGAGAATTGCAAGATAGAGATAAAACTATACAAACATTAATGCAAAAAAATAATGAAACAGATAAAATAGCAATACAAATTGATGGTAATGAAAAAATATTGAATAATAGTGATATACTAGAGATATTACAAAATCAAAGTGAAGAAATTAATAGATTAAAATTGGAATTAGAAAATAAAGATAAAATAATTGGAACTTTAAATCAGGATAAACAGGAATCTATTAATATTGTTGCTGAAATAAATGAACAACGTATTACATTAACAACTAGAGAAACATATAATATATTAAAAAAACAACAAGAAATTATAAAAAGTTATAAAAAAATATAAGTAGTATAAAAGCAAATAAATTTATAAATATATTTTATTTTAATTTTTAAAATAAAAATTGAAAAATTAAAAGCAAATATATAATATTTATTAATATAATGGGATATTTAACAGTAGAACAAAATTTTGATCCAAATGATGATGATAATTTATATACAGAAGATGAAAATGCAGTAGTTCGAAAGAAAAATAAAGTTAAACATTGTTATTATTCGGATATTGTTGGTGGACCTATTGTTAATGCAGTTACTGGTGAAAAATATCCATGGAAAGTTGGTTCAATTAATGAAAAACGTTTCTTTAGAGTAATTGATACAACAAATAATGAAAATACATTACGTAAAGGAGATGAAAATACTAGTATCGGAAGATTCTCACATAAAGCATTCTATGAAACACCCGAGGCATTTATGAATCACAGGAATTATTATGAACTTGATAAAGAAATAATTAATAATTGGTATAGTAGAGTAAATAATTAATCTAATCGTAAATATCATTTATATCATTAATATCATTAATATCATCAATATCATTTATTATATGATTTGTTCCAGTACTACTAGTATATTTATCTATATATCGATAAATTCTATTGATATCTAATTTTGTTAAATCATAATTATCAATTAGTGAATAAAATTCATTATTAACATAATTATCTCTTATTTTTGTAAAAAAAGATAGTAAATCTTTTTTATCTAAGTTAAGGTTTTGACACAATTGTTGTATAAATAAATAATTATTGTATTCTGTACTGTATTTTGTTAACACTTTTGTAAAACGTATATTTTGTATTTTATATTTATATAAATTATTATTACAATTATGGTAAATGTAATTATTATAAAATATTTTAATTAATGAACTCATTTCATTAAATTGCCATATTTGTTTTTGAAATGTAATACGATCAATATAATCAGCATAACAAATATTTTCTAATAATTTTATATATAATGGTATACTAATAGTGTTAGGTATTTTATTAAAACATTCAATTATATTTTCATGCCATAATAATCCAATAATTGTTCTATCAGTCTCATTGATCATAATATTATGGTCAGATATATTATAGTAATTGTTAATAAGATTTTTAGTAGTATTTTTACTATGTTCATTAAATGATTTTGGTTTAAATATATTTAAAACATTTTCATTTTCAAAAATAGAATTATTATTTATATAAATATTGTATAATCCCGTTAATTTTCTTAGATCATTTTGAATGTATGTAACAGCATTTTCTAATATTAAATTATTATTACTAATAGAAGGAAAAATTTTTTTTACTATATATTTTATTTCATTATCTGACGGTGTATTAAACTCAAAAGTATGACATACTTTAATTAATTCTTTAATTTTTTTATCTATATGATAATTGCCAATACAAATAATTGGTAAATGCGATAATTCTTCTTGCTTTTGTTTTTTTGTTTTTTTAGGTCTAATAATTTTAATTAAAGAATTAATACCACCTTTATCGCCATTATTCATTCCATCTATTTCATCCATAATTATGGCTAAAGGGTTAGTTTTTTTTTTAAATATACTTAATACATTTCTGTCTGACATATTATGCTGTGTAATAGTATCTATAACTGATTTATTGCGAATTTCTCCAGCATCGTATAATATAATATCATAATTTAAGTCACGTAATAAATTATAAATAAATTTTGATTTTCCACTTCCTGGTGACCCATATAAATATATTCCTCGTTTTATTTGTATATTTTTTTTATTTTTTTCAAAATTAATAAGTATATTTTTTATATTATTATATATATCTTCTCTTTTTAAAATATTATTTAAATTTAATTGCTCCATCTATTATATTTTATTCTATTATTTTTAGGTCTTTTTTTTTTAAGTCCAGATAAATCTAATTGTAAATATATTAAATGACTACATTTATTAGAATTATTATTTTTACAATAAAACAATAAAAAATCTAAAAAATCATTATATATAACATTATTATAGAGATAGTTTTTACGAAGCAACCAAAAATTTATTTTACGAATTAATATATTTTCAAATATAAAACTGTAATCATTTCTTACAATATCTCTAACATAGCTATCATATCTTCCAATATTTATTTTACTATCAACTAAATAATTAAATTTATGATAGTATTCTTTATTTAAAAAAATTAGTTGAAATACATTAATTTTATTAAAAATAATATTAATAATATCGTCTGGAAGATATTCGATTATGTCAAATAACATATAATAAATAAAAATAAATTAATTATTATATAAATAATTATTTGCATACATCTGGGTTATTGGTAATACCCTGCCATGATAAATTACAATTATTAGACCACTTTGCTTTAGCGCAATCTCCATGGTGTCCTTTGTAGATTTTATTGTTAAAACTTTTTGAACCTCTACATTTTCCTAAATTTTTAGGATTAGTACATGTATTATTTTGTGCTATCCAGTAATCGGGGCATTCACCTATAACTGGCGGAAATTTGGAATTAAATTTTTTTTTATATAGTATATAACCAATAAATGATAACATTAAAATTAGAGTAATAATAGCTACACATAATAGAATAATTTGAAAATTCATATTGTATAAATTATGTTTATATTTTTTTCTTCTTAGTAATTATATGAATATTATGGATTTTAAAACAAATGGACGAGTAGATATATTAGGCCCAATAGGACCACAATTTGGTTTTGCTGATAAGATACATATAAAAGAAACTACAAGTTTTCACGATGCACTTACGGGAACATGGGTTGATACTCCATTATCTGTACTATTTTTTAGTAAAGAAAATATTAAAATTATACAAAATGCAATAAAAAAGGGGGTTTATGATAGATCTAATAATCAATTTATGATTGGAGAACAGAGTGATGATGAATTAAAAATCATTATGAGAAGTATATATTTACAAAATAGTGAAAATTTACCAATTAATATAACAGAACAAATATCTACTCTAAATAGTTTAGTATTAAAATACGCTATAAAACAAATTTATGATGCTGCTGTAAGTTATTTAAAATTTAGACAAGATGTAAGTACAATGTATACTCTACCAAATCATCCAGTTAATTCAAGTAATAAAGGGAATACTTTAGAACTCAAACCTTTTGTATAAAATATATAAGATATATATATAATGAATTTAAATAAAAGTTTGGCTGAATTTTTAGGAACATATATTTTTTTGTTTGTAATAATTTATTTTGGAAATCCATGGGCAATTGGGCTTGCTTTAACAATAGTTATATTATTATTTGGTAAAATATCAGGTGGAAACTTTAATCCTGCAGTTACAGTTATGATGGTATTAGCTAAAAAAGAACCTGTATCTAAATTAATACCATATATTTTAGCTCAACTATTGGGTGCTTTTGCCGCATTTAAAACATTTACTTTATTAAAGTAAATAATATAAAAAAGATACACTAATATAAATTATTGCACAGGTGCCCGAGTGGTCTAAGGGGCCAGACTCAAGTTCTGGTAGCGAAAGCTGCGTGGGTTCGAACCCCACCCTGTGTATTATTTTTAATTATTAATAAATATAAAATATTTATTAATATAGTATATAATTGTAAATGCCAAGTAAATGTCCGCCGGGTGTTATTTGTATAGAAAATATAACATTATTTATTATTATATTAATATTATTAGTAATATTATATTTAGGATATTACAGTTTATTAAAAGCGAGTAACTTTAAAGAAAATAATACACATAGTGTAATAAATATATCAAAAGATTATCATGATAGTAAAAAAGGATTATATCCACGACCTGGATATTCATTTTCAAATATAGAAAATGATGTTTTATTAAATCCATACGAAGCACCAGTTAGAGATAATAGAATTTTTCCAAATTCAGGAATTGAATTTAAAAATAGAGTGCCAATAAATGTTCCAACACAATCATATGATACAACTTATAGACAAGTTGGTATATTAACTAGAATTAATGGAGATAAAGAAACAATATTACCATTAATGGGAGCACCTTTGATAACTAACCGTGATAAATGGAATTTTTATACTATGTCGGAAAATAATAGTATGATAAAATTACCTATTTCAACATTAAAAAATGTATCAAATTGTCCAAATAAAAGTAATACATATACAAAATGTATGGGGCAAAATGGTTGTAATGATTTATATACAGGTGATACAGTACAAGTTGGAGGATATAATGATGCTTTTAAAGTAACAACATATGAAAATGATACACCTAGATATATACCTTATATTTAGATTATATATTTTATTTATAATATATAATTAATTATATGTCATATACAACGTTCCCCGGATCCTATCTTGATTTGTCAAATACATATTTTAATAATACTTATATGCCTTGGTTTTTAACAGGTGAGATGACAGGCTGGTCAGTAACATTGATAGGTAACAGTATATCGGACGCATATAATATAATATCAAATTCATCGGCAATAGCTGGAACAGCAATAAATAAAACTATTGCTGTTGGATTTGCAGGAACCCTCGACTACTCCTTGACCTCCGGCTTCATGACGTCGTACCTGGGGAACCTCCCCGCGGTAACACTGGGCAACGACTGGCACGCGCAGACCGGAACACAACTTTTAGTTTTTACATATGATACGTCCAATAGCGAGGTAATCTTTGGTTATGAAGAAATCAGCGCGGACTATAATTTTGTAATAGGGCAACAACCAGAACCAGAACCAGAACCGGAGCCAGAACCAGAACCAGAACCAGAACCAGAATCAGAAACGTTATATATCACGTTCAACGGATCATATAATAATTTCTTAAATCAGTATTTTAATGATACTTATATGCCTTGGTTTTTAGAAGGTAACATGCCATCATTGGATGACTCTACGATAGCTCAGAGTATATTGAAAGCATATGATATAATAATAAATCATCGAGATAATATAATTGGCCTGTCGGACGCGAGTGATGCAACTATTCCTGTTGGATTTACATCAACCCCCATCGGCGGCGCGGCGGCGGACGACTTGACCGCCGGCCTCTACTTCTACAGCCTGCTCCCGTGGGCGAGCCCCCCCGCGGTAACACTGGGCAACGACTGGCACGCGCAGACCGGAACAAAACTTTTAGTTTTTACA
>MDTC01225218.1_pt1 | contig 15408 bp, 11 predicted proteins | sample 811181 | NCBI WGS metagenome assembly MDTC01 (sample SAMN05326644, study PRJNA326480) | marine metagenome | isolation source: seawater | place: Pacific Ocean: North | collected 2011
AGATTTCACTTTGCAGGCACCTATGATGCCGCAACAGAATATGAAATGAATGACATCGTCAAGTACGGTGGTAACGTTTATGTATATGCAAACGTTACAAAGACAATAGGAAATTTACCCACAGACAATACTTACTGGACATTAATGATTGAAGGCTTTAAGTTTAGAGCTGAATATGATAATGCAACACAGTATAGAGTTGGTGATGGTGTAACACACGGTGGTAAAGTTTACATATGTATACTTGACACACAAGGAAACACACCTCCCAATAACACATACTGGAGCCAATTCGCTGATGGTATACAGTGGGAAGGTGATTATGATAATGTAAAATTATATCAAAAGAATGACCTTGTAAAATACGGGTCGCAGGTCTATATTGCAAAACAAGATACAACAGGTAATTTACCAACCAATACAACTTTTTGGGAACAGTTTGTAGAAGGTGTTGCTCCTGAAGGTATATGGAACTCTGGTACTTCTTACAAGCCAGGAGATATCGTAGCCTACGGTGCTAACTTATATCGTTGTTTACAAGACAGTACAGGAAATCTGCCAACAGATGCCGCATACTTTGAAAACTTTATTGAAGGCAACAGTTTTAAAGGTGTTTGGAATAGCAGTACAAACTATTATATTGGTGAGACTGTACGTTATGGCGGTAATGTATACAAAGCAAATATTGATAACGTCAACAAACAACCAGATTTAAACAATACAGAATGGGAAGCGTTTACAACTGGTGTGAACTCTAGAGGCAACTGGGCAACAGCAACAGACTATGCAATTAATGATGTGGTTGTATACGGAGGTAACACTTATATTGTGTTGATTGGACACACATCAGGTGTGTTTGCAACTGATTTAGGTGCAGGCAAATGGCAAAAATTCAATAGTGGTGTACGCTATATGGGTGCTTGGACAACAGGCACAAACTATCTTAAAGATGATATTGTTAAAAACAGTGTTAGTACATTTATTTGTTTAGTAGATCACCAAGCTGGTGCAGACTTCTTTGTTGATTTAAACACCAACAACTATTGGGAAGAGTTTGTTGTTGGAGCAAGTTATGTGCTACCAAGTACAACAGGAAACGCTGGTAAGTATCTACAAACACCAGATGGATCAACATACAGTTGGCAGTTTGCTGGTGAAAACGACAAGATTTTTTATGTAAGTGAAGATCCAACTAGTAGTGCTGATGATGTAAATCACGGTGCAAGTATTGACTATGCTTTTGCAAGTATCAAATATGCATGTGAATATATCAATGCTGATGTTGCCAACAGAACACCAGCTACAATTTTTGTGAAAGACGGAACATACAGTGAAGTTCTTCCAATTCACATTCCACCAGAAGTGACTATTGTTGGTGATGGACAACGTAACTGTATTGTTCAACCAGCCGCTGGTAATGGAGACAATGGAATACCCAACAACGAAGAAACAATGTTCTATGTCAACACAGGTACAATGATTGAAGGTTTAAACCTCAAAGGATTAACAGGCTTTCAGATGGGTACACCAGGTGACCCAACAACAGCAACAGTTAAAGGTTGTTATTTTAGATTAGAACCAGGTGCTACAATTCTCAAATCACCATATATCAAAGAATCAAGTGCTTTCTCAACAGGAGGCGTTGGTGCTATTATTGATGGATCGGTTGTAGCGTCAGGCACAGCGGGTAGTATGGTGTTTCACACATTTACACAAGTGCATGACGGAGGTATTGGTTTTTGGGTAAGCGAAAATGGACTTAGCGAGATTGTTTCTTGCTTTACTTACTATTGTGATTATGGATATGTATCAACAGGCGGTGGTAAGATTCGTGCATTGAACGGAAACAACAGTTATGGAACTTACGGTGCCTTAAGTGCTGGTTATGATGCTAATGAAATGGCTGTAGATGGATATATGTACGGTGATACAATTACATATACAGCAAGCACACTGAATACTCCAGACGGATTTACAGTAGGTGATACACTTACATATGGCGGAACAACCACAAATAATATTGCAATTACCGCAGTATCAAACGAGCAACAGTGTACAATTACAACAGCTAACCCACACGGACTAGCAGAAGGCGATATGGTTGCTTTTAAAGATACTTTACCAAACGACTGGGCAAAAACATTAGGCAGTCATGGTACACCAAGTATGTACAATAGAACTTGGTATGCTGATGTAGTAAGTGCAACACAATTTAGAATATGCACAAACGCAGATTTAACAAATTATTTTGATACTAGATCAATAAATGGATGGGGTGTTGCTACTGAAACAATTACTGATGCAACAAGAAGTAATCCAGTTATTTTAACAATGACTGGACACGGTTATTCAAATGGACAATCAGTGCAAGGTATTAGTGGTGTTGTAGGTATGACACAGTTGAACGGAAACAGTTATTACGCCAATAATGTTACAGCTAATACAGTAGAATTGTATACTGATGCAGGATTAACCACAACACTAGACGGAACGGCATTTAGTGCTTATGTAAGCGGTGGTACTGCTGAAAGAGTTTTAACAGGTACAGCGTTTACTAGTGGTGATATTATTGTATATAAAGAAAAACAATCTACAGTAGCAAACATTCAAACTAATATACAACCAGCAACGAATCACAGACTGGTTGTAAATGATACTAAAATTGGATACACAGGTAAAACTATCAAAGTATCTGTGAGAAATAGTTGGGGCGGCGGAAATAGATATCTATTTGATGGCGAAGAACTTGGCACACATGAAATGGATACAAAGCATAGATTATATATTTTCGAACAGAATGATGCAAGCAATGTTGGACATCCACTTTACTTCAGTGAAACACAAGACGGTACACACGGAGGCGGTACAGAATTTAATATGACTAAAGATGCCGCAACAGGATTGACAGGTCAAGCTGTGGAGTATTATTTGGATGGTGTAAAGCAGGCTGACTTAGCCGCATATGCTTCTGGATTTAATGCCGCAGGTAGCAGAGAAGTTTGGGTAGTAGGAGCTGTACCCGCAAGTGGAAAACTATATTCAGTGTGTGTAAATCATGCTGGAATGGGTGGCGGACAAAGTTACTCAGCCACAGCCGCAACTTATGATTCCTCAACAGGTATATTGGTTGCAAATGTTGGAGCTCACAGTATTCCAGTTGGTATGCCCATAGAAATTGAACAAGATAGTATGACATTTACTTGTGACCAAGACAGTCATGCAACCAATCATACATATCCAAGGTCAACAGACCCAGCAAAAACAAGTGTATTTGTGAAAGTAATTTCTACAACTAGTGATACTATTACTGTAAATGTCGGTGCTTCACCGGCAAGCCAACAGTATGCACACTTGTTTGTTAGTGCAACTGCAAACAGTATTCATACACATCACAGTGATAAACCAACTATTATATATAACACAACTACACAACACAGTACAGCCGCTACACATTGGGAAAGATTTAGTGGCATGTATAGAACTGATAGTGTTGCAGACAATTCAACTATCACTGCACAAGATGGACAATTTGCTACTACAATAGCAACTGACAGTGCAAAAGGTCAATTTGGATTTAGTCTTGTGCTTGCAGGATTAGCCGAAGAGCCAAGACCAGGTGCAAGTATTGAATTTATAACAGGACCAACATATAATCCTATCGATAATGCAGACATTGTAGCACCGCAAAATACAGGTGTAGACCCAATAAGTTATATTATTACGACAGTTAGTGGATACACAGCAAGTAGTGATCCTACAATATTAGGCACATGTACAGTTACACTAGCTACTGAAAAACCAGATACAAGTCATACATACTATGGACAGATGTTTAAACTACGTTATAGATACAGTCAGGTACGTTTGACAGGACATGACTTCTTGAGCATTGGCACAGGTGGTAGAGCTACAACCAATTATCCAGGAGAACCAACACAACCAGCTTCGCAAGGTAATGAAGTTACAGAGACATATCCAGGTCGTGTTTACTTTGTAAGCACAGACCAAGATGGTAACTTTAGAGTTGGTAACTACTTTAGGGTTGACCAATCAACAGGTAGAGCTACATTGGATGCTAGTGCATTTGACCTAGCAGGTCTAACAAGTTTGAGATTGGGTAGTATTGGTGCTCAGTTAGGTGAATCAATTAATGAATTTAGTAGTGATGGATCACTTGCTGGTAATAGTAATACAGCGGTTCCAACAGAACAAGCTGTTAAAACATATGTGGATACCACTGCAATACCAAAATCAGTGTTGACAACACAAGGTGACATATTGTACAGAGACGGAACTGGACCTGCAAGACTAGGAATTGGTACTGCTGGACAAGTGCTTATTGTAAATTCAGCTGGAAATGGTGTAGAATGGGGCGACTCATCAGGAGGTGGAGGAGTAGCTATAGCTTACGATAGTGCAGGAACTACAGAAAATGGAGACGGTTTTGTAACAGCGGCTACCACAAATGATGTAGCAGTTTCAAATGTGGTATATGAGACTCAAGGTAGAGCCGCTATTGGACAATATGATTTTGGAGCATATCAACGTATTACTAGTTTCCAACAACAAGTTGGTTCTAGTGCCGCTGAAACAGTAACACTAACATATAAAGCAAATGGTGAAGTTAATACTATTACAGTGACATAAATATATTAAAGAGAAACAGGAACAAAAATGGCAAATGCACTTTTATACAACTCGTTGATGAAACAAAACGAAGACCTTAGAAAGTTAATTGATGAAGAAGTTTATACTCAATTTATTTCTGGATTTGTAGAAAAACCTTGGGATAATACTAACTGGGCTATTATTTTGCCTTACGACCAAAGTTGCTATGATGCTAGTAGAGAACTTTATGTTTGTCAATCCAGTTGGACTTTAAACAATCATGGAAACTGTGGTGCAAGCTGTAGTTGGACAGTACCAGCAGGAGCAAACAAAGCCATGTTTCAGCTATGGGGTGCAGGTGCTATGACAGGAACAGGATGTTGCTGTGGTGGTAGTCATTATGGACCTACTGGAGGCTATTTGGTTGGCATAGTAGATGTTACACCAGGAGAAGTTTGGGATATTTGTGCGGCTTGTGCATCATGCTGTTTTGCTAGCAGAGGTACAGGGCCAAGTACACAATGTGGTAGCTATGCAAATAATCAAAACGGTACACAGTGTATGTGTGCTATGGGTTCATGTAGTGGCATGGGTAGAGCAATGGAAGTACTGCATGATTGTGTATACTGTAGATATCAAGCAAAAGGACGTACTGATTCAGGAGCATGTATTTGTAACGGCGGACAAGACTATTGTTTTGCTAGCAGTTGTGCAACCTGCGGAGAGATTGATTTCCATGCTGAACCAGTTGATACTGGTAGGTCTTATAGACATACAGGTGTAGGCGACTGTGTATGTGGATTGCCAAGTTTTTATGGAAAAGCCTGTTTTGATACAAACCATTATGGATACAAGTTTCATGCACCAGTTATCGATATAGATCATACTATAGCACCAAATACCAGTCAGTGTTGTTTTAGTTATAGCAGTGGTACTTGCTGTGGCGGCGGTCCATGCAGTGCTTATGCTGGAATCAGACGAGTATATGGAGCAGGCGGAACAGCCACACACGTTATGGGTGGAGGTAACAGTAACTGTGGAGATTCAGGAAGACCAGGTATGGTCCGAGTCACTTGGTGGAGTTAGTAGACAAGATAAATAATTACGAAGGTAAAAAATATGGCAGATATTACAAAAGAATACACAATTAATGTACCAGACGAGTTATGGGTTGACAAGCATGAAGACTCCAATACTGCAACCTATACTTACGAAGGTCCTGATACAGTTTGGATAGCAACACAAAATGAAACAACACCTGCAAGTTGGTCAGATGTTGAATTTGCGGCAGACAGTCCAGAAAAGACATCAGGTGCATTTAGAATTATTGAAGTAGATTGTAACGACCAACCAGAAGTTGGTCATTGGATACAACCTTTAGCAGACGATTTTCAACATACATTTGAAGATGAAACAAATGCATTTGACAATAGTACATACAAAAAAATTACAAACCCAGGTATTAGAGATTGGTTTGACCTAATCATTGATCCTGATGATAGTACTAAAGTAAAATTGACCCCAATTTACAAATCTACAAGTACAAAGCCAGAAATCAAAGCTCTGGCACGAAAAGCATATGTAGAAAAATATAACGGACAATATGCATTTACTACTGAACAACAAGCTATTATTGATACTTTTTTAAGTGATATGGATACATATCTTGCATCATATGCCAATTGTTATCCTTGGAAGTTTATTACAATTTCAGAAGGTAACATGCCTCAGATACCAGCAGATTTAAGTGCATTATTTGAAAGCATACCTACTCAAGTAAGCATAAATGAAGAGGTGGAGTCGTAAATGAGTGATGTACTATTATATGCCGCGATGAAAGAAAATCAAAGGCTTAGAGATGCATACAGAGATAGCAAACTAGCGGGGGCTGGTGGCGCAAATGTATACACAGCAGAAAACGGCGCTCTAGGAGCTGGAAGCGTAATCAAAGGCATAAGTTGTGCCGCTCCTGGTACAACTGCTGGAGCAAATAGTACAGATAGATTAAAAGCAGAATGGGCCGCAGTATTTGGTACACTAGCGGCGCCAAAACCAAATGGTCTCAAAGTATGTGACACAAGTGGTTATTATAGATGTGGATATTGTTGTAACTGGACAGTACCAAGTGGAGTGACAAGAGCAACATTCCAAAGTTGGGCACCTGGCGGCGGCACAGGATCAAACTGTTGCTGTGGAGGAGCACCTTTTGGACCAAGTGGTGCTTACACAATTTTTGAAATGGATGTGAACGCTGGAGAAAACTTCCTACTTTGTGCAGGATGTGCCTATTGTTGTTTTGCATATCAAACTACAAACGGTTATTGTGGAGGATGCAGTTGGATTTGTTCAAGTAATACTGTATATGTAGAAACACAAAGTGGATTGGCATGTTTTGCAGACTGGCTGACAGCAACGAGAAGTCATTCAGACAATAAATTTGCTGGAAACAACAACGTTGGGGAAATACCAACAGGTAGCCAAAACGATAGTTGTGGTGCTTATCAGTGTAGCGGATGGAACTTTTGTTGGGATAGTGGTGATGACACAGTAGAAATTGATTTTGTGTATTCAGATACGAGAACATGGCAAGTGTACTGTATGGATACATCTAGAAATCCAATTTGTTATGGTGTACCAAGCATGTATCCATTTATGAAGATAGCTAGTACACTCAACCAAGGTAACCAAAGTAGAAGTTGTCCTGCGCCTGTACCAGGATATGAAGATTGTACTTGTGTATTTTGTTGGAATGGTAACAGTTGTTTTGGATGTAACTACACAGGATGTAACCACAGACAAATACCAGGATCTGGCGGAGCGGCTAACAGTGTATTCGGCGGTTGTCAAGCATGTGGCGGAGACAGTGGTCGAATGGGCATGATCTGTGTTAGCTGGTGTTGTTGCTAATCTTTTAAAAAAATCATTGACATTATAAACTGCGTAGTTTATTATAGATATATAGTAGTACAATATGTACGAGCATTTATATAAACGCGATGAAAGAATCACATGAAAAAATCATTTTTTATTAACGGCGGCGCCGGTAGAGTGTTGTGTGCTTTGCCTGCTCTAGAATGGCATCAGCAAAATGTTGACCCTGATGTTGTTGTTATTGCCGAAGCATGGAACGAATTGTTTCTTGTTAACAAAAATCTTAGACACAATGTATGGCCCTTAGGTGCAAAAGGTCTATGGGATAAAATAAGAGATACTGAACTGATTAGTCCAGAACCTTATAGACTCAACGCATATTTCAACCAACGTTGTAATATGATACAAGCATTTGATATGCTGGTAAATGATTTGACAGAAGTTCCTGAAAGTAAAGCAATCAATTTAGATATAAACAAAGTTGATCAGATACATGGTCACTCTATGTGTGATAAGATTAAATTACAAAGTGGAAGAGAAAAAATCGTTGTGTTTCAACCTTTTGGTTCCGGAGCAAATCAAGAAGGTAGATTTATATTTGATAGTAGTGGACGTAGTTTTGAACTTAGAGACGTTTATAGAATTATTGACAAACTGACTGAACACTATGCTGTAATTATAATGAGTACTATAAAACTTCCGCCACCAGAAAAGCCTAATCCTTATGTTGTTATTCCTAATGACACTAATTTATTGCAGTGGATGGGTATTATTAATGCATGTGATTATTTTGTAGGTTGTGATAGTATGGGACAACATTATGCTCATGCTTTAGATAAACCTGCAACGGTAGTAATAGGTAGTACCTTTCCTGAAAACATTACATATCCTGGAAATAGTCAATTTACAGTTATAGATGCAGGTAAAGAAAAAAGACAGTACATGCCTTTTAGAGTTACAATGGATTGGGCACTAGAACGTGATAATGAAGATCTAATGATCTTTGAAGATGATGTGTTTGATGAAATAATTGACAGCGTAATTAAAAAATTAGGCAAGCCTAAAAACAAAGCACCGCAACAGTTACCATTGGCAAATCCTAATCAAGGAGAAGTTTGTCCTACACATGGAGTGATTCATAGCAATCCAGTTTCACAAAACTTTCAATATTATTTGAATCAGCAACAAAATTCTAAGAAATCTAAAAGACGTAGAAAGTAACGGAGAACATATGTACAGAAAACGATACGAATCAGGTTATATTGTTGGACTCAGTAGAGGACATAACGCAAGTGTTTGTCTTTTAAAAGACGGTAAAATTGTTTTCAATATTGAAGAAGAAAGACTTTCGAGACAAAAATATGATGGAATGCCAATGGCAGGCATTTATAAGATATTAGATTATACCGATAAGGTTGATCATGTTTACATTAGTCATACAACACCATTAGACAGTGACGATAAAATGACTATAGATTACACAGGTGATGATGTTTACAGTGGAATTTTTAGAAAGTTAGGTTTGATCGATAGGAAACCTGAAAAGTTACATGATCATCCTCAAGTTACTGATATGGCTTGGCAACACCATAAAACACATGCCGCATGTGCTTTTTATAGAAGTGGCTTTGATGATGCAGTTGCAGTTATCATTGACGGAGCAGGATCTGTATCAGGAGCAACTTGGAGCAATGATATTTTTAGTAGACCAGAAGAGCATGTTATGTGGGAAGTGGAATCTATTATAGATTGCGAATATCCTGCAGAGTTCAATACAAAATTTAAACATGTTGCTACAAGAGATCCTGCAACTGCTCACATAATGCATGAACAAGATGCTGAGAAAAAATTTGGAGAACTAGGCAACAAATATATCAACATGATAAGCAATAGAGCCGGCATTGTAAAAGTATATGAAGCGGTTACCCAGTATTGTGGATTTCAAGCAATTGAAGCTGGTAAAACAATGGGATTGTTTCCTTATGGTAAACCTAATGATGATATTCCCCCTTTGTTTGAAACGGGTAGTCATTACGGACTAGCAAATAATAATGTTATAGTACCTACATATCCAAACAGTGCTAGTGTTAATCATAGAATATATCCTGCTTTGCAATATGATCATCGAAATCCAGATGAAGATGTGACACTAAGACAAGAAAGAAGAGATTTAGCATATGCTTGTCAAACGCAAACACAATTTATGGCACTGAATTATATTTTATCAGCAGTAGAGATGACCGGTAGAAAAAATGTTGTACTGTCAGGCGGTTATGCATTAAATTGTGTTGCTAACTATCATTATCTACAAGAAGCATTAATGAAAGAAAAAGGAATCAATCTATATGTTGAACCAATTAGTAGTGATGCCGGAAATGCTATTGGAGTTGCTCTTTGGGGATATCACGAAACAACTAGAGATGAAATGCGAAGAGGCAGAGACATTTACTTAGGACCAGATTACAATTACAAACAAAAGGATATTGATGATTTAGTTACCAAGTATGAATGTCAAATGTCAGATGCAAGTCATAGTGATGTAGTAAAATTAATCACAGAGAAAAATATTGTTGCTATGTTCCAAGGACGAAGTGAAAGTGGTCCAAGGGCACTGGGTAACAGAAGTATACTTTATGATCCCAGAGACCCAGATGGTAAAGATCATGTAAACAAAGTAAAACGTAGAGAATACTTTAGACCCTTTGCAGGTACAATACTTGCAGAAGACGTGCATGAGTGGTTTGATTTGCGTGGTATGGAAGATAGTCCTCATATGATGTATGCAGTAAATTGTCAAGAAGGTGTAGCAGAAAAGATACCATGTATTATTCATGTAGACAATACTTGTAGAATTCAAACTGTAACAAAAGAAGAAAATGAAAACTACTACAATTTGATCAGTGAGTTTAAAAAACAAACAGGTGTTCCTATTGTGTTTAATACCAGTTTCAATTTAGGCGGTGAACCTCTTGTTGAGACACTAGATGATGCTTTCAATACTTTGCAACAAAGTGATATAGAATATCTATATCTACCTGAATTTGGAAAGTTATTGTATTTTGGAAACTTTATCGAATAGTATAAAAGTTGGAGACTTTACGGTCACCACTAATGCTGAGACAGACGGATATGGTGCATTGACAGTTCAAGATGCTATTAGTTGCTTCTTGAATTTTGCACAAGGTAGACAATTTACAAATGCTTTAGAATGGTGCTGTGGTCCAGGATATTTTGGTTTTGCGGCACTACATTCAAAACTTACAAAACAAATAACTTTCAGTGATATAAGTGAACATGCACAGTCTGTAATGTTACAAAGCATTCAAGTAAACAATTTAGACTGCAAATTTTATCTGTCAGATAATTTTAAGAATATCCCAAAACAAAAATTTGATCTTATAATTGCGAATCCTCCTCATTTTAATTTTACTGTTCCAAATTGGAGAGATGATCTTCAGGTCAGCGAACATGAGCCAAGAAAGATGAGAGATTTAAATTGGGATATTCACCGAGACTTCTTTAATAATGTAAATGATTATCTTACCCAAGATGGTAAAATAATGTTGATGGAAAATTGTACAGGCAGTACACCAGAAACTTTTATAGATATGATTGAAAAGAATAATTTGGAAATTACAAATTTTGCAAAAAGTATTTTACACTCTGACTTTGTTTACTATATTGAGATAGCAAAAAATGGCAGTTGATTTTACAGAGTTTCAAAGTTTATTTGATGATACTTGGGATATGGCATATCTATCACGTGAAGATACTTTTCAAGCCAGCATGTCTCCGGTAAAAAACAAATACCATGTTTTTGGTAGAGATTTTACAAATGGTATTCATTTTCCTGACATTACACATGGCATTGTTATGTGCAAATTTGGTGAAAGTTGGGACTATAGTTTTTACCAAGAAATTGTAAACACAATTAAAAAAAGTCAAATTATGGGTTGGTATCCGATGTACACCAACTACAAAGAAGCGGCAATATTGAGCGGACTAGGAGTAAGAGCTAGAAATACATTGATATACAGCTACAAGTTTGGGTTTGACTGTCATTTTGCTATGGTTGGATTCAAAACAGAAATTACTAATATACCAGATAGAAGTAAAAAAATACAACACAACATGTGGAAGAAATGTACTGATTGTTATGATTGTATTAATGCTTGTCCTGCTCGTGCTATACACTTCAATGAAAAAAACGGCAAAGCATGGCTAGACGGCGGCGCATGTGAAAACTTTATATTCTTTGGAACAACACCCGACGGAAAATATGACAGCAAAAAGATACCTAGTGTTATAAGTTATTGGCATGAAAACTGTCATCCTGAAGTAGATAAAAAGGTTGTAGACAGTGTAAAGACTGTAGGAGATATGCATAAAGTAAACAACATGCAATGGGACGCAAATGGATATGACTATGACGGAAATAATACTACAAAAGATGGAGTAAAAATAAGATTACCTCATTGTAGAGAGTGTACTGCTCAGCCTAGATGTAGTAAGTATGAAGGAAAGTTTCCTTACGATTCTATTGTGTAATCAACAAGGTCCTTATCACAAGTAAATAAGTTTTGTCCAAATCCTGTACTTAAATCAATGAGTTCGTTTTTGTAAAAGAATTTTACAATTTTATCTGACAATACAGCATGATTGTTTTTACTGAAATGGCATAATCTTTTGTCAGCACCTGCCCATATTTTTTCGACCAAATCTTTATCATCTGGACCTTTTACAAACTCAGCTTCTTCGGCATTAACCATGGACCATTCATTACACACATGATGTAGTCTAGTGCTATCAAATCCTGGTAGTAAACAATAACGATAAGGACTTAACACACTGTGAATCCATGTCAAAAATTGTTCGTAGTAAATTTTACTCAGAAATTGATGTTGTTCTAAAAATTCTTCTTTGTACAAAGTAAGTGCTTTATATTGTCTGCGTGTTAAGTATTTGTCGAGATTGTTTATGTAAATGTTTGCAAGACTTGGGTGTTTTGGCATTAACCATCTTCTATCTGGTTGTGTTGAAATAATCACAATAAAATCATTTTGTTGAAATTGTTGGTAGTTTAAGGCTATTCTTATATTATGTGAAATCCACTCGTTGCTTACGCCAGGCATTGCGTGTAATTTCAATTCACAATTAAGTTTGTTTGCCAATTGATTGGGCCAAAACCAGTCTGGACACTTCCATTCGTCTCCTTTATTATTGTAAAAATACCAATGGTTTTTATCACTAGCAAAACTATCACCAAATACCCAAAGCGTATTCATTGCTGACTGTCACCTTTTGCAATTCTATAATTATCTTCAACACTGTCTGGTGTGCTTACTTCGATGATAATGCTGTTATCTTCCATTGCTATAAGTTGATGGGGCAACAAAGGCTCATTACGCCAAGTTTCACCTTTGGTTAGTATTGTTGTTTCCATGTCTGCTGTTTTTGTATCAAGTGTGTGTAACGTAAAACTACCATTCAGTACATACCAACTTTCGTCTTTGTCTTTATGAAAGTGCATACTAAATTTTGCACCCTTTTTATCAAAAAACATTAGTTTACCACAGTACTTGTCTGTGGTCGCAAATATCAGTTCTTTACCCCAACCTTTTGGTTGTTCACCTTTTAATCGTGTCATAATACTATCCTTTTGATTGTATTTGTAGTGCTTTGATTTTCTACAGTTGGTATAATTACAACTTTTGCAAGTTCATTACCTACTACAGTATCAATAGTGTAGTCACCGCCTTTGGTTATAATATCAGGGCGTATTCTTTCTATTAGTTGTTGTGGTGTATCTTCGTCAAACAAAATAACTTCATCAACAAAATCCAAACTTTCCAACACTACTTTTCTATCAGTCTCGTTATTGATTGGTCTAGTATCACCTTTCAATCTTTTAACACTAGCATCAGTATTTAATCCTACTACAAGATGCTCGCCGAGTGCCTTACTGGCTTTAAGCATTTCAACATGTCCTCTGTGTAATAAATCAAAACAACCATTTGTAAACACAACTGTAGGACGAGGATCTAAATCTTTCCAATGAACTACATATACACCATTGTGTTGTACACTTACGCCAGCACCTTTGTTTGCCATTTCACAAGCAAACTCTAAACTTTCGCCAAAGTCCAAGAAGTATGACATTACTGCTAAAAATGTATCACCTGCTCCTGTGACATCATATACTTCTTGTTGTTGTGTTGGATAATGTGTGCCATTTATCATGTAGCCATCTGCACCTAATGTAACAACCATATCTGTGTCAACACCATTGTTGTATTCTTCATATTCTTGTTTGTTGGGTTTGATTACATTAGCACCTGTATACAAATCTAAGTGTTGTTTAGGATCAACAATTATATAACAGCTATTTTGTTTTAGTATTTTAATTAAACGTTGTGGGTCTTGTATCGTGCCTTTGTTATAATCACTTATTACCACTGTACAATTATGAACATGTTCTTTAACATAGTCAAACAATGTACTGTTATCTATTGTTTGTTCTCTGTCAATTCTAGTTACATAGTGTTTGTCTGCATATATTCTTTGCTTAATAGGCATATGTGTACATAACAATTCTTTGGGCCAATCGTTAGTATCATTTCTATAACCAATTAGCTCCACGTCATCTGTTAGGCTTTTTATATTGTTGTATACGTTTCCTGCTCCGCCTAATCGACGTTCTGTTTTTTCGTGCTTTACAACTGGAACTGGTGCTTCTGGACTAAGCCGTGTGCTTGTACCATAAACATATTCATCTATAATAATATCACCAATGACTACAATCACAAATTAGCCTCTACAAATTCTTGCGGAGATATAAAGTCATAGTTTATAAGGTCTTGTAATTTGTTGTTATCACTGCAAGTGTACATTTGATAAATGCCTTTAAGATCATCAGGTACTGGTATGTATTCTATAACTGCATTGTAATGACTTGCTATAAGTTTTGCCCAATACTCAAATGTATATGTAGTGCCTGTTCCTAAATTACAAATGAAACTTTCATCATGTTGTAATAAACATTCATACATAATATGTACTACATCTTCAACGCATATAAAATCACGTTGTACTTTGTCACTGCCTTCAAATATTTTTATTACACCCGTTTCCTTGGCTTGATTAACAAAGTTGGTATATGGACTGCCCATTCCTACTGCTCGTTTATGACTTTCTCTGTTTCCGTATACATTAAAGAATCTCCAGCTATGTACTTTGTTTACAACACTGTTTCTAATAATGTTATCACAGATAAGTTTGCTACTAGCATACAAATTCTTGGGTGCTTCATTTGTAGGTTTTTCTTGTGTATCTGTGTTATCTCCGTATACACTTGCACTGCTGGCAAATATCATTGTATTGCACTTGTCTAATAATTGCCTTGTGTACAAAACATTACTGCTATATATTTTATTCCAGTCTGTTTCTTTGGTGCTACTATTAGCACCCATATGCCAGACTATATCGCTTCTATCTATTATGTTCGAATCCAGAAGTTCACTGGGACTTATGAGATCTTCAAACTCTAGTCCTGCTAAATTTTTTGTCTTGTGCATAGACAAGGTATCTACCAACAACACATCAGTGTGTCCTTGTTTATTTAAATGTGCAACTAAATTACTACCTACAAATCCAGCCGCACCTGTGACGATATGCATTGTTGACTCCTATTTTGTAATAGTATATAGTAAAAAATATCTAGTGTCAAGATTAACTATAAATATAATTATGTTAAAGTACATAAGAGAATGGATAAAAGATTACAACGCTGTTACAAAAGAATTCAATGAAATGGGTTTCTTTACATTAACAACATGGTTTGGTTCGTGGACACATGTTGATAGGGAAATGTACGAAGAGTATCATGATAGACAAAGACAGATTTCAGAGCGTAATAACCAATCTAAAGAC